>Ga0115011_10003828_pt1 | contig 10207 bp, 3 predicted proteins | sample TroAtlMetagenome_2_FD_88705 | JGI IMG/M metagenome (GOLD analysis project Ga0115011, IMG submission 88705) | Marine eukaryotic phytoplankton communities from Atlantic Ocean - Tropical Atlantic ANT8 Metagenome | ecosystem: Environmental > Aquatic > Marine > Oceanic | place: Tropical Atlantic...
AACTTTTTTATTGGGAATGAAGATGAGCGGGAAGAAGAAGACAATTTTTTTTTTTTTTTTTTTTTTCATTCATTCATTTTTTTCAAAAAAAAATTTGAGCCAAAAGAAGAAATCTTTCTTCTTTCAACTGGACGACGACGCCCTTGCGCAGAAAGAGAGAGAGAGAGAGAGAGTCTCTTGTTCTTCTTCTTCTTCTTCTTGTTATTGTTGAAGAGACCAACGCGTGGGGGGCAAAGAAACGATATGGACGGAAATAAAGCGTCGTCGTCGTCGTCGTCGTCAACGACCCAAAAACACTCTCTCTCCTCCATCTTTTCCAATTACATCAAAAAAGCGTTGCAAGAGACCGGGTCGGGAATGAAAGCGCTGCTGGTGGATGGCGCGACGCTCCCGGTCGTCTCGAATGCGCTGAGCCAGACGGACGTTTTGAAGAGAGAAGTGTTCGCGGTGGAACCTTTGAGCGATGGTGATGCGACGAGCACGGGGGTGGTGCCTTTAAGGGGGAGGAGAAGTGAAGACTCGAGTTTGCGGTTCGTGAAAGCGGTGTGCATTGTACGACCGACGAGCGAAAACGTGAACGCGTTGTGCGAGAGAATATCTGGACCGTTGACGTCGTACGGTGAGTTCCACGTGTTTTTTACCAACACCGTAGACGAGCACAAACTTCGCGCGATTGCGAAAGCAGACGCGAGAAAAGGAGGAGGAGAAAACAATAAAGTGAAGCAGATTCAAGAGATTTTTTGCGATGTCATCGCGACAGACGACTGCACGTTTGTAATTGATTCGAAAGATTGTTTTAAAGATGACTCGATGCGAGCGTTCGATCCGAATGGCGGGATGCGGAAGAGAGTCGGTAATAACGGTAGTTTTCAAAGATCCAACTACGAGTATACTTTGATGTGCGATCCGAGTTGGGGGGTGAGGAACGGGACGCCGTTGATCGATAGATGCGTGGAAGGGGTAACGAGCGTGTGTTTAGCGTTAAAACGACCGCCGTTGTTTCGGTATTCGGCGAAATCGAACATCGCGAGGCGAATCGCCGAAGACGCGCAAAGAGTGACCTCGGAACGAGAACCTGGATTGTTTGATTTCGGGAGACGAAACGACGAAGGGTATTGTCACGCGTTAATTATCGATAGGTTCGACGATTGTGTGACGCCTCTGTTGACACAATGGACGTATCAAGCCATGGTTCACGAGATTTTCGGCATTTCGAGCTCGAACAGAGTACGAGCGCCGGACGCGCAAAAATTGAGCAAAAAGCCGGAGGAGTTTATTCTCTCTTCTAGAGAAGATGCGTTTTTTAGAGACCACAAGTACGATGATTACGGAGACGTTGGCGCGGCGGTGAAGAAGTACGTCGATGATTTTGCAAACGAGAGGTCGAAAACGACAGCGAGTAAATCTTCCGCCTCGGTCGACGATGTCGCAAAATTCGTCGAACGCTACCCGGAGTTTCGCCAAAAATCTGCCACGGTGGCGAAACACGTGCAGCTAGTCCACACGTTATCGAAAGTCATAAACGATAGGCAGTTGATGAAAGTATCAGAAATCGAACAAGAGCTAGCCTGCGCGGGTACATCGGTCAATGGATTGGAGAAACAAGTCGAAGAGATCATCAACGACCCGTCCTTTGGCGAATCCGAGAAAGTGCGCTTAGTCGGACTGTACTGTCTAAGACGCGAAACCGAAGCGCCGCAAATATGTCAGCACCTCCTCCGCGTTCTCTCCAACCACGTCGGCGGGAAACGAATTGACGCTTTAGATTGCATGCTCCGACGCGGTGGTGAAAACGCGCGCACGAGTGACTTGTTCGGCACGAAAACTATCGCCGCGCGAATGCGCACCTCCGTCTCCGCTTTAAAAGGTACCGAGAATGTGTACACGCGACACGTTCCGTTAGTGCGCTCGTTAGTCGCTCAGTGCGCCAACGGGAAGCTCCCATCCATAGAATACTCGCCAACTTGGGACGGTTTCACGCCAGAATGCTCGAAAAAACCTGCCGAAATCATCGTCTTCATCGTCGGCGGTGCGACGTACGCCGAGGCTCGCGCGATAGCCAAGTTCAACGCGAGCAAAGAATCTAACGGCGTTACAGTCACTCTCGGCGGGTACAGCATGCTCCACCAATCTCGGTTTATCGAAAACTTAGCGAATGTGTTCGATGAGGAGAGAGGACCTTAAAAACGAGACATAGTAGTAGCACGTGTATACATATAGCCCGTACTAGCCAACGCGCGCGCACAGAGAAGAGAAGTTTGTTCCTCTCAAAGTCAACTTTTTCGTCGTAAGAAGACCTCCTCTAGAAAAGCCTTTACGCCATAAAAGATGAACGAACTTCGTCGTTCGCCGTCTGGCGCAACGTTGCTCGACTTTGACGGCGCGGCTATCGATCGCAAATCGAGCAATTTATCGAGCACGAACAGCGCGCAGTTATCTCAGACATCGCCCAGAGCGGGCTTGGTCAGGGAGAGCGCGCAACAGAATCACGAACAGAATGGAACTGCACGTGGTGGACGACAACAAGAACAACAACAACAACAACAACAACAAACGACGCAAGCGGCGCCATCGATTAGTCTTCCTCGACAAAGGGACGCGGTGAAACACTTTGCGCTCGATTTAGGCGGTAGTTTGATTAAGCTGGTGTATTTTAGCGCGAACAGGCCGAACAGCGCGGAAGATGCCGATGCGGATGGACATGGTCAGAAAAAGGAAACCACGAAAGCGTTGGGAGGTCGTTTGCACTTCAGACGGTTTCCGTCGTCGAGTTTACGGGAATGCCTAGATTTTATCGAACGGAAAAAATTACACTGCAGTGGGATCGGAGATGAACACAAATCGGAGATTAAAGCGACTGGAGGAGGGTCCTTCAAGCACCAGCAGACGTTTCGGGATGCGTTGGGGATTGAGTTGCAAAAAGAAGACGAGATGGCGTGCGCTGTGAGAGGTGCGAACTTTTTGTTGAAGACGATTAGAGATGAAGCGTTTACGTTTGAAAACGATACCAAGACTTTTGTGCAGACCAATTTTAACGTAAACACGGCGGCAGCAACGAATGTTGTGGATAGTAAAAGTAATAGCACTAGTAATAGTAGTAGCAACAATTTGTTCCCGTATTTGCTCGTAAACATTGGCTCCGGCGTGTCGATTATCAAAGTCACCGAGACTGGACACGAGCGCATTTCCGGGTCCAATATTGGAGGTGGGACATTTTGGGGATTGTGTCGATTGTTAACCGGGATGAGAGATTACGACGAGATGTTGAGGTGCTCGCAAAATGCGGATTCCGCGAGAGTGGATATGCTCGTTGGGGATATATACGGTCGAGATTACGCCAAAGTTGGTTTATCGTCCGACGTGATTGCGAGTTCGTTTGGTAGAGTCGTTATGGAGGAAGGCGATTTGAGCGACTATAGCAAAGCAGATATCACTTTATCCTTGCTCAGAATGATTTCGTATAACATCGCGCACTTAGCGACGATGAATGCCAAAGCTCATGGTTTGCAGAGAATATTTTTTGGCGGATACTTCATTCGCGGCCACGCATACACGATGAATACGATTTCGTTCGCGGTGAACTTTTGGAGTAAAGGCGAAACAAAAGCGATGTTTTTGAGACACGAGGGTTTTTTAGGTGCACTTGGAGCGTTTTTGAGTGACACGACGGCGAAAGAAAAGCTAGGCGCGGCGGAAACGAGAGGATCGTGGATCGAGAAGTTCATAAAGTATTCCACGAAAGCGGCGCACGAGGACTACGGTAAGAATGGAGGAGCTAAATCATCGTCACCACCAACGACTATTCGCAGATGTAACAGTTACACGTCATCGGGCGAGAACTTAGCCGCGGCGACGGCATCTTTATATTTAGAAACAAATAATAGTAGTGCGGACTCTTCTGCGGGCGCTTCCCATGTAGACGGCATCAGTTTGGCAAGGACTTCGCCTCCAGGTTTAGGAAGAGATTCACCCGCGACGAGACAAAGCAGTTTTTCATCGTCGCATCAAAGTCGACATCGTCGCGGATATTCGAACTTATCGAGTCACTTGGGTGTTCGAGCATCATCGAACGACTTTGACGTTGGCGTTTTGCACTACGCGCCGTTGTTGGAACCGTACCCATTGTTACAAAACCCCGAGTCTTACGTGCCAGATACGTTTGATCTTCAAGCGAAAACAGCAATCAGTGCCGAAGATCGCGAGTACTGGCTGATGGTGTTGAAATCATTGACTGCAGGCGTCGCGGAACGCGCGAGAGATTCCGAGCTCGAAGACCCCGACGACGAAGAGCACGAAAAATCGACTCGCACTTCATTGGACGATCATCACGCGTTTGTGAATTACGACGCGTACGATTTCGAGTCCAACAATAACTACCGTAAGAAAACGCCCTCGGAACGCGCGGAACAGTTTCGCAACGCGTATGGTTCTTTGCTCGATCGGTTACTCAAAGACCCATTCGGATGCGGCAAAATTTCGCTCTCCTCTTTATTCGAAGCGAGAGAAGAGTGTTTGAGAGACTGTGGTTTTGCTGACGCCTACGCGGATGTGAAACAACGCGAAAACGATGCCGCTTTAGTCGTTTTACCCGAGTTACTCGATGAGCTCGAACAAATGGAAGATGAAAATCAACGATTGATTCAAATCGTCGAAGGTGTCCTGGCTGGAAACGTTTTCGACTGGGGGTCGCAGGCATGCGTGGATTTGTACAACAACGGTACCATCCTTGACATCTACAAAGAGGCGAGGAAAAATGCGACGCGCTTATCGTGGAAAATCGACGGTTTCGAAGAGTTTGCCAAAAAGTTATCCTCAAACGACGGATACAGAAAAGCGCACATCTTTGTCGACAACAGCGGCGCGGATATCGTCCTCGGCGTTCTTCCGTTTGTCGTCGAACTCTTACGAAGAGGCACGGAAGTCGTCCTCGTTGCTAACGCTTTACCCGCACTCAACGACGTCACCGCGGACGAGCTGTCCTCATTGCTCGAACGTGCCGCGGAAACATGTGGAGGTATACTCAAATCTGCTTTATACGGCGATGAAGGACAAGGTTTGAAAACGCCTTCTCTCTACGTCGTTTCCTCGGGTAACGGCGGTCCATGCATCGATCTCCGTCGCGCCAGCCGCGAACTCATCGAAGCCTCCTCAAACGTCGACCTCGTCGTTCTTGAAGGTATGGGCCGCGCTGTTCACACCAACTACAATGCTGAATTCGTCTGCGACTCGCTTAAATTGGCCATGATTAAAAACGCCCGTTTGGCCGAGCGCTTGTGCCAAGGTGAAATGTTCGATTGCGTCGTTCGTTTCGACGCCGTCGTTTCGACGCCAGACGAGGAGGAGGCCCCTACCGGCTCTGCCGAAACGCCGTAAAAAGACGCCAACAAAAACTTTTCGACCAGTGTAGAAAGAGATGTACGAGACAATGCGCAAAGGCGCGTATTTAGAATTAGAAAATTGTCACCATCGTTACTCACCCACACACCATTTGAGAGCATTCAGTATCTTTCACTTTTTGCAAAGAAAAAAATAAAAATGTCGTCACATCACGACTCGCGCGCACCGACTTTGCGAGATTTCGAAAGCCCAAGCGCGCGACGCGAGGAAACCCTTTGACGGCGGCGCCGGCGACGGCGACGAGGCGCATCATGCCGTCTGCGCGGAGAAACCAAGGCGCAAACCGCGGGAAGAAGAAGAAGTCGAACGCACCACCACCGGCGAAGAAAAAAGCGGCGAAGGGAAGAGGCGGCGGCGGCATTCGAAAGAAGAGGAAAGATGCGTCGTCCTCCGATGCGTCGTCCTCCGATGACGACGACGCGATGGGCAAAAGAGACGATGAAGACGCGTACGAAGATTTACCCTCGGATTTTTCTGACGAAGAGATTGACGAGGACGAAGCGTTCGACGATGAAGATAGGGAGATGTATCGAGGGATGACCTTTTACGACAGTAAAAAGAAGAAAAGCGCGAAGGACGGCGTCGATGGTGAAGAAGAAGATTCAGACGACGACGGGTTCGGGGAACTGATTGCACGGGCACAGAACGAGGGGATGAACGCGTCGAATGACAACGATGACGATCATAACGACAAGGCAAAGGAAGAACAACTCGACGTGCTCGCAGATAGCGACGACGACGAGGAAAAGGAGGATCCCAAGAAGAAGATAAAGAAGAAGACGAAGAAAGATGAGAGCAAAACGATAAAGACGACTGCATTACCAAACACAAAGATGAACATAAAAGGTGTGAATGATGCATTAGACGACGAGGAACAAATAGAGTTAGATTCCGAGGACGACGACGAAACCAGGCAATTGGACGACGACGAAAAGGACGATAAGCGCAAGAAGATGTTGGACGACATTTTGGGCGAGAATAGACGAGAGAGAAGGTTGGAACAACCAAAACCTGGATCGGTGACGGAATACGAAAAAGAGGGGATGTATAACGCGCCGGTGGAAATAGGCGGGGAAACGTTGACTTTGGACGATGCAATTGCAGCTTTGACGAGGGCGAAGCGATCAACCGGGGAAATTGTGGATGAAGATGACGATGTCAACGATGACGACGACGACGACAACGACGACGACAAACCTATAAAAGACGGTGATTTAAACGGCGCATCGTTGCGTGCTCTTCGACGAATCTCCAAGAAAGATGCTACGCCACAGCCAGCGAGGAAATCTGTAACGGAAAAAATGACCCGCGTCGCGGCGTATGAAACGACCAAAGAGGATCTTGGCAAATGGCAACCTATCGTCCAAGAAAATAGGAAGAAAGAAACGCTTACGTTTGAGCCGTCCTCGAAAAAAATGATAAACAGAAAAGATACTCTAGGGGCGTTGAAAGACGATTTTGAGCCGAGGACAAAGATGGAAAAAGAAATTGCCTCCATTTTGAAGGATCAAGCAGACGCGTTTGACGAAGAACAAATTGCGAAAGCTGAGGAATTGGCTTTGTCAAAAATGGATCCGGAGGAAGCAAAAGCGAGGCGTGCGCGGTTGGCAAAAATGAAGGCTCTGATGTTTTATCACGAACGCAAAGCCGCGCGGCTAAAGAAAATCAAATCTAAAGACTACCATCGACGCGAAAAGAGGGCGAACAAGATGAAGGCGAAGAAGAACGGTGAACTGATGGGAGATGGCAACGACGAGGACGATCTAGGTTTGACAATGGACGACGACGATTTCGACGAGAACGGATTAGATAGCGAAGGCCGAACGGCTGAAGAACGACGAGAATACTTTCGCGTGCGCGAGCGCGTGTTATTGAAACATCGTAACACTTCGCGATGGGCAAAAAGAGCGATTAAAAAAGGTATTGCACATTTACCGGGTACGAGAGAAGCCATGGCAGAACAACATCGATTGGCGCAACAATTGAAACAGAAAGTCAACGCGCCCGGAGATGATTCTTCTGATGAGGATGGCGCGAATAGGGACTCAGAGAGTGAATTCGAATCGGGCTCTGAAGAAGAAGAAGAAGATCCAGAGCAAAGGCGCAAACGCGCCAAGCAAAAAGCGTTGGACGCTTTGTATCAAGCCAACGGCGGCGACGAGGATTTACCGGAAGGATTGTCGAAAGGTGTTTTTGCGTTACCGTTCATGAAGCGAGCGCAAGAAAAGAAAAAGCTGGAAACTACTGAAGCTGCAAAAGCGATTTTAGAGGAGATGCAACGAGAAGACGATGGTGATGGTTCCGACGACGGTTCTGACGATGATTTAAACATCGTCGACGAGAAGGACGCGAAGGAGTGGCAAGCGATTGCTGAGAAGGCTAGAGCAGCGACGACGAAGGAAAAGAGCAGAGTTAATAAGCAATTTGAACAACAACAGAAACAAGCGGAGAAGAAAAATAATGCCACATCAACACGAGCAAAAACGGTGCCACTTTCGAAAGCTGCAAGAACCATTCGCGAACGCGCGGCGTTGCGCAACAGACCTCCGGCGAGATTTGAAAAGTTTGAACCCGTATTGATGGAAGACGACGAGGAAGAAAAAAAGAGGAAAGCTGCTGCAATGAAAAAAGTAGAGTTATACGTAGAACCCCGTCATCTCGCCGAAAAAGCAGAGAAAGAAAAGCAAAAGAAAGTAGCCATCGCCAATGGAACGTACGTGGAAGAAGAAGGCGAAAAAGACGACGTGAAAAATTTTAACGCCACCGCCACAGGAGAACTAGACGACCAAAAGTCGTTGGTTTCTCGTGCATTTGCTGGTGACGACGTCGAAGAAGCGTTTCAAAAAGAAAAACTAAAAGATATCGAAGAAGAACTTCCTGATGTCGAAAGACCAACTTTACTCCCGGGATGGGGCGCCTGGGAAGGGGAGCGTAAAAGTACGCCTAAATGGATTATTGACCAGAACAAAAAAGCCGACACGATACGCGAGAAAGCGCTTAAGTCAAGAAAAGATGCTAAAATGAAACGCGTGATTATCTCGGAAAGGTACGATAAGAAAGCCGCTGCGTATAACGTCGAGAAGCTTCCGCGTGGCTACGATTCCAAAGCCGTCTACGAAGGCAGCATGCGAACGCCTCTCGGAGCAGACGTCAACACAGAAAAACAGTTCAGAAAGTTAACAAAACCGAAGATCTTGAAACCTTCTGGTGCAATCATTGCACCCATCAAGTTCCCTAGAAATGCGAAACCGCCAGCGAGTGAAGAACAATCTGCTAAGAAGAAGCGAAGAACTAACTAGCTTTAATTTTCTCGTATTGTTGTATGCATAGCAATTACTAGCCAGGATACATGTAGCCTACATTCCTAAAACTAACTAAAACTACTAAATTGATCAATCATCGCTCGTACCACGTGTCTTCGTCTATGGCTATCCCCGTATGCCTCGCTTGCTTGCTAATTTTAATCAACACCTCGTCGCCTTTTCTCAAATCGGAGACGGATTTTGCCTCACCATTTTCGTTGCAAATTAATCGAACTGTCTCTGCGTTTTGAAGTAAACATGAATACGTTTCGCCATCTTTTTCAGCTTCGACGAGAACCATGCTTCGCCTTTCCGTTTTCACGCGTCCAACCGTTGCCTCTTCGGTTTCGCCCTTCGCGTTGACCCGCAAAACAACTTCACCTGCTTTCAATTCGCTCAAGTACCCGGTCCTTCCGTTAGGCATTTGCGCGTAAGAATGGATTGCCCCCGCGTTCACCCGGAACGGTCTCGAATTCACGTACCCTTCTCCACTCAAGCACTCGCTGTGTACTAAGAACAGTCCGTTGGCAAAATTTCCAACGAGAAGACCTTCTCCGACTTTAAAATTCGTCGAGCAATCTACACACGCCCGATCTCCCGTACCGCAGTTCTTCACGTTCGTCACCTTCACCGTTTCCAACTTTTCGTTCGCTCGACCTCTATTGCGGATTTTCTGAACCACTTTCGCTAATAATCGCACCTCTTTCTCGTCGTCTGTTTTTAAAACTACCCCTCTCACTCCAGTCTCCAACGCTTCCAACTGTTCCAACGCTTCCTCGCTCGTCTTCACGCACGCGATAAACTCCACTTCCCCTCCTCTCTCCGCGCTCGCGGCGACCAAATTTTCCGCCGGGATGATGGACCAGTCGTTCGCAGAGACGTCTACCAGTACCACGCCGGACTGTTTTCTCGCCGTCGCGACATCTTCCGGTTCGCGCACGGTGACGATCGATGCGATCGCGTCTCCCGAAGAAAATGATGCCATCACGCGCGCTCCATCTCTGTGCAAAAACCGCGCGTCGGACGGCGCGAATCTCGCGAACCGTTCGCGCGTTGCCTCGCCCTCGACGACGAATGTCTTCGAACACCCAGATTCCATCGCGGCTAACACGCACGCTTTCGAGGTCGTTTCGATCCAAAACGTCTTTTCCCCCTCCTCGTCTTCTTCTTCCTTCTTCTTTGTCGTCGTCGTCGCTTTATCATTAGTACGAAAAGCGGACAAAGACGACGACGATGTGATGGCCGCAACCGAGCGACGAAAACGACGGCGGAGTACTTTTACCGTCGTCGTTCTCGTCGTTGTCATCGCGCGGGTTTCAATGTGGGACGGCGCACGAGAGGAGGAGAAGAAGACGACCATATTTTTATCGCGCGAGATATAAAATTCCTCACAACTTTTTGAAGAAGAAAAACATGTGTCTTTTTAATTGATGACGACGATGATGGCGGAGAGGAGAGGAGAAGGCGGCGTCGAAAGACGAGGAGGAGGAGGACGCCAACGCGGACGA
>Ga0115011_10003829_pt1 | contig 10206 bp, 16 predicted proteins | sample TroAtlMetagenome_2_FD_88705 | JGI IMG/M metagenome (GOLD analysis project Ga0115011, IMG submission 88705) | Marine eukaryotic phytoplankton communities from Atlantic Ocean - Tropical Atlantic ANT8 Metagenome | ecosystem: Environmental > Aquatic > Marine > Oceanic | place: Tropical Atlantic...
GTAAATTTACCTTTTCAGGTATGTGTTTATTTTTTTTGGGTGGTATACGATATATTATCACGAAACGTAGACAATCAACGGATAGGAAAGTGAGAGAAATATCTAAAAGAATAAAATCGTGTAAAATCCCAACCACATCTAAACCAGGTACACACCCAACACCAGAATCAACACCAGATACTGTTTCAGAGTCTACTTCAAAGTCGGAGTTTGTGCCAGAAGTGCAACCAACTGCACCCATACCAATTCCAAAACCAATTCTTAAGAATAGAAGGCCCGTAGTGCGAAAGATTGAAACCGATCAAATACAAGAAGAAACCAAGAAGTTTCCACTTTCTAAGATGAGAAAGGGAGAACTTCTTAAAATGTGTACAGATATGGATTTGGATAAGATGGGCACGGTAGAAGTACTCAGAAAAAGAGTGAAAGAGGCAACCCAAGCAAAAAAGCTTAAACAATAAAATTTATATGTATACATGCTCGACCACATCCGTGAACTTATAGAGAGGGAATACGCACCCCAGAAATCAGAAGAATGGCTCGCACTAAGACAAAACATGCTTACTGCGAGTGATGCAGCGACTGCGATAGGTGTCAATAAGTATGAGACACCTCGCCAACTTCTATTAAAGAAATGTGGCAAAGGTCCGGTTTTTACTGGCAATGAAGCCACGAGACATGGCGAGAAGTATGAAGACGAAGCTCGAATTTTGTATGAACAACGTCATAATGAAGTCGTGCATGAAATTGGACTATGCCCACACCCGAAATATTCTTGGCTTGGTGGTAGTCCTGATGGTATTTCTGAATCTGGTAAGCTTGTAGAGATAAAATGCCCAATGCTCAGAGAAATAACACCCGATGTCCCACTCCACTATATGCCCCAGCTGCAGTTATGTATGGAGATCTTAGACTTACCAGAAGCCGACTTTATTCAATACAAACCAGCGGAAACGAATTGGCCTAAACCAGAAGAGTTCATCGTGACGAGGGTTCCAAGAGATAGGGATTGGTGGGAAAAATACTTCCCAGTTATGGAGGAATTTTGGAAAAAGGTTTTATATCACAGAGAAAATGGTATTGAAGAACCAGTCAAACGCCCCAGGAAAAAGAGAGAGATCGTGAGACCGACGTGCGAGGTAATATCTGCATCTGAGGACGAAACACATTTCTACGATTAATTTCGCAGTGTATATTATAATAAAAAAAAATGAGTGATATCAAAACATTCGGAAGCCGAGCTGAAGTATTCCACGGAACTGCTAAGAAAACGTCAGGTGGGTTGAAAAAGGGTGATCTCATGCTTAAGGGTGGCGAGATTAAGAGTAAATCTGCGTCCAAGGCTGCTATTTCTCGTATGGAGAGTGAGGGCAAGAAGGCCATGGTTAAGGTGTTTAAACCACGTGCTGGTGGTAAGTTTAAACTCCAACCTGCGGCTGGGACTGCGGCATATAAGAAGAAGATTAAGAAAATGTTGTAATACTATATAATGACGATTGCTAAGTGGAATGAATCTATTCGCATCGCTAAGATAAAATTGGGTATGAAACCTAAATCTTTTATTAAAATCCAGGGTAAACTCTTGAAAGAAGCTCAAGCTATATATCAGATTCTTTTAATGAATTCTAAGTAATAAATTGAAAACCTTTTAGTCTTTGTGGTTCATAAACAACGAGTTGATATAACTTCCACGTAACGCCAAATTTTCTATTCAAGAAATATACACTGCTTAATTCAACTATAGCGGTCCCTGAATTTCTCGAATACAATCCATTTTCTACCTTTGTACTTATATCGTTATGTCGTGCATCATAGACAGTTGGTCTGATGATGTTATCGGATGTTGTATCTACTTTTATTCTAAATTTGGGTTCTCTTCCAGGTGATGTTTTTATATTGGAATTGAACATTGGTCGTAATTGTTCAACACTCATCTCTTTTCCAAAGATATGTTCACTCTGTTCACTCACACTTTCTATAATTTTATCTTCTATTTTATGTAGTGTATTATAAAATTTATTAACATAGTTATTTTCTTCGTCATATCCCAGCATAGCAAAATCTATATTCCATTTCGTTTGTCCTACTTCTGGTACAAAGCCACTGATACCAAATGGCATATACATGCGAGGGATTTGAATTCTAACAGGCTTTCCTTCGGATGTGCATAACGAAATTTTTTTACCGTCGTAGCTGGCAATTTCAAGATTATCTAAAATATTTATAAATTTCGCCATTTAGTTTAACAAATTTATAAATATATATGATTACAAAGCTTTAAGCTACGCCGAGCACGCTACACAATCTGGTTCGAGTGAGAATTGGATAGGACGCGCTTTGGCTTTGCTTCTTAAATAGTACATCCCTGTTTTGAGACCTTGTTTCCAAGAATACATATGCATACTAGAAATTTTAGAAAGTGTTGGACTTTCCATGAATAAGTTCATGCTTTGAGATTGATCGATATATCTTCCTCTATCACGAGCCATATCTATTATATTCTTTTGACTAATTTCCCATACAGTTTTATATAATTTTTTGATATCATCAGGGATATCTACAATATTTTGAATAGAACCACCAGCCTTTACCATGAGATCCTTCATTTCCTTCGACCAAAGTCCTATTTTTTTAAGATCCTCAACTAAATGTTTATTAACTATTACGAATTCGCCGGCGAGTGTTCTTCTAAGGAAGATGTTTGTTGTCCAAGGTTCGAAACATTCGTTATTACCGAGTATTTGTGCGGTACTCGCTGTTGGCATGGGAGCTACGAGGAGTGAATTATATAATCCTCTCTTTACACGCTCCCGCATAGCGTCCCAGTCATATATACCCAAATTGGGGAGAGATTTACCTTCCCACATATCGAATTGTAAAATTCCTTTAGATGCTGGACTTCCTTCATACGTTTCATAAGATCCATACTTATCAGCTAATTCACAGCTTGCTTCGAGACTTCCGTGGTATATTGTTTCGAATATATTTGCGTTGATTTGTTTTGCTTCATCACTTTCAAATGGGAGACGCAATTTACAGAAAACATCAGCCAATCCCTGAACACCTAGACCAATAGGTCGATGGCGCATATTGGATGTTTTTGCAGTTTCGACTGGATAATAGGTTCTATCGATGACTTTATTAAGGTTTTTAGTGACTATTTTTGTTATTCTATGTAATTCTTTGTAATCAAATGTCTTTGTTTCTACATCCACATACTTGGGGAGTGCGATAGATGCCAAGTTGCAAACAGCTGTTTCTCCCGGGTTTGTGTGTTCAATGATTTCGGTACATAAGTTAGAAGATTTGATGGTACCAAGATTTTTCTGATTTGATTTCGAATTACACGCATCTTTATATAACATATAGGGCGTCCCGGTTTCACTCTGTGATCGGATAATAGATTTCCAAATATCAAGTGCTGGGATTGTTTTGGTGGCTAATCCCTCTTCTTCGTATTTGGTATAGAGCTGTTCAAATTCTTCACCATATACGTCGGAGAGTCCTTTTGCTTTATCTGGACAGAAAAGCGACCAATGACCACCCTCCTCAACTCTCTTCATGAAGAGATCTGGGATCCATAATGCAGTGAACAAATCTCTACACCGAGCCTCTTCGTCACCCTGGTTAAGTCGTAACTCGAGGAACTCCTCGATATCTGCATGCCATGGTTCTATATATACAGCGATAGAACCCTTTCGACGTCCCGCCTGGTTTACATATCTGGCTGTGGCATTAAATACACGGAGCATTGGGATTATTCCATCTGACTGACCATTTGTACCTCGTATATGAGACTTATTTGCTCTCACATCATGTATATGAAGACCAATACCTCCAGCCCATTTCGATATCTGCGCACATTCGGTCAAACTCGCATATATACCGTCAATAGAATCTCCTTTATTTGCGATAAGAAAGCAGCTGGACATTTGTGGTCGTAAGGTTCCCGCATTGAATAACGTCGGAGTTGCATGAATAAAGTTTCCTTTGGACATATTATCATACGTTTCTAACACACTTGGTATATCAGAACCATGAATACCTATACTAACTCTCATAAACATATATTGTGGAGTTTCCATCAATTTCCCTTCGAGTTTTTGTAAATAGGATTTTTCCAGGGTTTTGAGACCAAAATATCCAAATTCAAAATCCCGTTCGTGAATTATATTATCTTTTACCTGAAGAGCTATTTCAGCCACTTCTTCAGTGACTACACCCGCCTTGTATAATTTTTTCATGGAGATATGAAAATTGTTAGGAGCTATTTTATGTATATTGCTCGCAACCAGTCGCGTGGCTAGAATTTCATAGTCTGGGTCGATTGTTAACATCCCAACACAAATTTCAGCAGAGAGTACATCTATTTCTTGGGTGGTGATTTCGTCGTGCATAGAGGAAAAAACTTGCTGAGCAATCATTGTTGCATCGACATCTGTGGAGAGATTTGGGGATTCTTTTATGAGTTTTGAGATCCTGTTGGTGACCTTATCAAATTTTACGTCTTCAACACGACCGGAACGTTTAACAACGCGCATGGTATGATAATTTATATGTATATTCTTTTAAATTATTTTAACACCTGAAATCATCACTTCGAATTGGTACTGGGCCAAGGAGTTCAGCATAGCGGTTGGGCTGGAGTTGTTGTGAATTTACAAAGAACGCTCCTTCGGTTCCCGGTTTAGAAACTGGTGGGTAAGAAGCAATGAATGTTCCGCTAACGGGCTTGGGTACCGCGCGATTAAGGTTGCATGGCTTTGTCTTATACACTTCGTCAAAATCTGCGAGTGGTATGCTTGTCATTTATATTTACTGATACTTTTTTTCCGAGCATATATTAAATGTGTGATAATCTTCATCTCAATTCTATAAAACAATGCGCTACTCCGTTGAATACACTCTTTTTTTCCGAATTTAATAAGAATTTACTTCAGAGGGGGATTCGACAAGAATTTAGGAATAAAACTGGGGCTTCGATTGATTACCAGAACAGCGATGATTTATATAGTATAATGCGTGTTGTTTTTGTCAATAATGCGGGGGATCAAATGACAAGAGTTAACGAACAAGTGAAATTTATGAACAGTGTGGTAATTAATACAGCGGTGGGTCAGATTCAAACAGGCGTTTCTCAGTACATGGGGTATAGAAAAGATATAGATAACCTCGCAGTACCCATTGATCAACCAATTAATACAAGCACCTATGGGAAGAAGATAGATAAGAGTACTCAAATTGGTATGTAAAAATATAATCTGGGTTATTATAAAAGATGAGCAAGTATATGCTCAGTGATGAAGATACAATAAATGATATAAATCCTTACGTTGAACGTGACTTTTCAGTACCGGGTTATAGGAGAAATCCTTATTCTGTTAGTTGGGAGGATCCAGTAGATGATGATGTATCGGAGTTTCCAGTATACGAAAGAAGTCCCGCATGTGATACTGTATCTAAAACAGTTGGTCGCATTATGGGACCAAGCAAAAACTGCGCATACCGCCCATTAGATGAGTTTTACCCACGACGTAATATAGATGACGGGGAAGTTTTGTGGTTAAAAGAGAAACAGTTACAGAGCTTGGAATTGGTGGAAGAAACAGAAAAACAGAGAATAGTTAGATATACAGTCAATGTATTTATTCTTATAAGTCTGCTTCTATTAGTTTCAAGATTTTAAATACTTTTTCGAGTCTGTAATCATTTTTACAGGAGTCTATAACTTCGGGCATAGTTTCTTTACACATGGTGTTTATTAATCTTTTTTGCCAAGCGCACCGAGTATTAACTATAGGGGGTATAAATGTTGGATCTAAAATTTTTAAAGTATTCATAGTGCGAATCAGAGACCATATATTTTTATTTTCACATAAAATGTTATCCAATGCAACTAAAACCATTTTACGCCTGATTTCAGTTGTTTTTTCAATCATAGTGTTTAGAAATTGTTCATAGACTAATGAGTCTGATACGGATCTTATTTCGTGCCATAATCCCAGTGGTCTAGAATCAAATGTATCTGTAAAGTGTTCATATCCATACCCCGGGATATATTTTACATAATCTGTTTCGATGACGGTTCCCCAAACGCTAGATTCTTCATCACGCACACGCGCAGTTTTTAAAAAAGAGGTCATTATTTATTTTAGGATATATTCTCTAAACTCTTTATCGAGACTTTTAAGCCCCTAAGTGTACACAGGGTTTACTGTAAATTCAATTTAAAGATGTACACAGCTGTGGCTAATAATACATTTTCATATTTACTTACACTCGATGAGTTTAGGAGGGAAATATTAGAAAAGTTTCGACCTTCATGGATAAAACTCACAACTATTACAATGGTATCAAGTTTTTCAAAGGAAATAGACATACAAAAGATCAGAGACGCATTTACGAGATTATCATCCATAAAATTGAAAATGAAAAATACAAAGGGTGGATCGGTGAGAGAGTGGTCTCTTAAAACAACGACCAAGTTTTACAATCAAATTACTCTAACATATACAGATGAATATAGTACAAAGTCTATAAAAGTCTTTCCAAATGGGAGTATTCAAGTGGCGGGATGCTCTGATCTTTTTGATTGCAATCGTATTATAAAACAACTTTCATTTTTATTTAAGGTTTGTTTAGGAGACGCACATGTTGCACCCATCGACACATTTAGAGTTGTCATGATCAACTCAAATTTTAGTTTAAATTATAACATAAATCTTATACAGGTCGCAAATCATTTCGAAAACCAATCAGACATATTTAAAGTTTCTTTTGAACCAGACAGATATTCTGCCGTGAAGATTAAGTTTTCACCAGCAGAGGATATGAAAGAGATCACAACCAGCATTTTTAGTACAGGAAAGGTTATAATTACAGGCGCGGAAACACTCAAGGAGATTGCATTTGCATACAATATTATCAATAAATACATAAACGAATCGGATGTTATTCGTGTATCAGAGACAGCGACCAAGGATGTATTTGATAATATGTCAGGGTACAAAATAGAAGATATGGTAGAGAACATCAAGAAAAGGGGGTTTAAATCATGGAGACAGACTATTTCGAATAGACAAATTAATTTCTAATGTAACAATAAAAAAATGAGTCAACGTCTCGGTATGGCCGATGGTCGATGCTTCACAATGAACAGCTCGTCCCAACTTTATGATAATTATATCATGGAAAAAAATGGAATCGCGAAGGCTGATAATTACGCGTATCGCCGTCTTCTTCAAGAAAAGGGTACAAAGATTTTGAAACCTACACAAGAATTACAGGGTGTTTCCAAATGTAACGTTTGTGATAACGCCCTCCTTAATATGTCTGATATTTATTAAAAATAATATATCTATATTTTAAAATGAGTGAAATACTCATATTATGCTGCACTTCATCGGTTGTATCATGTATAGCTAGTGCAGCAGCGTGGTATGGTGGAGCGGTACCCAATACAGTACCCCACGCATTGAAAATTTTACAATTTGATAGACTTAAACCACTCAACGACGCGAAGGGTCAGAAGGCAAAGAAAATGACACCTGATAGTCAAGAATGCAAAGCAGCAGTGCAGTGGGCTAATGATTACGTAGATGGTAAATTCGAACCCTACAAACCTCAATTTATGGGACCATGGAGTATGGTCATAAACGATACAGATTTTTCATCCATGACTCTAGAAGAGTTACGAGATAAACATTTTGGTTGGACGGATGAAAAGCGGTGGACAGTTGGGTTGAAAAAGGGTGGTGGATTTAAGAAATCAAGAGATTCCGATTTCTTTTTTTCAAGAAGACTCTTCAAATGTAATAATATGGAAGAAATACCACCAATAGTTACGAGAGAAACAGAGGTAGACTAATAGTATATTTAATTCGCTAAATTCCGATAATAATCTTCTAGCAATTCTCCAGATGACTACATGTGCCATATGTCTTAACTCGGTTCGTGAAACTCGAGTAAATACATTACGTTGTGGACATATTTTTCACACACATTGTCTGGAGAAATGGAAAGAAAAAGGGAACATAACATGCCCCACGTGTCGAAAGGTATTTTGTGGCAACAAATATAAAGTCACCATAAAAGTGGATAATAATTTTGAAGAAACATCAAATACAGCGACTGTAAGCGATTCGTTTGTATGTGATGTTTTGGATATATTTTTTAATGTTGTTAATGATTCAGACCTTGATAGCCTTCTTGCGAGTTTTGGGATGAGTCCCTCCGACTTTGACCCCTCTATCTTTGACACAGAATGAGCTACAATATTTAGTATATTTTAGTCCTGGATAATTTCGAGAAGCTGTTCGGGGATCTTTTATAATTTTATTTTTTGCATCAGTGAGAAGGGGTCCAGTCGCCCAACCTCTTTTATGACTGAATACATTTGCTTTAAATATAAGTCGTTTCCCAGGCGAGAGTTTACCGGATTTTTTAACACGTGATACAGGTACTTCAAAGAATTTTGCTATTTTTTCATAAGAATCACCGGATTTTACTTTGTATTCAACTATTCCGTGTTGTTTGTAAAAGTGAAAATCACCCTGTCTGAAATAATTCTTTTTATTTCCGGGAGCAACGAACATCATAATTTTATAGTGGCTTTTCTTACATTTATCTTCTGCTTTTACCTTGTATACTTTTTTGGGGTTATCGGATATGACACGCTCTGGGAGGTTTTTACAATGTGTATATGTGTGTGCTTTATTTCTCCCAGCGCGTTCACCCGGGACACTTTTCGAAGGTCTATAATTTTCATAATCATTTACAGCGTATGCGTAACAGTTATTGTTAGATATACCAGTCGTTCTCCCCCAAAGTCGCTGGGTAAATTTTTTTTCAGAACCACTCAATGGAAGTGTCTTCATTAATAATATTCCAGAAAAAAATATTATTAATAAATAAAACAATGATCAAGGACCTTTTCAAAGCTAAGAATCAATCCGACATTCTCGTTGAACTTTTGACGTTCATCCTCGCTATTCTCATAAGTACGTTTGTTTTGCGTTTCGCTTGGAATCGCAGCTTAACAAAGCACATCAGCGTGCTTAAACCAATCGATACTTTCCTTGATGCGTTCATTCTTTCTTTATCTATCGCGATTGTTCGTGGTGTTTAAACTTCTTTAAAACCGACGTGTCTTTCGCCATTACTGTGTACTAACGTTGGGAATGCTTCCATATCTGCACACTCTTCTTTATCACAATCGATAAACGTATAAGATTTTCCAGATTTTTCGAGATATTCTAACTGCTTTCGAGTCCAGCCACATCCCATGCTCCCGAAAACAGTCCATTCGCCGTCGTCTTTCGTTTTCTCTTCGGATTTAGGAGATGCTATTTTTCGCGGCGTGTTCCTGAGTATAATGAGATCAATTATAAGTAAAATGAGAATGGGGAGAAGCATTTACTTTACTTATATATTTTAATTTATATAGATGTGTTTACTTTATTCACGGATGGAAGACGCTCCTGGGTGTTTAAATGCTAAAAATGCAGCCAATATAATAGAAGCCAGTATACCAAAGTCGTATTCAACACGGAGATCATTCTTTCGGCTCCATCGTACCGTGAAGTAAACGCTTAGGAATACACCGATCGTTCTTAATATAATTTCAGCGTGAACGTTCATTATTACTTAATGGAGAAAATTTTCTCAGTTTCTAGTAAGGATGGTTAAGTTAGCCCAACTTGTCCACATCGCCAACCACACTAAGACCAATTCTCAGAAGAGTGCGGTCGGTGAAGAAGTTAAAAAACTCCTACGAGGAAAAAAGGATGGCGTCTCAAAGGCGTGTTACCCCGAGAATCATTTTTTCACTAGGATCAAACAAAAACCACTCTTAATCAATAAGGCGACACAATTACGTGCCATAGGGAAGGGTCAGTATGGTACAGTCTTCTATGGGTGTATCGATGACAAATGCGCCACACAAGTCGCGATTAAGGTTACGACAGAAGAAAGTGCCAAGATGGAGTATCGTATCGCCGAAAAATTGAAAGGAATGGGCGCACCGCGCATGTATCATTTCAAATCGTGTCGCACGGACGATATTCTTTATTTCGAATACATCGACGGTAAAAGCCTTCAGAGATGGTTAAAGACCAAACCAAGTGAGGCCGCGGTTAAAAAGGTCATCGAACAAGTGATACAAAACCTGGCCAACATTCATAAAAAATACCCAAAATTCAGACACCA
>Ga0115011_10003830_pt1 | contig 10204 bp, 5 predicted proteins | sample TroAtlMetagenome_2_FD_88705 | JGI IMG/M metagenome (GOLD analysis project Ga0115011, IMG submission 88705) | Marine eukaryotic phytoplankton communities from Atlantic Ocean - Tropical Atlantic ANT8 Metagenome | ecosystem: Environmental > Aquatic > Marine > Oceanic | place: Tropical Atlantic...
CAAGCAGCACTCAAGGCCGGTAAGATAACGGAAGAAGAAGCCAAGGAAAAACTTGCGTACCTTAAGAGAAGAAACGCTGAGACCAAAAAGATAGCAGAAACAAAAAAGGCCGCTGCCAAGAAAAAGGCTGCACCAAAAAAAACTCCTGCTAAGAAAAAGGCAGAACAAGAAACTGCTAAAAAGAAAGCCGCTGCTAAGAAAAAAGCACAACAAGAGGCTGCTAGAAAAAAAGCTCCTGCTAAGAAAAAGGCAGAACAAGAGGCTGCTAGAAAAAAAGCCGCTGCTAAGAAAAAGGCAGAACAAGAAACTGCTAAAAAGAAAGCCGCCGCTAAGAAAAAAGCTGCTAGAAAAAAAGCCGCCGCTAAGAAAAAAGCAGAACAAGAGGCTGCTAAGAAAAAATAAAAAACTAAATTTACATAGCTTTATTTCATAAAAACAAGGGCACTGAATTTTCGGTGCCCTTTTTTATTATTTTATCGTATCAACAACCAAATCATTATTAATCTTAGGAATGTTAAAATCACCGCACCTCTTTCTGGTAATCCTCATCGCTTCAATGTTGCCCCTAAAAGCTGAGAAGGCGGTCCAAATTGGTAAACAAAAGCAACTCTTTGTCGACCATTTTATCATTGAAAATCTTGAAAACGTCAGCATTGAGGTAGGCCAAGCACAAAAATATGGAGTTGTGATGGAGCCTACATTACCGACGGATTTTCAAACCGGCAAGGTACACGATGGCCCGGACGGCGGCGCCGGCTACTCATTTGGAGAGTCGGCCTTCTGCTGGTTCTTCTCCCCACACTGGGACGAACAAAAGAAGATGTTCCGCTTGTGGTATATGCCCAGTAAACGACAGGGCATAGGGCTTGCCTACGCCGAGTCGAAGGATGGGATTAACTGGACCAAGCCGATGGTCTCCAAAGATGGCAAGAGCAATATTGTAATGGAGCCTGCTAATGGCGCGGGATTAGACGGCGTAACCGTCACAATCGACCCATCTCTTCCGTACGGGTCGTCGGAAAAGTACAAGGTCGCCTATTTTCCCCATCCAGGTAAGTGCCAAACTCACCTGGGCTACTCATCTGACGGTATCAACTGGAAGCATTATAACAAAGGAAACCCGGTAACAGGCAGGGCCGCGGATTTCAGCAATAAGATCACCTGGGATCCCAACCGGAAAAAGTATCTGCTGTTATGCCGTCAGGATTTCGGAGCTGCAGGGGGAGTTGGCGAACTGCGCGGGGTCCGCATCATGGAGCATTCAAAGAGTAACGATTTGATCAACCATCCTACGGCCTGGAAGACGCTGACTAAGTTTGTACTGAATGATCCTGGCAAGACCATCGTTCCAGGCAGCAGGAATGTGCCCGAACGACAGATCCATACCTTCCCGATCTGGCATTACGAAGGAGTGTGGTTCGGTATGACCGACGTTCTGGTTGCAACGGATGTACCCGTTCCCCACGGCAAGCAGGACTACCAGACGAGGCATAAAAAGGGTGTGTGGGAGTTTTACATGGCACCGTCTCGCGATGCAACCAACTACGATTTCGAAATAGCAGCTTATCCCCGCAAGCCCCTGATCCCTCGCGGACCGGACGGAAGTTTCGACAAAGACTGTGCCCGCCCGCCGGCAAACATCATCACGCATAATGATGAACACTGGATCTACTACTTCGCGACCAACGAACGCTGGGGTGCACGGTTCTGGGATGCACGCCTGGCCCTCGCCAAAATAAGACTGGATGGCTTTTTTTATATTGAGTCAAAAAATGAAGAAGGAAACATACTTACAAAGCCATTCATTTTAGAAGGAGACTCAATCGAAATAAACGCCGATGCATTAAATGGATACATCAAATTAGAAATACTTGATCAGAATAAAAATACGATAGCCTCAAGCAAAACCTATCGCGGATATGATAACATTAGGCTTAATCCAAAATGGGAGAATCAACAAAACCTAAAAAACCTCAAGGGAGAAATAATTCGACTGAAGTTCACTCTCATGAATTCCAAAATATTTTCATTCAAGATCAATTGATAAGATCACTAAGAGATTTAAATATAGTTACAAATATTTTTATCAAGGCGCCAAATAAATAAAAGGCTCGACTGGTATATTCCTAAGCACACTATAGGTAACAAGAACAATAGCTGCAGTCCAACCAACCCAAGATTTTCTAGCTAATGATGGTCTAAAGAACAACAAAACGATGACAGGAAACCCAATAAACAATAAGGGATTTCTGGAAAATCCTTCGAAAAATTCTCCATGTAAAAACAAGTAGACCGCTCTAGTAGAACCACAACCAGGGCAATCTAAACCAGTTAATTTCTTAACAGTACATTTGGGGTAAAAATCATTGGCATGCGGATCAAAAAAATACAACAACACACAACCAAGCAAAATCGGCCCTAATAAGCATATTAACGTTTTGTTTTTTGCACTCAAAATTTTGAGGGATTCAAAATCGCGACTAGTAAGCGCCCTCAAAACCTTCCGCAAATGCACCAAATGCACCTAATATTCCCCAAATAATTGCCCCTATAATTGAAATTCCAAATGAAATCCATGCCCACATTGCGGCTTTTTTTGAATTTTCCTTGGCTTTTTCAATATCCCCTGCAGCAAGTAACCCCTCCACTTTTGATGCGTGAACAATACTAACAATTCCCAAGGGCAAACAACAACACAAAGTGGCAAGAATACCCCAGACTAAATGACTAGGCACCTGCTCAGTAGGAGAAGTCTTATTAGGCGAACTTGAACCGCTAATAGGTATTACATTCTCATCAATAACACCTGCGATAGTCCTTAAAGGCTTCCATTCTTCCATCCCCTCATGCCACCCAAGGTCTTCAAAAGAATACTTACCTTGCTTTATAAATTCATTGACCTGATCAATCGAATATGGACCAAACTTCTCACCATTTCTCCCGACATATACTTGCATAACATTTTATTAATATAGCACATAGTGATTCCACGCAAGCTATCCTTAAGACTAACCAAAAAACTAAAGGGCGAGAAATATTTACTCGCCTTTTTGAAGAAATTTATTTCTGTGCTTATAGATACTATTTTTCTACAGGATGCATGACCTTAATTTCACCACTATCTTTTAGTATAATTTTAACCTTCGTACTCAAATTAGGAGTAAAATAAGCTATGTCGTTGTTTATGTATTGTACCTCTTTGACTATACCCTCCACGGAGCCACCGTCTTCGGCTTTACTAAAAAAGCGCACTCTCTCCGACTCCCCTTTTGAAATTTGATTAAAATAAAAATTCTCACCGCCACCTGAAAAATGCACTGAAGACCAAATATTTCTACCTTGATTTATTATTTCTATATCATTACGAAGAGACAACTCATATCTATAAAAAAATAGACCAAAAGCGACAAGAAACAGACAAAATAAAATCTTACAGAAAGTTGAAACTGTGGCTTTTTTTTTCATTTCATAAATTACCAAAAAAATTGACTGCAGAATTTAATAATTTTCCCTATATATCCAACTATACCCCATATGGGATCAAGTAAACTCAAGTAAAAGTTAGACTACTGAACCCCTTTTGGGGTTAATATAAAGCGTGCGCCAATTAAGACTCTTAACCGCTGCTGAACAAGTCGCAGAACACCTTCTTACTCTCATCAAATCTAGCCAATTCACTGCAGGATTACCTGGAGCCATTAGTTTATCGAAGAAACTAGGGGTTAATCACAAAACGATGGAATCAGCTCTGCAGATATTGGAAAAAAAACAGATTTTAATAAATAATGGAATCAGAAAAAGAAGAACCATTAATAACAAATCTGTTACAAAGATAGATAACAAATGCTTAAGGATCGCTATACTCCCAATGGAAAAAAGTGATGAAAATGTAAACTACATTATTGAGCTTAGAAATTTACTTTTAGATAATGGACACCAGCCTTTCTTCACAGATAAAAGCCTCATGAATCTAGGAATGGATATTAAAAAAGTTTCACGGTTCGTAAAAAGAAATAAAGCTGATGCATGGATTGTAAATGCCGCTTCTAGAGAAATTTTGCAATGGTTTGCATCACAAAATGTAGCCACTTTTGCACTTTTTGGTCATTATTTAGATTTACCAATTGCTGCAATAGCTCCAAAAAAATCTACTGCAATCATTAAAGCCACTAACCACCTTATAAAAATGGGGCATCAACGCATTTCGCTACTTTGCCGCAAACACTTAAGAGCACCTAACCCAACTCCAGTAGTGTCTGCAATGTTGGAGGAGTTAGAAAAATCTGGGATTAAGACCAGCGAATTTAATTTACCCGACTGGGAAGAAACGAAGGAAGGATATAACAAAATTCTTAACTCACTTTTTAAAATCACTCCACCGACAGCAATAATTACAGACGAAGCCTTTATGTATACCGCTACTCTTCAATATTTAGCTTCTCGTGGCCTTAAAGTCCCTGAAGATGTTTCAATAATATGCACAGACAATGATCCCAACTTTGACTGGTGTTCACCTTCAGTAAGTCACATAAAATGGGATGCCAGACCAGTTCTAAGGAGAATTATCCGATGGGCCAACAACATTAGTGCTGGCAAGAGTGACATCAGACAATCGGTTATTTTAGCAGATTTTGTTGCAGGTGAGACTACAGGTCCACCCAATAATTAATAAGAATATTTATAACCCAAAACTACTATTTCCCAATGGTGCACATTCAACATAAAATATAAGACCATTTGTTATGCGATCGCTAATTCTAATACCAGTTATTATTTTATTAATTTTATTAAAGATAAATGCCGGAGAAAATGCGGCCCCGTCATCCCATATGGTTTATAATGACGCAAGTTTTCCAGGAGATATACTCATAAATGAGGTAAGAGTTCCAAAAAAGGGTGAAGCTATGTACACCTATTATGAAGCTTTAGGTTGGGCAGGAAAAGCAGCAGGTTATGCAGGAATACAGGCTCATCCGAGAGGGCATAATTACATTTTTTCTATTTGGGATCATAAACAACACACCTCCCCTATTAAAGCTCTCTATCAAGGTCCGGGAACTCTAGTCGAAAATTTTGGGGGTGAAGGTACAGGATTAAAATCATGGAACTTCGAATTAGGTTGGGATACGGATGTTTGGTACACACTAATTGCAAGATGCTGGATAGATAAAGACAGCACCTTTTATGGGTATTGGGTAAAATCCGAAAAAACCAATCAATGGACACATATGGTTACCATGGAAGTCGCTGCAAAGAACGCACACCTACTTGGAGGAAACGATTCATTCATAGAGGATTGGCTCGAGACAGGAAAAAATTCTCGCACAATCCATATTCGCAATGGATGGAAACGCAAACTGACTGGAGAGTGGCATGCATTTTCTCAAGCCAAATATTCTGTTAATAGTTGGGACTTAGAAAAAGGAAAACGCTCCTTTAATTATAAGCTAAATTGGGATGGAGGAGTTGCCAAAGATTCAACCGGAGAATTTTACTATATGGTTTCCGGCGGCAAAGAGACTAAACCTACAACTAAAAATCCGTCCATATTTAAAATAGAGAGAAATTTCGAAAAACCTCAACAAACTCCAATTAAAATAATCTCAGCAAAATCTAAAAGGGTAAACGCTCAAAAAATTAGCATTGAATGGAAAAGTGATCCAACCACACTTCCGCAATTCTCATATGACATCAAAGTGTTAAATGCCATGAATAACAAGAAGCATATTATCAGTCACACTAAAACAAATATACCGCACCAAAGAAAAACTGAATTATCTATTCCAAGCTCAATTAATTCCAAAGACATTGAAATCATTGTTCAATGCAAAGATATATTAGATAATGAATCTAACGTTTTGAGTTTCGGGCTTTAAATTCATCAAGCCAAAGAGAATTTGTTTAATCAATCGCAGAAGAATATTCCAAAATTCTTATAAAAGAGTTGCCTCGATTTTTCATATCAGGCTCAATTCTTTGCTTCTCTTTCCACAACCTACCGAGCATCTCTCGCTGCTTCAGACTCATTCCATCAATACGCTTATCAACATACTTCTGGTGCGTTGATGGATTGTAGGCCTGAGGTAATTTATTTGTGTCTATTTTTTTAAGGAGCCTCCCAAGTTCATCAGGATCAACATTACCAGAGATTTTTGGTTGTTTAATTTCCTTAAAACCCCAATGAGGAGCGTCGGAAAGAACACTCCTATTGAGAGCTATCAATTCATTTTTTAATTCATTAAATAGTTTAGGATTTTGATCGATAATATCTTTTGTCTGATTGGGATCATTTTTCAAATCGTAAAGTTCAAATTTTCGAAACCCACCTGATCCTTTTTTTATTTCAGGAATCCATGATTCCTGAAACTGATTTAGCCTAACAAATTCACTGCGAATTTTTTCTGCTTCTTTGTTTTTGAACTTAGAATTATACAACATTGAAAACAGCTCCTTGCGAATTACCGTCCGACCTAAATCTTTTTCTATGAAGACTTTCGCCTCATTAACCAATTCATTTATTCTCTTTTGATCACGTTTGAATTCTAATTTCCTGTAACCAAGCAACGTATAATCACCCTTTCTTAAAGCGACGTTGGGTTGTCCGGTCGGCGAGTGCCAAAATAGAGACTGCTTACGATGAAATTTACCTTTGGAGGTGAGCAATGGGGCAAGGTTAGAACCATCCAAATGAACATTTTTTGGAGGAGCTATATGGAGCAGCCCACACAACGTGGGTAATAGATCGACAGAGCCAGCAGGATTAAAAAGCGAACGGTCACCTTTAATCCCTTTTGGCCAATAGATGATTCCTGGTGTTCTGAGACCGCCTTGAAAATTAGACCCCTTATCACCACGCAATTCACCATTCCTCTCAGATCGATAACTACCATGATCTGATGTATAGACGATTATTGTATTCTCTAACTCACCCAAAGAATCTAACTTCTTAAGGATTCTTCCAATAGCTTTATCGGTATTTTCTACAGTGCCAGAATAAATTGCGGCCAGGTCATTCAACTTTCCGTATTTTGACACAATTTCATCAGGAGCTGCTATAGGTGCATGGGGCTCCTGAAACCAGAGATTAATGAAAAAAGGGCGCTCTTTTTGGTACTCCTTATCAAACCAATTAATGGCTTCATCGGCAATTATTTGGCAAGCATAACCCTCAATTTTTCCAGCCTCTTTACCATTTCTAACAAAGTTAACTGGATCTTTATGACTTGGATTAGCATTGTTATCAGTAGCAAACCAATAATCAAAACCATGATCATTTAGGGACGGCTTATCGATACCTTTAAACGGCGTTCCAAGATGCCATTTTCCTAAGTGCACTGTTTGATAACTTTTTTCTTTTAACAACTCCGCAATCGTAACTTCTCTTTCAAGAAGATGCATTGAATGAACACTGTCTTGGATCACCGTATATACGCCCGTTCTTAAATGCTGCCTGCCTGTAAGAAATGTTGCCCTAGAAGGAGAACAAACCACAGCGCCTGAATGAAATTCGGTAAATTTCACACCCTCCGAAGCTAGCCGATCGATGTTGGGAGTTTTAACAATCCCTCCATAAGCTCCTATGTCTTTGACCCCTAGATCATCAGACATTAAAAGCAACACATTGGCTCTTTTCTTCTTAGCCGCTGAATTTAGCAGCTTTCTGACTTTGGGTGTTTCTTTTACATAGCGAGCATGATCCAAGGTCAAATTCACATTATGAGGAGCATGATATTTTTCGAAATTTCCTTTTTGGAAAAAATGATTAACAAAGTTGATGGGTTTCTTTTCCCTCTGGTTGCTTAGTTGTGCATCGGCTCCAGATTCAATGAGCATTTTAGTAATATCGAATCGCCCCATTCTCGCCGCACTATGCAGCGCCGTATCCCCACTTTTCGTTTGGATATTTGGGTTGGCTCCATTCTCCAATAATATTTTTATAACCTCTTCATGCCCATACTGAGAAGCAATGATAATTGGAGGTCTCTCCTTACCAAAATGTTCATGGGGCATATTAAGATCGGCACCAGCCTCAATTAATATTTTAGCCTCTTTAATATTACCATTAATGAGACAGGAATTTAAAATTGTGGTTAAAAGATAAGGTGGTTCTTTTTTATATCTCAGAATGGCCTCTTCCCTAGATTCTACAAAAAATATGAGCTCATTGCTGATATAACTTTTCGGGTTTTGAATTTGCACCATATTCATTCCCTTGGGTGGCATTTTGTACAGTTCAAGATCAGCTAAATCTTTTTCCACCATCTTGAACTTTGCAGGAAACCTTTCGCCATTCACGAAAACGTATGAATTTTCCTTAACGTATCGCGCACTAATTCTCATTATTTTAATTTCCTTGTTAATACGTGGAAAAAGTTGAGCTCCTCTTTGCTCATGAAGTGAACCTGCCGTCCATATAACCGGAGGAGGAGAATTAAAGTCATCTCCAAGAGCTCCTGTAAACGTTCCAACAAAGGTTCCTGATTTAGCCTTTCGAATTAAGGACTTAAGAGAATAAATTTGACCACTAAGATCAAAATTTTTATAGCCAAATGAAGCACTTACACCATCCTCAATATTCGTCTTAGAGGAATTAATCTTAACGTAGCTTAATTTTATTTTTTCACGTTTTGAATCATTAACTATTAATCCTGTTACTTTTAAAAGAATACTTCCTTTCTTCGCACTCTCTTCCAACCCTTTAATAAGGCTTAAGGTAATCGGGTCGTTTGCTGTTATATCACTAAGAGTGGCCTGCCTTCCAAATGCTCCAGGAAAACCCGAACTTGATTCCTTGAACATATCAATAACAGGCCACAGCCGCTTGGGCTCACCCATATTAAACATTCTTTTCCAAACCTCTTCCTCTGGAAAACCTCTCTCTGCTATTTCCTTCACTCCCCCAAGATCAATCACACTATTTCTTCCCTGCGCTTGGGTTATAAAACGATCAAGAGCCCCTCTAAAACTTGGTACTTGCATTGAATCCTGGTCAGTCGCCAAATAGGGAAACGTATGACAACTGCCACACACATTAGTATTTAGATTCTTTCGGTCACGCGCACCAGTTATATGAAATCTTTCAAATCCTACAAGAGCTTGATCTGACAACTTATCATCATAAGAGCGGCCTTTAGTTGGCATATGCGAGAGGTTGAGGAGAAATTCCGCCATTGAATCTCTTTCTTTTTTTGTCAGGTAACCTTTTTTGTCTTCATCATTCCGAATATCACTGTCTGAATCCAACATCGTTGTCGCCATTGAACCATCGATTACATGCCTTACTGAGGTTTCTGGTTTATTAACATCAGAATTTGGTTCCAGCATTTCTCTTGTCGCAGCATTTTTACCACCGTAGGGATCGCCAGGAACACCATCCCAATGATAAGGAGCGGTTCCTCTAAGACCTCTCAAGGTTTGAGATAAACGCGGCTCAATTTGATCAGCACCCACCAAATGCGGAGTTTCGAGGACCCATAGAAGTTGATCTGTATTACCATCGGCATGACAGCTAGCACATGAGAAGGTGCCATTCGAGGATGCTCTTGAAGTATTGAAAGCAATCCTACCCTCTTTATATAATTTAAGAGTAGGGTCATCGAGTTGAATTGTTTTAATAGATTTCCATTGATTAATGTCACTGACATCAAGTTTGGTAACTGAATTTGAAACAGCATTAAAAACCCACGCGAATTTCTCTGTGCCATCTTTCATTTTTTGGAATGTAATTCCTCTTGGCACTGATCCAACTTTAGCTTTTGCAAGAACCTGACCACTCACTGAATCAATAGCAAAAAAATCATCAGATCCTGCAGCGGTACAATATATTACCCTTCCGTCCGAACTGGCCTTGATGGCAAACGGGGTAGCAATAGCCTTTTTCCTATTCGGTTGCGCCGGTGGCAATGGATTGAGATTTATGAATCGAGATATACCCTTAGAGGACACCTTAGTTAATTGATTCAAATAAGGCCGGTTCATAAGTTCCTCCAACCCATGCTTTTTGGTCCCCGCTCGTCCATTAATATGATTTTGAGCATCGGTCTGAGCAATAAAGACTTCCCCATTTTCGGTAACATCAATTCCAAAAAGATTAGTTCCTAGTGATTTAATTATTCCTAATGGTTTTTCATTAACCGTGTCAAAAATGAACAGATCCTTATCTGGAATCTCTGGATGCTTAATAACATCCACCGTAAAACCAACA
>Ga0115011_10003833_pt1 | contig 10202 bp, 8 predicted proteins | sample TroAtlMetagenome_2_FD_88705 | JGI IMG/M metagenome (GOLD analysis project Ga0115011, IMG submission 88705) | Marine eukaryotic phytoplankton communities from Atlantic Ocean - Tropical Atlantic ANT8 Metagenome | ecosystem: Environmental > Aquatic > Marine > Oceanic | place: Tropical Atlantic...
GCTAACATTTTGCCTCTTGAAATAATGGGCAGATTTTTTCTTCTTGCCTCAACCATTTCTGGATTATTTTTTTTTATTGCTGAAGATATTACAACTATTGTAGCATTGTTGAGGTTTTGTTTTTTTTTTCCTATAAAAATTTTTATTTTTTCTTTTTTTAGCCTCTCAATATTTTTATTTGATGAAACATCACTTCCCTGGACTTTAAATCCTTTGCCTTTCATTATTAAAGAAAGCCCACTCATTCCAATCCCCCCTATCCCAACAAAATGAATGACTTCAGTTTTTGCTAATTCAATTTTCATTTATACTATTCAATATTTTTTGATTAACATTAATCCATGTATTTTGGTAATTTAATTTTTTTAAATTTTCCTTTTTTTTTAAATAATCGTTTTTATTCATAAAAATATCTTTTAAAACTTCTTCGATTTTTTCTTCAAAAAAATTTTGTTCTAATATCCAACAACAATCATGATTCTTATAAAAATTTGCATTTTCAAGCTGATGATTATCCTTAGATGTTGGCAATGGAACTGCTAAAAATGGAACATTTAAAACCGATAGTTCAGCTAAAGTTGATGCGCCTGCTCTTGTTAAGCAGAGATCAGCTTGCTGAATAATATTAGCAAAATCTTTATCAAAACTAAAAATCTTATTTTCAATATTGTTTTTATAATAAAAATCTCTTAAATCAGAAATGTTTTTTTCATTTGTTTGTTGAGTAACCTTGATAGAAAATTTCTTCGATATATTAACAATTGAGTTTTTTAAATTTTTATCAAAAATATTTGCTCCTTGACTGCCTCCTACTATTAATAGATTAAATTTATCTTTAAATATAGAAGATGTATTTAATTTATAAATATTTTCTCTCACCAAAGGTTTGATAATTACCATTTTACTTTTCAGATTATTAGGAAATTTTTTAATTTTTTCAGTATAACAAAAAATCTTTGTACAAGAATTCAAAAAATACTTATTTGCCCTTCCCAAGACCAAGTTGGGTTCAACTAAATATATTTTTAAATTAAGTAATTTGCCTGCTAAAATCAGGGGCAAAGACATATATCCTCCGGTTGAAATAAGTTTTTCTATTTTTCCAGTTTTTAAAAGAAAAAATGATTTGACTGTTAAAAATAATATTAAAATAATGTTAAATGGTAAGAAAAAAATATTGTTTAGCTTTGGAGTATCAATAATATTATATTTATAATTATCATTGTTCAAATATCTTGATCCTCTTTTGTCAGTTGAAATAGTCACATTAGACTGTTTAGACAAATGATCATAAAGTATTGTGGCAGGTATTACATGACCTCCTGAACCGCCCGTGGTAATTAAAATATTTTTTTTCATCTTAACTTACTTTTCTTTTTGTTAAATTTAAAATAATTCCAGAAATTATTGCAGTGCTCATAATTGATGAACCACCATAACTTAAATATGGCAATGTCATACCAGTAGTGGGTAATAACCTAATGTTAACTCCTATGTGCACAAATGTCTGTAATAAAATTAATGAAACACTACCAATTAATATTAATTTAATCTTTTCTATGTTTATCAAATTTATTTTTTGAATTACTTTGTAAGCAAATATCAAATACAATAATATAACAATTATAACAATGATTGCCCCAAACTCTTCGGAAACAACAGAAACAATATAATCTGTGTGGGCTTCTGGAATCTTTGAATTAAGCGTACCTTCGCCTATGCCTTTTCCAAAAAATCCTCCACTAATAATTGCATCACTTGCTTTTTCAGCTTGATAGTTGCCACCTTCAGATGAATTTATAAATGATAAAAATCTAAACTTAATGTATTCAAATTTTGAAACAAAAAAAATTAAATAAGAAGCGGTTAAAGATACAATTATAAAAAATAAAAAAAATAAATAAATATTAATCCCAGAAACAAAAATAAGTGTTAACCACACCATTGCTATAAGTAGTGTTTGGCCTAAATCTGGTTGAGAAATCAATAATAATAAGATGGGCAAAAGTATAAAGCTACTTAACAAATATTTAAAATATAAGTTATTTTTACTTAAACATAATAAAGTTGATACAGTTATAATGAAAAAGGGTTTAATAACTTCAATAGGTTGAAATCTTGGTAGAAAGCCTAAATCTATCCATCTTTTTGATCCTTTGACTTCTATCCCAATGAAAGGCACTAAAACTAAAGTAATAAATGAAATACAAAAAAGAAAAATTGATAATTTAAATAAAAGTTCTTCTTTTAAAAAAGAAAAAATAATTAGTATGGTTATTCCTAAAATTATATAAGTAAAATGTTTAATAAAAAAGTAGTATGAGTTTGTATCAAGTTTATCTGAAGCTATCAGCGAAGTTGAAACAAGTGAGAAAAATAATCCTAAAATAAATAAAATTAATATTAAAGAAAAAATATATTTATCAATATTTTTCCACCAATCATAAAAGTTATCAAAATAATTTTTCATAAAAAAAAATTTATTTTTTCAAGTATTTTTGAATAATTTTATTGAAATATTTTCCCCTATCTTCAAAATTTTTAAATTGATCGAAAGATGCTGCAGAAGGACTGAATAAAAGTATTTTTTTTTGTTCTTCTTTTTTTCTTAAATCTTTAAAAACTTGTAACAATGAGTTATTTAAATTTTTTGATATTTTATATTTAATTTTATTTGATAATATTTTTGAAAAAAATATTTTATCTTTTCCATAAATAAATGCTTTGATTTTTTTAAAGTTTTCTTTTTTTAATTTTAATTGATCTCCTTTTTTTGCTATTCCTCCCAAAATCCAATAAATATTTTTAAAAGATTCTAGCAGAGGCAGTGTTGAGGATAAGGCAGTCGATTTTGAGTCATTAATTATAATTAATTTTTTTGAACGGTAAATAATCTGCTGCCTAAAATTTAATTGTTTAAATTTATTAGCAACATTAATTATTTTTTTTAAACTAAGTTTCAAATTTTTAGAAATAGCAAATATAAAAGAAAGATTCCTAAAGTTTGACACATTCATAAAATAGTCATTAGTTATCATTTTATTATATTTTTGATATTTTTTATAATTTACTCTAAAAATTTTAGAATTAACTTTATTTTTTTTAATTAAATTATTTAATAAATAATTTTTATTTTCTATAAAAGCATAACTATTTTTTGATTGGGTTTTTATTAATTTAAATTTTACTTTTATATAATTTTCAAAATTTCCATGTCTTTCAAGATGATCAGGTGAAAGGTTTAATATTAGAGAATATTCTGATTTAAAAAATTTACTATATTCTAATTGGTAAGAAGATGCCTCTATTATAAAAAGTGTATTATTATTTAAATTTGTTTCTAGTAATGTAGGACTTCCAATATTTCCGGTTAATCTAACGTCTTTTCTATGTTCTTTCAAAACATCATACAATAATTTTGAAGTTGTAGATTTCCCATTAGTTCCTGTAATTGTTATTTTTTTTATATTTGGATAACTCAAATAAAATATATCGAGCTCTGTAATTACTTTAGAGCTATTTTTTTTTAAATATCTGGATAAACTACATTTATTTACATCAATTCCAGGGCTTATAATTATATAATCAAAATTATTTTTTTTTAACTGTTTGTGGTTAATTGTTTTATGACTATATTTTGAAGGTATATTTTTCTTATTATCATCAATAATTTTACAATCATTTTTTTTACATAAAAATTTATAAGAAGCATAGCCTGACTTTCCAAAACCATAAATTAAAAAATTCTTTTTAAAAAATATAGTTTCTTTTTGCATTCATTATCTTAATTTTAAAGTTGCCAAACCGATCATTGCTAGAATGATAGAAATTATCCAAAATCTAATAACAACTGTTGACTCTGGCCATCCTTTTTTTTCAAAATGATGGTGAATTGGTGCCATTTTAAATATTCTTTTTCCTGTAAGCTTGAATGAAACAACTTGAGCTATAACTGATATCGCTTCTAAAACAAATAAGCCACCTGTTATTGCCAAAACAATTTCATGTTTAGTTATTATTCCTACTGCTCCCAACGAACCTCCTAAAGAGAGCGAACCTGTATCACCCATAAATATTTTTGCAGGAGGTGCATTAAACCATAAAAATCCTAAGCAAGCTCCAATGATTGATCCACAAAAAATAGAAGCTTCTCCTACACCTTCTATATAAGGAATTTGTAAATAATCTGAAAAAACTATATTTCCCGTAACATAGCTAATAAATGCAAAACAAGCCGCTACCAGCATAACTGGCACTGTAGCCAAACCATCTAATCCATCAGTTAAATTTACTGCGTTTGAAGATCCAACCAATACAAACAAATAAAAAGGAACAAAAAACCATCCTAAATTAATTACAAGATTTTTAAAAAATGGAAAATATAATTTATTGATTTCGCTGGATTCACTATAGAAATAAATAATAAATATTCCAACTAAAGCTAAAATAATTTGAATAAAAATTTTAAATTTTGAAGATACTCCTGAAGAATTATTTTTTTTTATCTTTTTATAATCATCATAAGCTCCTAATAAACCAAAAGAACCAGCTATATAAATTAAAAACCAATTATATGGATTTGAAAGATCGCCCCACAATAATACACCAGAAAAAACTCCCATCAATATCATTAGTCCACCCATCGTTGGAGTGCCTATTTTTTTTACAATGTGTTCTGAAGGGCCATCATCTCTTATTGGATTATGAATTTGCTTAGCTGAAAAATAATTTATTAAAGGATTTCCAACAACAAAAACTACAATCATCGAAGTAAACATTGATAAACCCGTTCTTACAGTCAGGTACTTAAAAACATTAAAAAAACTAAAAATATCTACTAAGTTTGAAAATAGACTAAATAGCATTAATCTTTCCTAATTTTAAATTTTTTGAAATATTATTTAGACCCGTTGAATTTGATCCTTTAATCATTAAATATTCACCATCCCTAATATCATTATTTAAAAAATTCGACACATCTTTGCTTGAATATAATATTTTTCCTCTTTTTTGTGGTCTAATTTTGTTGAACGTATCAATAATTTTTTTTCCAAAAACATAAACTCTATTTATATTGGTATTATTTAATATTTTCGCAGCTTCTAAATGAAGTTTTTTTGAAAATTTACCTAATTCCAGCATATCTCCAAGGAGAATTATTTTTCTTTTTGATTGGGTCCTAATTTTATTAAAATTTTTTAAAGAAAATTTTAAAGATAAAGGATTAGAGTTATAGCTTTCATCAATAAGATGAATCTTTTTCTTGTTGATTTTAATGTATTTATAGTCCCCCCTGCCTTCAGGTAAATTATAATTAAAGAAAAATTTTTCGCTTATATTATTTAAATCTAAATAATTAGAAGCTACAGCAAGACTTGCTAGAATATTTTCTATATAAAACTCTAAATTTTTTTTAATTATAAAGTTTCTTGAACGTCCATAAATATTTATTTTTATATTACTTATATTTTTAATATTTTTGATTTTCTCAAGCTTAATATTAGATTTATTTTTTATGCTAAAAGAAATGATTTTTAAATTTCTTTTTAAAGCCTTCAATTTAAAATAATTATAAAACTTATCGTCTGCATTTAATACAATAGATCCATTTGCTATAATATTATCTATAATTTCTGATTTTGCTTTTGCTATACCAAATAAATTTTTAAAATTTTTACTATGAGCATAAGAAATATTTGTTATTACGCCAATATTCGGTTTTATTATTTTTGATAAATTATTTATTTCACCCTTTCTATCCATGCCTATTTCAAAAATACCAAATTTATCCTTTTTATTTATATTAAATAATGAAACAGGAACTCCATATTTGTTATTAAAAGATTTTTTAGAATAGGTTGTATTATGAATTTTACTTAACGATTGTCCCAATAATTCTTTTAAGGATGTTTTGCCTGCAGAACCTGTTATACCAATTGCAATAATGTCTGATGAAGCTCTAACTTTAGTTGCGCATTTAGTAAAAAATTTTAATGTATTTTTTACTTTAATTTTATTTTTTATTTTTTTTCCATAATTTTTATCAATAATTGAGATTGATGCTCCTTTTTTTATAGCTTCATTAGCAAATTGATTACCATCTATTTTATTTCCTTTTATTCCAAAGAAAGCATTATTTTTTTTAACTTCTTTTGAATTTATACAGGCTTCATTAATAATTATTTTATTATTTAATTTATTGTCCAAATGTTCTTCTAGAATATTTGTTTTCCAGTTTTTATTTAATGTTTTATTTTTTTCTTTAATTGACTTTAATATGCAATCCTTGTCAGAAAAATATTTTTTCTTTTTATATTCTTGATATGTTTCATGACCCTTCCCTGCTACTACTACTATTTCGTCTGATTTAATATTTTTAATTGCAGTTTTAATTGCTATTTCTCTCGAAGAAATTTCAATCAATTTTTTTTTATTTATTTTTACCTTAATTTGATTTCTAATTTTTTTTGGTTTTTCTCTTCTTGGATTATCATCTGTTAAATAAATTTTATTACAATAAGTATTTGCAATTCTTCCCATAATTTTTCTTTTTGGAATATCTCTTTCTCCACCACATCCAAATACAATATTTAATTTTTTTAATGGGAATTGACCTTTTAAATTTTCCAAACACACTTTAAGAGCGTCTGGGGTATGTGCATAATCTAATATAACAATTGAATTATTTATTAAATTACTGATTTTTTCTAATCTGCCTGGAACAGGTTTTATTTTTTTTATAGATTTTAAAATATTTTTTAAATTTATATTACTTTTAGATGCGGCTAAAATTGACATCACAAGATTTTTAATTTGTACTTTTCCAATCAGTTTTGTTGAAAAATTATAAATATTTTTTTTATATAAAAATTTAATATGTTGATCTAAGTTTACAAATTTATGTTCAATAATCTTTAAGTCTGAATTATTTGATCCTATACATAATGTTTTTAGACTTTTACTTTTTGAAATACTATTAATTTTTTTTGAAATAACTAAATCTTTATCAAAAATAACAGTTGATTTTTTTTTCATTAGTTTTCTAAATAAAATCAACTTTGAGTCAAAATAATCTTTGAATGATTTATGATAATCAAGATGGTCTCTACTTAAATTAGTAAATATTCCTAAATTGAATTTTAAACCATGTAATCTATGTTGTTTTAGTCCATGGCTTGAGGCTTCTAAAATAACATTATTAATTTTTTTCTTTTTTAAAGTACTAAGAATTTCATTTATTTGAATAGGATCAAAAGTGGTATTAGAAACATTTTTTTTATAATTAATTCCACTAATTCCAAGAGTTCCTATTGATGAAACTTTTTTTTTATTTAATCTTAAAATTTGATAGTAGAAATTTGCAATTGATGACTTGCCATTTGTACCCGTAACAGCAATTAAATTATTTGGCCGTATATAATTTATTTTTGATGCAAATTCTGCAAGAAGCTTTCTAGGATTTTTATTTTTTAAATATAAAATATTGTCTTCAATTCTTTCTTTTACATTTTCAGATATAATTATTTTAGATCCATTTTTTACAGCATTTTTAATAAAAGTATTTCCATCATAATTACTTCCTTTTATTGCAAAAAAAATATAATCCTTTTTTATCTGACTTGTATTAAATGCTATTCCGTTAAACTTGGTTTTAATAAATTTTCTATTAAGCTTAGGGTAATAATCTTTAAGTAACATTGTTTACGCTCTTAATATTTTGTGGCTAAAATTGGCCCAATTTTTTCTATTATTTCACCAGTTACCCAAACTGTTGTCCAGCCTGCAGTGTTTCTCCAATTTCCTTTATATGGCGACCTTCCATCTCTGTAATGATAAACAAATTCCTTATTAGCTTTTGGCTCATCAAGCATTATAACTAAAACAAATTTAGGTTTAGATGCTGGAAAAACTGCAGCAAATGTATTTATCTTTTTTTTTGAATATCCTCCCGTAGCAGCAATATCTGCTGTACCTGTTTTACCACCTATTTCATAACCATTGACATTTGCAAAACCTGCAGTTCCTTCTTTCGTGGAAACAATCTTTCTTAATATTGGATTTAATTTTTTTGAAACTTCTTCATTTAAAATTCTTTTACTAATTTTATACTTGTTTCTTTTAATTAATGTTGGGGAAACTTCAAACCCACCGTTAGAAACTATTGAATATCCTTTTGTTAATTGTAATAAAGTTGTTGCTATTCCATGCCCAAAACCAATTGTTAATAATCTACACTTTCCCCATCTTCCCATTTGAGTTTCGCCAACTTCTTCAATATCAAAATTTATATTTGTTAAAATACCTATTGTTTGGAGAAATTTATTATAATTATCGATTCCAATTTTTTCAGCAATCCTTGCAGATCCAATGTTTCCAGATCTGATTAAGATTTCTTCTGCGGTTAAATCTGAAGGAATCTTATCATCATATTCTGAAATGGCGTTGCCGGCACATACAATTTTTTTCTTTAATTCTTTAAACTCAGTTTCTGGTTGAACTACATCATAATTTATTCCTGCAGCAATCGTAAAAGTTTTGAAAACTGAACCAAATTCGTAGACTCCTTTTGTGGCTCTATTAATAAATTTTAAATCATTAATTTTTTCTCTTTTATTTAAATCGAAATCAGGCAAGGAAACCATTGATAAAATATCACCAGTATGAATGTCCATCAGTATTGCGGCACTACCAATGTTATTAAAAATATTTTTCGATCTTAATAATTCTTCTCTAATTAAATATTGAAGATCGGTATCAAGAGTAAGTTTTAATGGATTTCTTGAAGTTGTTAATTCATAATCAAATGTTTTCTCTAAGCCGGATATTCCATTATTATCGTTATCTATTTGTCCTAAAACATGACTGAATAATTCTCCGTTTGGATAAATTCTGGCAATTTTCTCTTCCTGTATAAAAGATTTATCTCCGAGTAATAGAATTTTATCTAATTTTTCTTGCGAAATTTTTTTTTGAACATAAAAAAATTTTTTATCATACATTTGTTTTTTAAAATTTTTTTTTGGGAATAATAATTTTAAAGTGATTAATAATTTTTCTTTATCAATTACTAAATTAGGATTAATTCCAATATTTATTATGGGAACAGTTTTTGCTAAAATATTTCCTTCTTTATCAACTATACTCGATCTAAAATTTTTTTTTTTTAAAATTTTATTTGTAAAAATTTTTTCATCTAGACTTAATAAAATTACTTTTGATGAAAAAATAATTGCAATTATAAAAAAAATAAAAAAAATAAACGCTATCCTTTCAAAGGAAATTTTTAGGTTGGACTTATTTTCAATGTAAGAAAACCCCGAACTATACTCATTTGAATGTATTTTCCTTTTATTTATTTCATTCATTATTATTTACTACTTTTTTTATTTTTATGTTTTCATTTTCATACTCTATCCAATTAAAGCTTTCTATATCGGCTTCTTGTAACTCATTATCAAAATATTTTTTTTGATATTCCATTAGTTTTTTTGGAGACGTGAGGTAATTATACTCAAGCATTACCAATTCATATCTATCTTGTAAAACTCTTAGATTTTCCCTTGTTTCAAATATTTTTTTATCAAGTTGTTTAGTTGAATTTTTTGTAAATGTTGTTGCGATAATTAAAAAAATAACTGGTATAAAAAAAAATAATTTTTTCATTTATCAAATGGTAAATCTTCGATGTCCGTTAGTTGTTTAAATTTATTAATAAACTCTTCAAAATTACATTCATTGTTAATTTTAACTGCGAACCTTAATTTAGCAGATCTAGAAGGGGGATTTATTTTTATCTCTTCGTTGCACGGTGTTATAGGTTTTTTGTTTTTTACATTGAAGCATTTAATATTATTTTCTTCAACAGGTGAATATCTGGATGAATTTTTTGTTTCAGAATAATTTTTAAAAAAAAATTTAACAATTTTATCTTCAATAGAATGAAAGGTCACAACAGCAATAATGCCTCCCACTGGAATTAAATTATATGCATTTATTAATCCATAAATTAATTCACTTATTTCTTTATTTACAAATATTCTTAAAGCTTGAAAAACCTGAGTTGAGTGATTTATTTTAGATTTTTTAAATTTTTTTATATTATTAATTATTTTTGTAAGATCTTCTGTGTTTAAAGTTTTTTTTTTTTTATTTTTTACTATTTTTCTCGCAATCCTTTTTGAATATTTTTTTTCTCCATATTA
>Ga0115011_10003834_pt1 | contig 10202 bp, 9 predicted proteins | sample TroAtlMetagenome_2_FD_88705 | JGI IMG/M metagenome (GOLD analysis project Ga0115011, IMG submission 88705) | Marine eukaryotic phytoplankton communities from Atlantic Ocean - Tropical Atlantic ANT8 Metagenome | ecosystem: Environmental > Aquatic > Marine > Oceanic | place: Tropical Atlantic...
GCACCTATACGCTCGAAGAGGTCTCCGTCAGGGCCGGCGGGTTTGGAGACAGCGAGACGGGTCGGGTCGCCAATCTCTACGGGAATGGACTCACCAGCAGTCTCCGGCTGAGGCTCTACCACGACACGCGAAACAACCGCCTTTTCCCCAGCGCCGGGGTCTACGCCAGCGGCAGCGTCGAACACGCACCGGACTGGCTGCTCTCGGAGAACGAGTTCACCCGATATCGGCTACAAGGCCGTTACTATTACGGTTTAGGTCTGGGTCTGACTGCCCGCGTGAATGCCACCTATGGCCTCATTGGCAGCCCCAATCCGGCCGGGGTCCCCATCTTCGAGCGCTTTTTCGTGGGGGGACCATTGACTGTACGCGGTTTTCGGCGGCACACCTTGGGGCCCAAGATCGACGTGCCCTCGAGCGGTCTGGTGGACAGTTCCACCGAACAACTCAACATCGGTGGGACCGAACAATTTTTTGTGAACCTTGAAATCGAATATCCCGTGTTTCAGGCCGTCGGGATTCGTGGCGTGTTCTTCATCGACACAGGAAACGCTTTCGATCGAGCTGATTCTTTCGACAGTAAGCTCGACCAAATGCGCTCTGCCTGGGGCTTTGGGATCCGCTGGTTCTCTCCCATTGGACCTTTGCGGTTCGAATGGGGCTTTCCATTCGACCCCCAAGGAAACGAAGAGAGTACGGTCTTCGACTTTTTCTTCGGCAACTTCTTCTAGGAGCTCACCATGCGCTACCTCGTCCCCCTGCTCTGCGGACTGCTCTTCACGACCGGCATCGCGTCGGCCGAAATCAAGCTCGGCTACGTCGACCTCCAACGCGCCCTCATGGAGGTCGAAGACGGTAAGAAAGCCAAGCAACAGCTAGAGACCATGAAGACGACTCGGCAAAAGAAGCTCGACGCGAGTCAGAACGAGCTTCGAGACATGCAGAAAAGTCTCGAGGCGCAGCAGGCTTTCATGCAGGAAGACGTCAAACGCCAAAAGCAGCAAGAGTTCGCTCAGAAGCTGCAGCAATTGCAGGCCACCTACGTGAACCTACAAAAAGAGTTGGCAGCGGAAGAAGCCAAGCTCACCAAAGGGATCTACGACCGCATGGGCCGAATTCTCAACACCATCGGCAAGAAAAACAGCTACACGATGATCTTGGAGAAATCCCAATCCTCTGTGCTTTGGGCCCCGCGTCATCTCGACCTGACCAATGATCTGATCCGTCGCTACAACGCCGGTGAAGGCAAGAAGTAGCCTCGTACCCCCCAGGCGAACCAGTGCTTCTTCATGACCTATGTGCGGCGTTTGGGCTGCCGATACCCACCAGCGCTCCAATGGAAATCAGTGGAGTCGCCCCCCTGGGCGATGCGGCTGTGGACCAGATCGCAGCCCTCTTCAATGGGCGCTACAGCGATGCTGGGGCCATAACGAGGGCGGGTGTCGTCTTGGTGACCCCAGGATTGGCGCACATTCTCCCCGAGCACACCCTCCCACTGATCTGCGATAATGCCGCCTCTTTATGGTCGCGGATCATTCGTCATTTTCATCCGGTCTCGGCGCATCGACAGCCCCCAATCGGCCGGCACCCCTCAGCGGTCATCGATTCCACAGCAGAGGTCCACGAGAGCGCCCGAATCGGCCCGCTTTGCATTATCGAAGCAAATGCCCACATCGGGCCCGATGCCGTTTTACACGGCGGTGTATTCATCGGGGTCCACGCGCACATCGGTGAACAGGTGGAGCTCCTCCCAAAGACGGTCATCATGGACCATTGCCGAATCGGTGAGCGGACTCGGATTGGACCCGGAGCGGTCATCGGCGGGCCGGGATTCGGCCTGGACGCCGAGGGGCCAATCCCACATTTAGGACGCGTCCTCATTGGCACTGACGCCAGCATTGGCGCAAATACCTGCATCGATCGTGGGCTCGTGGGTGACACCCTCATCGGAAACGGCGCGCATCTCGACAATCTGGTCCAGATTGGGCATGGCGCGTTTATCGGTGCCGGCGCCGTCCTCTGCGGCCAGGTGGGGGTCGCTGGCAGCGCACGCGTCGAACCTGGCGTTGTTTTGGGCGGGCAGGTAGGGGTCGCAGATCACGTACGCATCGGAAGCGGGGTGCGCGTGGCCGCCCAGAGCGGCGTCACCCGTGACCTGCCTCAGCCCGGCGATTACAGTGGGCACCCGGCAGAAGCGAATCGCCAAAGACTCAAGCGCCTGGCGCGCCTCAAGCGACTGACTGAGTCATGACGTCTCTCATCCACCCCTCGGCGGTCATCGACCCCACGGCATCCATCGGAACCGGTGCGGCCGTCGGCGCCCAGAGCATCATTGGGCCCGGTTGCCGATTGGAACCCTACGCCATTGTCGGCGCATACACCCGCCTCGGTGCGCGAAATCACATTCACTCCTTTGCGGTCGTCGGCGGCCCCGCTCAGGACCGTCGCACCCCTTGGGATGCACCCTTCACGCTGGTCTGCGGTGACGACAATGTGTTTAGAGAGGGCGTAACCGTCTCTCGCGGCAGCGCAGATGGTGACGGGGAGACACGTATCGGTCATCACGCGCTCTTGATGGCCAATAGCCACGTCGCTCACGACTGCCAATTGAGAGACCACATCACTCTGGCCAATGGGGTGAGTTTGGCGGGACATGTACACTTGGGTGACCGGGTAACCGTTGGAGGCCACGCCGCGATTCATCAGTTTTGTCGGGTCGGGACCCTGGCCTTCGTCGCAGCAAATAGCATGGTCAGCCGAGATGTCCCGCCCTTCTGCCTCGCCGCCGGTGACCGAGCAACTCTGCGTGGATTGAACACCACAGGGCTTAGAAGGGCCAAGGTCGACAGCGAAACGCGACGAACGCTCGCCGGCCTCTTTCGCCAATTCCGCCGACACCCAGGGAAGCCGATCTCCGCAGAGTCATCCTGCGATGAAGTCAGACAATTCCTCGCCTTCTTGGAGGAAAGCCGTCGAGGCATCATGGGCGTACAGCGCCTAAAGAATGCGCGAAAAGAGACGACCGATTCACGCCAGGGCGACATTGACGGCCCCCCTTAATTGGACACGAGCAGCGTGTCAGAATCGGCCGGGTAGAAGGGAACTGACTTACGAAAAGCCAGTGGTTGACACGGCTTTGCACTGCCGTTATGTTCCCGGCGCCTTGATGGGAATACCATCGTCGAGGCAACCAAATAAACGGATTCAATGATTCGTAATCGATAGGCCCGAAAGCGGGGCCATCGCCACCGGTCCGAGACGTCAATTCGGACCCGTAAACGGAGGAATAAGCCATGACGCCGAAGGACATCTTCGAAACCCAAATCGCAACCCGCCTCGCCGACCCGTCTCAACAGGCACAGGCGAAAGAGTTGGATGCCGTCTACCAGTTCCACGTCTCGGGCGACAACGGCGGCGACTGGGTCGTCAACATGCGCGAGTGCAAGGTCGAAAACGGCAGCAGCGATGAGGCTGATTGCACCATCAGCTTGGCCGATGAGGATTTCGTGGGCTTGGTCAAGGGTACGATTGCCGGCCCCCAGTTGTTCATGAGCGGTCGTCTTGCCATCGAAGGCAATATGGGCCTCGCCATGAAGCTCAGCCAGGTCATCGGGGGCTAAGTCCCCTCCCCCATCGACCGGCAATCGCCCGTCGTGGGCTCTGCCTCGCCCCTTTTTCGGGACGCCCCCCCACTGGCAGAGCCGCCCTTCCAGGCATTTACTTCTCTTCGCATATGATGCAGCTCGGGAGCTCCTCTTGAGCCGTCGCATGCCTACGCGCGTATCGAAGACGAGGCACTGCGCAGGCCATGCGTGGCATCGAGCAGCGCTCGTCTAGAGGGATCCACCGACCAAAAAGAGGAGCTGATGAATGCGATCGCCGCTGCCTTCGACGTGGTCGGTTAGTTGGTGTTCGTACCGTAGTTCAGCCGTCGCACGGGCCACCATGGCGTCTAGGTCGGCCCCCAATACGATAGGCAGATAGTAGACCGTGCTCTTCTCACCAGGGACACCTTCGGCAGCCTTCCGCGGATCCAGGGCATACCTCATCTCCAAACCGGCCCCGAACTGTAGACCCACGAGCGCTGGGATGACGGGCATCTGCACCTTCGCGATGGCCGGCAGGGCCAGATGGCCCGCCGTGCTCTTGGAGACGCTCGGCGTACCCCCGCTCGTCGTGGTGCGCATATAGAAAAGATCGACTTCGACCTCGGCCAATAAGAGCCCGAGAGTCCACGTCACCCCAAAGACCATGGGAGTAATATTGGGCGCTACATAGTCGTCGCCAAGGTCGTCTTCGGCGACGTAAATCGAAAAGCCGGTTCCGCCCTTTACCCCAATTCCCCCCAGGCTCCACGCCGGTGAAGACAGGCCGATGGTGAACGCGAAAGCAAGGACCGAGGCGAGACGTTTCATGAGGGACTCCACGATTAATGAGTGACGGTATGAAATCGTGAATGGCCAGTCCGCTGCAAGCCCCCCAATCGAGTGACATCCCAGCGCTCAATATGCCTTTGTCCGGGAAAGGCTCGATAGCGCTCCATTCAGATCGAATTGTGTTTCCCTCGAACCGGCAAGCCCCTACCCTGCGGCGCCAGGAGGTGAGGCGTGCACACAGAGTCATTTCGCATCGGTGAAAACGAGGTGTTCTTGGAAACGGGGCGCATCGCTCGACAGGCACACGGGGCTGTCGTCGCGCGCTGTCGCGACGCCTTCGTCTTGGCCACGGTCGTTGCCAATCGTGGGGGCGCTGCCCGCGGATTTTTGCCGCTCACGGTGGACTACCGCGAAAAGATGTCCGCCATGGGACGGATCCCGGGGAACTATTTTCGACGTGAAACTCGCCAAAGCGAGCATGAAATCCTCGTCAGCCGACTCATCGACCGCACCCTTCGGCCCCTCTTTCCAAAATCTTTCCAGGCAGAATCACGGGTCGATGTCACAGTCTATAGTGGTGACGAAGACTGTGATTTGGTCGGATTGGCCCTCATCGCGGCCGCCACCGCAGTGCACATTTCCGATCTCCCTTTCGCCGGGCCCGTCGGCGGTCTGCGTCTTCAGTCCATCGGTGGCAAATTATGTCCCTTCGCGCCACCTTCAGGCGACAAAGAGAGTGCATTGGACTTGATCATCGCGGGAGGCCGAGACGGTGTCGTGATGATGGAGGGCCATGGGCAGGAACTCAGCGAAGCGGCTCTTTGTGAAAGCGTAAGCGCCGCAACGCAAGCACTCGACCCCGCATTGAACGCGATGGATCGCCTCAAGACGCTTTGCGGAAAGACCAAACGTCCCCTGGTCGAAGACAGTCGTCCGACTCTTACCCTTCCCGACTCGGTCCTGACCGCAATCGACGCGGCCCTGTGCACCCCAGGAAAGAGTCTCCGTTCGGCCGCACTCGATGTGGCCCGATCCGCAGCTGAGGTGGCTCTGGAAGACGAGGAAGCCGACGCTGTCGCGCGTGCCTTCGATGCCGCCGTCAAGAAACACGCCCGCCAGCAATTGGCCGATGGCCAACGAATGGATGGTCGTGGGCTCGATGAGGTACGCCCCATCGAGTGCGGGGTCAATCTGTTGGCCCGTAGTCATGGCTCGGCATTGTTTACCCGCGGGGAGACCCAAGCATTGGTCAGCGCGACCATCGGCGGTGAGCGCGAATCGCGAGACCATGAATTGCTGATGGGCAACCGCCGTGAGCGTTTTATGCTCCATTACAATTTCCCGAGTTTCTCCGTGGGTGAAGCTCGTCCCAATCGAGGACCCGGGCGCCGAGAGATCGGTCACGGCACCCTAGCGCAGAGAGCAATCATCCCGGTCCTTCCCAGCCCCGACAGCTGGCCCTATACCCTTCGTGTCGTGTCGGATATCACCGAATCCAACGGTTCGTCGTCCATGGCCAGCGTGTGTGGAGCCACCCTCGCATTGGCCAGCGCCGGCGTTCCCTTGTCTGCCCCGGTTGCGGGGATCGCCATGGGACTCCTCTTGGCCGATGGAAAATACATCGTGCTCACGGACATCCTGGGAGACGAAGACCACTTGGGGGATATGGACTTCAAGGTGGCAGGGACCGAGCACGGGATCACAGCGGTTCAATTGGACAATAAGCTGGGGGCCCTCCCGGAGAGCGTCTTGGCCGACGCGTTGGCCAAAGCCAATACGGCTCGACGACACATCTTGGGTGAGATGTCCGCCGCCCTGGAAGATGCAGACAAGGGCGCCGGCGATCATGCACCGCGTCACGTGACCTTCAAGATCAACGCGAGCCGAATCGGACAGGTCATCGGCAGCGGCGGTCGCAACCTCCAAGAGATCCAGGGAAAGACCAACACCAAGATCGAAATCAGCCGCGACGGGACGGTTTTGATCTTGGGACGAGACCGAGAGGGTGTGGCAGCCGCTCGAAAATCAATCGACCGCGTCGCCCTAGAGCTCAAGAAAAATGGGCTCTACCAAGGCCACGTCACGTCCACCAAGGATTTCGGCATCTTCGTACGCATCGCCGACCACGACGGTCTAGTGCACATCTCGGAGCTCCCTCAGGGACGCCGGCCCGACGAATACGAGCCCAGCGAAAAGGTGATGGTAAGGGTGCTGGGAGCGGACGAGCGGGGCCGTATTCGTTTGAGTGTAAAGGCCGCAGCCGGCGCGACCGAGAGCGATGCCCTCAATCGGTGAGCATCAGCCGTTCCAAACGCGCAACCAATCTGGGTCCAGATCGAAGATGCGAGCAGCGGAAGCCCCCTCTACGACCGTCGTCTCCCCGGCAGGGGATTCCGAGAGCCCCATTCGCCCGCTCTCGAGAGCTGAAATGACTTCGTCCGAGAACTCCAAAAAGGGCACTCGACCATCACGCGTTTCGAAATAGAACCGCCGACGCCCGTGCACGCGCCCCTGAACGCGGCCTGATCCCACAATCTGCTGAATGCGGAGTTGCGCTTCGCGGGCCTCGACCTCGGTCCGATTCTCTTTCGCTCTGGACCGTTCGGCGCGCCGCGCAGCTTGTCGGTCGGCATTGGCTTTGGCATCGCGCTTGCGCCGGTCGGCCGTCTCGGCGCCTCGACCCTTGCCCTGCTTTGCGACCCGCTTTTGATGCTTAGCCTTCTTCACCTGTGAGGCGTCGACAAGGCCCATCTTGAGCAGTTGGTCTTGAAGTGAGCTTCCCATGGGATCGTCTCCGTGAAGGCCGTCGGTTTAGGATACAGAAAGATCTGCAAAGAAAAACCCCGGCTGGAAGGCCGGGGTTCTTGGTGGGCGATACTGGATTTGAACCAGTGACTTCTTCCGTGTGAAGGAAGCACTCTCCCACTGAGTTAATCGCCCATGAAAGAGGGACGCGGCTTATAGCAATGGCCCCAGCGCGTACGCAAGGTGTTTTTTGAAGAGGCCTGTGCTAGTGCCTACGGTCCAATTCACGCCGGTGAACCCATGAACCACCTACGCGCAATGCGACCCCATCAGTGGGTCAAGAACGTCTTCGTACTCGCTGCTCTGGTCTTCTCTAGAAACCTGACCAGCGGAGAAGCCAGCCTCCGTGCAGCGCTCGCTTTCGCCGCCTTTTGCTTGGTGGCCAGTGCAATCTACTTGGTCAATGATATTGCCGACTTCGAGCGCGACCGGGTGCACCCCGTAAAGCGGAATCGGCCCATCGCGAGCGGCCACGTATCCCGCACTACGGCCGGCATCATGGCCTCAATATTGGCCCCCCTCGGCTTCTTGCTGGCCTGGCAACTCAATGCCCGAACCGGCGCGACGTTGACCATTTACTGCCTCATGAACCTGGCCTACTCCTTTCGACTCAAGCACCTGGTTCTCCTCGATGTCTTCATTATCGCCGCGGGCTTTCTCCTTCGAGTGAGCGCCGGCGCGTTTGCCATCGAAGTAGGCATCAGTCCCTGGCTGATCTTGTGCACTTTCTTCGTGGCCCTCTTCCTCGCGTTCTGCAAACGCCGACACGAACTGGTCAGCTTGGGCGAAGACGCCGCCGCACACCGAGGAATTCTGGCCGAATACTCAGTGCCGTTCATCGACAAAATGGTCTCGGCCGTCGCGTCGATGACGGTCATGAGTTACGCCCTGTACACCATCGATCCCAAGGTCGTGAACCGATTGGGAACCGACGCACTGGTCGTCACTTTGCCCGTCGTGCTCTTCGGCATCTTCCGCTATCTGTATCTCGTGCACCAAAAAGACCAGGGCGGTTCTCCCACCCAGGTCGTACTGCGTGATCGAGGCGTCCAGTTCATCGGAATCCTCTATCTCATCTTGGTGGTGGGGGCGATCTACTACGACGTCCAATTGGGCCTCATTGCGGGAGAGTCACCATGATTCGGGGTCTTGGAAACGCCCTCTCCAAGCTTGCCCATCGGTACATGCCATCGCCATTCACCATCGCCCTGGCGTTGACCTTGGTGACCTTCTTGGTGGCTGCCATATCGACCCCCAAGAGCCTCATGGAACTCCTCGGCTTTTGGGGTGGACGCCTCGATGGCGACACAGTGAGGGCAAAGGAGAAGGGCTTTTGGATGCTCATCGCCTTTGCCATGCAGATGTGCCTGATCTTGGTCACGGGCTTTGCCCTGGCCAGTACCCCGCTGGCGAAACGCGCCATCGCCTGGCTTGCCGAACGTCCACGCACTGGAAACCAAGCCATCGCCGGCACAGCCTTGATTGCCATGATGGCCGCCTATATCAACTGGGGGCTCGGGCTGATCGTGGGCGCACTCCTGGCCCGTGATGTGGCCCGTGCATGCCGACGACAAGGGATTCCCGTCCACTACCCACTGCTCGGCGCGGCAGGCTACACAGGCCTCATGGTCTGGCACGGCGGATTTTCGGGGAGTGCACCGTTCAAGGTCACCCAGGCGAAAGACGTCGCTGAGCTCCTTCCGGGCGTAGACATTGGGGTCATTCCCCTCGAGCAGACGATCCTGAGTCCCCTGAACTTGACCATCGCGTGCCTGATGTTCGTCCTGGTTCCTCTGATTTTGGTGCGCATGAGCCCGCCGGTGGACGAAATGCGAGGGATCGAACCGGGGCAAGGGGGCATCGAAGAGGACGAAGAGGAACCCGAGTCGTTCGAGAAAACTCCTGCTGCCGTTCTCGAACGGTCTCCTATCCTCGCCTGGCTTCTCGGTGGCGCAGCCCTGGTCTATCTGTTCGCCTATCTATCGAAGATCGGATTCAACCGAGCCGATCTCAATGCGATCAATCTCTTCTTCTTGGCGCTGGGCTTGATTCTGCACGGTAGCCCCATCGCCTACGGACGGGCTGTCGGCCGAGCCGCCGGCGGGTGTGCCGGCATCATTCTGCAATTCCCCTTCTACGCGGGCATCATGGGCCTCATGAAGCAGTCTGGGCTCATGGAGCAAGCGTCAACGGTCGTCGCAGAGTGGGCGACGAAAGACTCGTTCGAAGCGCTGACCTTCCTCTCCGCAGGAATCGTGAACCTTTTCGTGCCCTCCGGAGGGGGTCAATGGGGCGTTCAGGGCAGCATCGTCATGCAGAGTGCACAGGCCCTCGACGTCCCCTTAGGCAATGCAGTCATGGCCTTCTCGTATGGAGATGGATGGACCAATATGCTGCAACCATTCTGGGCCCTGCCACTCCTCGCCATCACCGGCCTCAAGGCCAGAGAGTTGGTGGGCTATACCGCTGCACTGATGTTCTTGGTGGGGCCGGTCATCATCGCGTGCCTAACGCTCTTCTGACGCTCTTTAGGGCTCGGGTACGGGCGCCCAATCTACACTCAGGCGCGCCAAATAGTTCTCGGTGTCACACTCTTTACCAGAGAAACTCACGTCGCGTTCCTCGGATGCTGTGAATCGGAATCCCTCGGTGCTGGCGGTGAAGCGTCCACGCTGAAAGCGGAGTTCTGTGACCTCACATTCCTTGGTGCTGTATTGGATGCTGTACTCGAACTGGTACCGCATGCGGCCCTCTGGAGAGGAGAGGTCCAACTCATCGATATTGAATAAGAACTCCGCCTCCTGGCCGAGCATCTCTAGCCGATACATGTTGTCATTTCGCCACCGAAGCGTCCCAATCCGGCGCTCGACATCCCCGGGGGCCATCTCACCCCCTGTCGCCACGATGAGAGTAGAATTGACAGCATAAATCCCCGTGAGGTCGAAGTCTGGTGGCGGCGGTCCATCGCCCATCATGCCGTCACCGATATTCCCGTCACCGAGACTCGCGTCGCGAATCTGA
>Ga0115011_10003837_pt1 | contig 10195 bp, 6 predicted proteins | sample TroAtlMetagenome_2_FD_88705 | JGI IMG/M metagenome (GOLD analysis project Ga0115011, IMG submission 88705) | Marine eukaryotic phytoplankton communities from Atlantic Ocean - Tropical Atlantic ANT8 Metagenome | ecosystem: Environmental > Aquatic > Marine > Oceanic | place: Tropical Atlantic...
ATCATTGGTAGTTGAATAACCACGAATTCTAACAACGGGAGCATACCCAGGACCACCACCAGAAACAACTTGAACACCAGCTACTCTACCTTGTAATGCTTCTGCAGCATTGGTAGCAGGAGTTTTAAATGCCTCCTCTGTATCTACTGTTCCAATAGCACCAGAAAGTGTTCTTCTTTGTTGAGTTTGATATCCTGAGACAACAACCTCATCAAGAAGATCAACAGCCTCTGCTAAAGAAATGTTAATCTGTGTTTGGTTTCCTATAGTTACCGTTTGAGAAGAAAATCCCAAACTTGAAAAAGTCAACTGTTCTCCAGTTGACGCATTTATCGAATAATTACCATCAAAGTCTGTAACAACTCCTCTATTTGTTCCATCTACCACAACACTGGCACCAGGAATAGGGTTGTTATTTCCATCAGTAACACTACCAGAGATAGAGTCCTGAGAGTAAACAAAACCAGACAATAACATCAATACAACTAAAAAAGCTTTTTTCATGTTAATTATAGTTTTAGTTTATTATATATATGTCCCAAATATAAGTTAATATTTTGTTAAAAGGCAAGAAAAACTTAGATAAAAAGAGTGATTTAGAATTGTTAAAAATTGAGTTTTAATATGTATAAAAGTAGATTAATTGAATTATAGTCAATAAAACTATCAATTAAGTAAGAATTTCATATAATAATTACAAAAATTAGCTAATGGTAAGATGTTAATATAAATAAATTACTTTTGACGATAATTGGCCCCGTAGTTCAATGGATAGAACAAAAGTTTCCTAAACTTTAGATATAGGTTCGATTCCTATCGGGGCTACTTTTAAATTAATTATATGAATAAGAAGTGGGTACTTTCCTTAATGTTAATTATACTATCAATGCTATTATCTTTTATGTTTAATGTGTGGTTATTAATTTTGTTTATACCTTTGGGGATCTATTTCTTAAAAGACAAGTAAATGGAATGGTATAAAAAAAATAGAGTTTTAATAATAGGATTAGTTGTAATCTATCTTGTTGGTAGATTTATAATGTCTACATTTTTTTAATGAAAAAATTAATTCTTTTTGCCCTATCAACAAATCTTCTACTATCTCAAATAAACCCTGAGAATATTGATATAGTTAGGGATGACTATGGTGTGCCTCATATATTTGCAAAAACTGATGCTGAAGCAGCATATGGTCTAGCATGGGCTCATGCAGAGGATGATTTTGAGACTATCCAATTAGCCTATCTAGCTGGTAATTCAATGCTATCAAATCACCTAGGAACAGAGGGTGCGCCTGCAGATTTTATCTCAAGATTTATAGGCTCAAAAGAAATTGTTGAAAAGAAATTCAATGAGGTTAGCGATGAATATAAATTAGTTCTAGAAGGATATGCTCAAGGACTCAATAGTTATGCAAAAAAATTTCCTAATAAAGTTCTCTATAAAAAACTATTTCCTCTTACTCCAAAAATGATGCTAAGATATGGTCAACTTCAACTTTTTATAAGATCAAAAGGTGGAGAATGGGTTGGAAAGATATTAAGCGATAAAACCCAAGAAGATTATATAGATCAAAATTTAATAGGATCTAACTTTATTGCCATGAATAGTAATAAAACTGAATCTGGCGAATCATTTCTTGTAATTAATACTCACCAACCACTAGAGGGTCCAACTTCTTGGTATGAAGCTCACATTAACAGTGAAGAAGGGACTAATATCCTTGGAACTTTATATCCTGGGACTCCACATATACTAATTGGGGTTAATGAAAACTTAGGCTGGTCTCATACATTTAATAATCTAGACATTTTTGATGTATATAAATTAGAAATGACAAAAGGTCTAAAATATATAGTAGACGGAGAAGAATATAAACTTGAAAAAGATAAAGCTAAAGTTAAAATAAATGTCTTAGGTCTTAAAATCCCAATAAACAGAAAATTTTATAAAAGTATTTTTGGACCCACACTTAAAAACAAAAAAGGTTTCTACTCAATAAGAGCTCCAATTCTTCATTCAATAAGTGCACTTGAGCAATGGTGGAAAATGGGTAAAGCAAAGAATTTTAATGAGTTCTATTCAACATTAAAAATGAAAGGACTAACAGGAGTAAACATTGCATATGCTGACAAATATGATACAATTTTTTATATGTCTGATGGGTTAATTCCAAAAAGAGAACAAGGGTATAATTGGAAAGAAATAGTTCCAGGTAATACAAAAAAGACATTATGGACAGAAACATATGATATTGAAGATCTTCCTCAAGTAATTCAACCTAAATCAGGATTTATTTATAATGCTAATCATTCACCGTTTAAATCAACTTCAAATGATGAAAACCCAAATCCAAAAGATTTTAATCCTGATATGGGGTTTGAATTGTTTGACAATAATAGGTCAATAAGGTTAAAGAAGCTTATTGATAAAAAAGATAAAATATCTTATGAAGAATTTAAGGAGATAAAAAATGATAACTCTTTTCCAGAAAAGTTTAGTTATTCATTTATGGATATAAATCCACTATTTGGTATAGATCTAGATACAAGTCATGAATTAAAAAAAATGTTAGATATTCTTCAAAACTGGGATAGAAAGACTGATATCGATTCTGTAGGAGCAGGTATATACGGTGTTCTATATTATCATTTATTACAAAATTATAGAGACTATATATTTAAAAATAGAATCTTGTCAGAAGAAGTTTTATTAAGTGCATTAAAAGAGGTTAAATCATATATTATTGAGAATTTTGGTTATCTAGAAATCACTCTAGGTGATTTTCAAAAATTAGTAAGAGGAGATATAGAAATGCCTATATGGGGACTTCCTGATGTAGTTACTACCATGGTCTCTACTAGATATAAAGATGGCAAACGAAGAGTTTTTGCTGGAGAATCTTATATAGGCTATATAAGATTTGATAAAGATGGACCAACAATTGAAAGTGTAATCTCATACGGAAATTCAGAAGTTCCTGAGTCGAAACATTATGATGATCAGATGGAATTATATAAGAACTTCAAACTTAAAAAGATTTCTATGGATAAAGAGGAAATCTATAGAGATGCAGCCAAAATATATAATCCTAACTAAAATTTATTTTATTGACTTTTTGTATATATCCTCGTAAAGTGGGATTATATTATTAATATCAAATTTTTTCGCATTCTCTAGGGCATTATCTCTAAACTTTTGTTGAAGGTTTGAGTCAGATAATATCTTAATAGAGTCCTTAGCCATTTTTTTAATATCCCCAACATCTGATGTGTAACCAAAGTTATCATCTATACTGAATTCTTTTAAACCCCCAATATTTGTTGAGATAATTGGCACCTTTAATGCCATTGCCTCAAGAGCTGAAAGACCAAAACTCTCTTTTTCTGAAGGAAGTAGAAATAAATCTGATGAACAAAGAATTTCATCAATCTGAGATGTATTTCCAAGAAAAATAACATTACTTTTTAAATTATTTTTCTTCATATACTCTTTAGCTTTATTTTTATCTGGTCCATCTCCTACCATTATAAGCTTAGAGTTTATCTCTTTGTTAATTATTTCAAAAACTTTCAATACATCTATCACCCTCTTTAATGGCCTAAAATTACTTATATGAACAATTATTTTTTCATCACCTTTAGAGATGACATTTTTTTTACAATTCTTATGTTTTTCATCATATTTTTTTATATCAATAAAATTTGGAATGACATTTATCTCTCTTTTTATATTGAAGAAATCAATAGTGTCTTCTTTTAAACTTTCAGAGACACATGTGACTATATCTGAATTATTAATACTAAAAGTAACTGCAGGTTTATAGAAAGGGTGATTCCCAACTAAAGTGATATCTGTTCCATGGAGGGTAGTGATTATTGGTATATTATAACCATTATCTTTTAGCATTTGTTTTGCCATATATCCAGCATAAGCATGGGGTATAGCATAATGCACATGTAATAAATCTAACTTATGTTTTGAAATCACATCATATAATTTACTTGATAAAGCAAGTTCATATGGCTCATATTTAAATAATGGATATTCAGGGACTGTGACTTCATGAAAATAAAGATTAGATGTTAAAGCTTCTAATCGAACAGGTTGACTATAAGTAATGAAGTGAACTTCATGGCCTTTATTTGACAATTCAATTCCAAGTTCTGTAGCGACTACTCCACTTCCCCCAAATGTTGGATAACAAACAATACCTATTTTCATTGATTGTAAATTAAAGAATTGTAAACAATTTCTTGCATTCTAGTTCTAATATTATGAGTTTGTAATAATGTATTTTCTCTTGTTGGATAGGTTCGGTTTGAAAGAAAGACAAATATTATTTCTTCATCTGGATCAGCCCATGCTATAGATCCAGTGTAACCATAATGTCCAAAGCTTTTCTTTGACACTCCTCCAAAAGTAGAGCCATGTTTTCCTTCTAGTTGAGGCTTATCAAACCCCGCTCCACTCCTATTACCTTTATCACAATAATAACAATAGTTAAATAAGTCAAATGATTCTTTTTCAAACAGTCTTACACCATTATATAATCCTCCTTGTAAAAATGTTTGTAACATTAATGCTACCTCATAGGAGTTGGAGAAAAGGCCTGCATGACCTGAAACACCCCCAAGCATTGCAGCTCCTTCATCATGAACATAACCTTGTAGCTTTCCATATCTAAAGAACTCATCTTTTTCAGATGGGACTACATTTTCAATTGATATTTTTTGAAAAGGATTAAACATAGTTTTTGTTAGATTTAATTTTTCAAATATCCTTTTCTCCGCAAGCATATCTAAACTCTCTTGATATTTGTCTTCCATCCAATATTTAATTAAATAAAAAGGTAAGTCTGAGTATTTAAACTCTAATGTATCTCTTAGCTCACTCTCAATTATTAAATCAAATATTTCTTCTTGATATTTATTTTTTAGAAATAGATTATTTGAAACCTCTGTTGAGAACCTTTTTCTTTCTTTTTTCTTATAAAATCTACTCTTAGGCTTTTCTTTTCTATTTAATGTTTCTTTATAAAAAGGTATCCATGGCCTTAGTTTAGCATAATGAGAAAGCATATCTTTTAAAGATATATCTGACTTATCAAATAATTTTTTTTTTGGAAAAAGGTTTTTAAGTTTTATATCGAGAGAGAGATTGTTTTTCTCATACTCTTGGATAATTAAAGGCATACTAGCAAGTATCTTAGTTATTGAAGACAGATCATATATATCTGAGTTTCTTACCTCTCTGACTCTTTCATATGTATGATGACCAAAACTTTTATGATAAATTATTTTACCCTCTTTAGCTACTAACATTTGAAAACCTGGGGTCATTAGTGAGTCAAGAGTGATTTTACCTAGTGAATCTAAATTAGCTAATCGCTTTGGATTAAAACCAACATAAGATGGTCTTGAATAACTTAATAGCTTTTTTTTATCCATAGAAAGACCATGATTAAGTGGAAAAAATTTTGTTGAAACAGGAAGTTTTCCAGAAAAGGTTCTATGCCCTGAAATAAGATCTGCACTTATCTCTTGAGAAATAACACTATTTTGGTAGCTTATAATTATTGATTCAATATTATCTAATGAATTAAAGGAATTTAAACTGTATGGATTTAAAAATAGATTAAGAATAACTTCATTATTCAGACTAATACTATCTATAATATCCAATACATCTTTAGGAATCTTATAAGAATTATAAGGACTACTGTTTGATCCATGATAAGTTATTATAATTGATTCATAATCAGTCTTTTGATAAAGAGATTCATAGGAATCCTTATCGTATGAATCAATATTATTAGTCCTATTTAGTTGATTATAGAAAGCTTTTCCATCTTCTCCAAAATTAACATGAAGGTATTTTCTACCTGGATCAATTTGTACTTTATCATTACTATTTTTAACCAGAGTAATAGCTGACTCCATAGCCTTTGAATATAGCAATGTATCCTTTGGTGTATTTAGTTTAGTTAATATTGATGCAGATGATTTTGGTAAATTGTTTACTAATCCAGCCTTAGCTTTAGCTATCAATATTTTTTTGACTGACTCAGATAATCTCTCTTCAGTTACCTTTCCTTTATTATATGCCTCAGATATTGCCTTTATTCCACCTGATACATCTGTTGACATCAGCAGGATATCATTACCAGCCAAAAAAGCAGTCAAATCAACGTTAATTTTTGGATTCTGAAGGACACCTTGCATGTCTAATGCATCAGTTACAATAATACCATTAAAACCCAGTTTCTCTTTTAAAAGATTATTTATGATTTTTTTAGAAATAGATGAAGGATTTTTCTTGTCTAACGATGGGTATAGTATATGAGCAGCCATAACAGAGTTAACAATATTATCATCAATTAACTTTTTATAAGGATAAAGCTCTACTTCATTAAGTCTTTTTAAGTTTGACCTAATCTCAGGAAGAGTTTTATGAGAATCTTGGCTTGTATCTCCATGTCCAGGAAAGTGTTTAATTGATGTCATAACACCTACTTCTTGATGACCCATAATGTAGGCTTTTGATTTCTGGTAAACATTTTCAGGATCCTCCCCAAATGACCTATTTCCAATTATTGGATTTTCAGGATTACTATTTACATCAACTACAGGAGAAAAGTTATAATGTATACCTAATAACTTATTTTGTTCTGCTATTCTTTTTGAGATATCCTTAACTATTTTGTTATCTTGAATAGCTCCTAGAGTCATATTCCATGGATATGCAAATACATCATCTAATCTCATTGCAGGGCCCCATTCAGCATCCATAGCAATTAATAGTGGTGTTTTAGCTTTAGACTGAAACATATTCATCCATTTAATATGAGAATATGGGTTGCCAATTGAAAAAATTAATCCACCAATTTTATCTTCAACCACTAGTTTTTCTATTTGCTTAAAATCAGATTGCTCAGGTGATACCCAATTAACAAATAGCTGACCTATTTTTTCTTCTAATGAAAGAGAATTATATATACTATCAACCCATTGGTTAGATTTATTATTTAGAGAAATCTCCTGAGATACTAGTAGGCTAGTAAAAATAAAATAAATAAAAAATAGACGCATATTAATCAACAAACTGAGACAACCAGCTATTCTCAACATTGGTTTCCCAATTATTTAAATATTCAGTTTTAGTTTTAACTAAGTTATTAAATATTATTGTTTCACCATTAATTGAATTACCATTTAAGAGATCTTTAAAGTCATTCAACTTTATACATTTAATCTCTTGATCATCTCTATAACTAACATTAATTCTATTTAATAAATCAATATTTATTTTTTCGCTTAAGTCTTTGACAAATCTTATTGATGAATCAATCGAACACCCACCCGGCGAATTAAATGATTCATTAACAGCAAGAATTAAAAATCTATTATATTTTATTTGATATGAAACTTCAAGCTCTTTATTATGAGCCTGCCAATTTTTTAAAAATGTTTTAGTTAAAGCTTCTATCTCTTCTAACTCTATAGGAGTAAATTCACGATTAGATTGATATATCCATAATCTTGAATCATTAGGCAATGTATTAAAGTCAACAATCATATAAATTATAAGTTTTCAGATCTTTGAATCATTTGAGCTATATCAAGAACAGAGATGTCTTCTTCCTTTGATTTAATTCCATCTGACATCATAATATTACAGAAAGGACAACCAACAGCAATTATTTCTGACTTAGATTCTATAGCTTCCTCTGATCTTTTAATATTAATATCTTTATCCCCTTTTTCAGGTTCTTTAAACATTTGAGCACCTCCTGCTCCACAGCATAGTGATTTTGATTTACAACTTTTCATCTCTACTAGTTCAGAATCTAGTTTTTTAATTATCTCTCTAGGTGCTTCATAAACATTATTTGCTCTACCAAGATAGCATGGATCATGAAAAGTTATTTTCTTTCCTTTGAATGTGCCACCTGATACTCCAATTCTACCATCTTTTATTAAATCATTAATTAATTGCGTATGGTGAATAACTTCATAATTACCACCAAGTTCTGGATATTCATTTTTAAGGGTATTAAAACAATGTGGGCATGTAGCAACTATTTTTTTTATATTATATGAGTTTAGAATTTCTATATTACTGATTGCTTTCATTTGAAAAAGAAATTCATTCCCTGCTCTTTTTGCAGGATCACCTGTGCAAGATTCCTCTTTACCTAATATTGCATATGAAACATTTGCTTTATTTAATATCTTAACAAATGCTTTTGTCACCTTTTTAGATCTTTCATCAAAACTACCTGCACAGCCAATCCAAAACAAGTATTCTGGATCAACTCCCTGACTTTTAACTTCTGATAAAATAGGTACCTTCATTTATTTATCTTTACTGAAGTCATCATCAAAAACTTCAATTTTAACAGTTTTCTCAATTAAATTGGTAAACTTTCCATTGTATCTTGTTGCTTTTACTAAATGATTATCAATCCAATGGTAATTACCGCCTCTTGGCTTACCCATCAACAAACTATGATATTTAAAACCATTTGCTAAAAGCCATTTTTCTGTTACTTCTCTATGAGATTCAACTCTAGCAGTAAAAAAACATATTATATGTCCTTCGTCATACCATCCGTTGATTGTCTCTAAAGCATCAGGATATAATTCTGCAGTCTCCATTCTTTCAGGCTCTTCATTAGGAACATCATCACAAATAGTACCATCAATATCAATTAAGTAATTTTTGACACCTTCAGGTAAAACAGGACTGACTGTTTCCCCATCTTCTACTTTTTTATGTAAATATTTTTCAACTTCTTTTTTTTTCATAATAAAATTTTAGGGTTCCTTAATCCACACCTCTCTATCTTGCTGATTAAAAGGCCAAGGCGCACCGTTGTTTTCTATATTATTCATCATATTATTCAAATCTGAATGAGCAGATGATTCTTCCATAATGAGATATTGTCTCATTTTCATTATTATAGAAAGAGGATCAATATTAATTGGACATGCATCAACACATGCATTACATGATGTGCAAGCCCATAATTCTTCTCTGGATATAAAGTTATCTAAAAGTTGATTACCATCATCTTTAAAAACACCATTATTTTTTGAAACATTTCTAGAGACTTCCTCTAGCCTATCTCTGGTATCCATCATTATTTTTCTGGGAGACAATTTTTTACCTGTTATATTAGCTGGACATTCCGAACTACATCTTCCACATTCTGTGCATGAGTATGCATTCATAAGCTGAATCCAATCAAGATCAAGGACATCAGAAGCACCAAATTTTTCAACTTGAGAGTTACTTTCACCTTGTACTTTTTCTGGATAAAACATTAATAAAACTTCATTTTTTATAGATTCAAGAACTCCAAACTTTCCTTTTTCTTCAAGATTTGCATAATAAGTATTTGGAAATGCAAGAAGGATATGTAGATGCTTCGAATAGTATAAATAGTTCAAGAAAAATAGAATTCCAATTATATGAAGCCACCAAAAGGATCTTTCTAAGATATAAACTGTTTGTGTGCTAAGTGGATCAAAGATAGGGACTAGGAAAGATGAGATAGGAAAGAATCCAGCCTGGCTATAATACTCTCTGTTTTGCAGAATTAAGTCAGTTGCATTCATAGAAAGAAAGAGAAGCATTAAGACTATTTCAAAATAAAGAATATTGTCAGCATCAAATTTTGGCCATCCTTTCATCTCTTTACTTAAAAATCTTTTGATCTTTAGTATGTTCCTTCTAATCCAAAATATAACTACTGATATTAAAACTAATAATGCAAAGAATTCAAAAAAACCTATTAAAAAATTATAAAAGCTAATAGACATGTGTTTAGAGAAGAATCTATGTGAACCAATAATACCATCTATAACAATTTCAAGTAGTTCTATATTTATTATAATAAACCCAATATAAACTACAACATGAAGAATCCCTGATATTGGTTTAGTTACCATTTTAGATTGACCTAAGGCTATTCTAATCATATTTTTTAATCTATCTAACTTTCTATCTGATCTGTTAACACTTTTTCCCATAAGTATAACTTTTCTAAGTTTCAATATATTTCTTAGAAAGAAGATTATTGCAAAGGAGAAGATCAATATGAAAATTATATTGGGGATATAATTAGTCATTATCACTTGATTTATCTTTTCGTCCAAAAATTGAAAAATGAACATACCTTTTTGGATTA
>Ga0115011_10003841_pt1 | contig 10188 bp, 5 predicted proteins | sample TroAtlMetagenome_2_FD_88705 | JGI IMG/M metagenome (GOLD analysis project Ga0115011, IMG submission 88705) | Marine eukaryotic phytoplankton communities from Atlantic Ocean - Tropical Atlantic ANT8 Metagenome | ecosystem: Environmental > Aquatic > Marine > Oceanic | place: Tropical Atlantic...
GAGTCGATGACGTAGTCGCGGTAACGCCACGCGTGCGGCGTGTCGGGATCGCCCTCGTAGCCGGCGGTGTCGGCGTAGCGGCCAAGGTCAAGCCAGTAGCGCCCCCAGCGTTCGCCGTAGCGGGGGTCGTTGAGCAGTTGATCGACCAGACGCTCGTAGGCCAGCGGGCTGCGGTCGTTGACAAAGGCATCTGCCACGGCCGGCTCGGGTGGCACGCCGAGCAGATCAAAATAGAGGCGACGCACCAGCGCACGGCGCTTGGCCAAGGGAGCCGGCTCGATGCCCCTGGCCTCAAGCTTGGAAAGGATGAATGCGTCGATCGGGTTGCTGACCCAGTTGGTGTTCGTCACCTCCGGCGGCTTCACCGCAGTCACCGGCGTGAACGGCCAGCGCTTGGCCATCTGCTGTTCTTCTACCTCCGCTTGGCCAAGCACAGTCAGAAAAAAGATCGCGGCAAGTGTGGCGAATGGTCGCATTAATCGGTTCAATCTGGGCGAAAACTAGGCTCCTGCCCAAGCGAATGCAACCCGCTGTTTTCTAGAAAGGTCGAAACATTTTACCAGCCCCCAATGCGGTCAAAATGGCGGCACCAACTAAATACCAAATCACATAAAAAATGACCGTGCTGATGATGGAGATTACCCCTCCCTTTACGATGCCGATCGACTCCTCGTCGATCTCTATGAAGCGTCCAATCACGTATGCCCCCACCAGGAACTGCCCCAAGTAGACGTATAAAGGGTTCAACCCCAACCTTATCGTCACGATCATGAATCCCGCCGTGCAGGCCAAAACGATGGACATCATGAGGTAGGAAGCCTTAAAGGGAACCGCTTCGTCATAAATGGCCTTAACAGCCAGCATTAAACTGGCGGCCAAGACCGGAACCATCGCCCCAAAAAGAATGGCCGCCAGCATGAATAGCCCCTGTATCAACCCACCCACTCCCGGCACAAACGACCCAAGCAGAAACATGAAAATAGCACCCACGATCAGGCCGGATATTATCATCGCTTTCGGCATAGCCTTCATGGTTGCCTGAAATACAAATTATATCAACTAATTTTATAAGTTTTTTTGTATCAATATCTTAGCCATTGCGGCATTGAATATCGGGGCCGGTTCGCTACGTTCCCCCCCGCGTGAATGATCTCAAAAACCGGGCTGGACGGGGCCTTTTGCTTGCGTTGGCGTTCCTTGCCGGGCTGCCGTTTGGCCAGGCGGTGACGCTGATCGATTATGAGTCGTCGTGGAACCTCTGGCGTGGGCAACGCGCCCCGAGCAAGCCGGATTACTGGGCGTGGAACAAGCCGGACTTCGACGACTCCGGCTGGGAAACCGCGGTTTCGCCGATTTTCTTTGGTGAAAAAGTGAAGGGCGGCACCGAATTGACCGACATGAAAAGCAAGTACAACTCGTTTTTCGTCCGGAAGAAATTCGACAGCCCCGACCCGGAACACATCACCTCGGCCAAGCTGCGTGCCAAGGTCGACGACGGGTTCGTCGCCTACATCAACGGCACGGAGGTGGCGCGATACAATGTCACCACGGAAAAACCAAAGTACAGCAGCAAGTCCACCAAGGCGGCCACGGAGCCGTTGCGATTTCTGAACTACGAAATCGACGACTTCAAGTCGGTGCTGAAGAATGGCGAAAACACCCTCGCGATCATCGTGCTGAACCAGCGCCGCACCAGCCCGGACGTCATGTTCGACGCCAAGTTGAGCGTTGTGTCGGACGAGAGCGATCCGCCGATGGTCGCCTCCACCCTGCCCCCGCGGGGACTGGCGGCGGACCTCGAGCAAATCACGGTAAATTTCGACGAACCGGTTGAGGGAGTCAACGCCTCAGACCTGTTGATCAATGGCAAGCCGGCGCTGGCCGTGACCGGCGGGGGACGGACGTGGGTGTTCGAGCCTGGGCCACTGTCGCACGGCAAGGTCCAGCTGACGTGGGTGCAGGATCACGGGATCACCGACCAGGCGCTTACGCCCAATGCGTTCAAGGCAACCGCCGCCGGGAACCGCTGGACGTACACCTTCGCCGACGACAACCCACCTCATGTCCGACGCGCCAATCCCCCCGCGGGGCTGGCAGTGAAGTCGCTGGACGCGGTGGAGGTCGAGTTCAGCATGCCGGTGAATGGCGTAGAGGCGGCCGACCTGCTCATCAACGGCCAGGCGGCCAAGTCGGTAAAGTCGCTTGGCGCAAACCGGTACCAGTTTGCGCTTGGCCAAGCGGCCACCGGCGAGGTGAACATTTCGTGGGCGGACAGCACCGGCATCACCGGCAACAACCCATTCGAGAAACCGTTCCTGCCGCTTGGCTGGTTTTACCGCGTGGACCCGAACGCGCCACCGCCGCCGCGCATCGTCATCACCGAGATCATGTATCACCCGATTGAGGAGCCGGAATTCGACAGGAGCGGCAAACCGGTGCTAGATCTTTCGGAAGACATTCACGAGTTCGTCGAGCTTCACAACTTCAGTCAGGACACCGTCACGCTGGACAACTGGCGGATCAGCGGCGGGATCGACTACGCGTTCCCGGAGGGGACCAGCCTCGAGAGCGGCGAGTTTGTGGTGGTCGCCCGCGACCCCAAACGCTTGGCCGGCATCAAAGAGTACAAGCTGGCTGGAAAAAAAGTGCTCGGACCGTACGAGGGTGTTTTGAGCAACAACGGCGAAAGGGTGCGGGTGGAAAATGCCGCCGGAGACACCGAGGACAGTGTGCGTTACTCCGCGCAGTTCCCGTGGCCGATCGGGGCAGACTCGATCGGTGCGGGGCCGAAGTGGACCGGGATCGACCCGATGGATTACCAGTTTCGCGGCAGCTCGCTGGAGCGAATCAACTTTTCGCTGCCGGGAGATGATCCGGCAAACTGGGTAGCGTCGCCCCTCGAGAAAAACGCTACGCCGGGCCGCCTGAACCACATCGCACGCAAACGCTCCATGCCACGGCCTATAGTGACCTCGGTGCGCGCCATCAATCGCAACAGCAGCATCGTGATAAGCAAGACGGACTCTGTCCGCATCGAGGCAAAGCTCTCCGATAACAAGGGTGTAAGAGGCCTGAAGCTGGAGTACTTTTACGACAACCTCGAAAAGGAGGGCGAAACCAAAGTGCAACAGGAGATGACCCTCTCGAGCGGCGTCTGGAAACACACATTGCCCAAGAAAACCGACCGCACGCTGGTGCGCTACCGGTTGCTAGCAGACTTCGGCAAGGGATCGGAAATCATCTCCCCAAGGCCAAGCGACCCGTACAAGTGGCACGCCTATTTCGTGATGCCGCGTTCGACCGGCTCTAACCGGTACTTCGAGTTGATGGTGCCCCGGGCAGGAACCAGTCAGCTCGCAAAGAACATGTCGGCCAATCCCCGCAGCGGCTATCGACCGGCTAGAAACGTCAAGCCGCGTGGCCCGTGGAACGATACCGTGCACGGAATCCTCGTTCACGAGGGTGTGGTGCGCGATGTGTATGCCCGTTGGAATGGCAGTTTTTTCCGGCGCAACAGCGGACGCAACTCGTGGAAGATTCGACTGCCGCGCTACAACCGATTCAACGGACAGAGCGACCTGATGTTCACCGACAAGGATAACGTCACCGTGGCAGGGCATGCGCTATATCGCGCGCTTGGGCTGCCCACCTCGAACACCGAGTGGATCGATGTCTCCATCAATAAGCGTAAGATGCGCCGCCTGCTCGTTGAGGATCACAACGACCGGATGCTTGAGCGCTATCACGAGGATCAGATGCGCCGCAACCCCGGCACCGAGCTGGAGCCGAACGGCCACATATTCAAGTCCAGCGGTATCCTGCAAGACCTCGGCCCGTACGGCCGCGGCGACGGGAGCAAGCTGCCGCCCCGGGACGGCTGGACATCGCTGCAGCGTTACGAGTGGATTTACTCCTCCAAGAATCAGGACTGGAAGGGCCACAGCGAGTTGCAGGAATTGATTGACGGCTTGGCCAAGCACAAGAACAACCGCACCCAGCTCCGCAAGTGGTTTCAGGAAAACTGGGACATGGGCGCATTGATGAGCTATATCGCCGTGCGCAACTGGATGGGCACGTGGGACGATACCGTGCACAATTTTTACTTCTGGCGCCGGGCGAACGGGCGCTGGGGCATGTTGCCGTGGGACTTTGACAACGACATGCAGGGTGGCTTCATGAACAAGTCCATCTTCATCGGCGAAGCCGGCAACGCACACACCACGCACGGAACGCATACAGTGAAAAACGCCTTCTTCAAGGCATTCCGTGACGAGTATAAGGAGCATCTTTACTACCTCAACAACACCCTGCTCACGCCAGACAACCTCCGGCGCATTGGCCTTTCCGGTTACGTCACCTATGCGCGTGGCCGACAGGCCAGTATCAATAAGCAGTGCGGCAAGTTGAAGATCCCGGTTCAGCCGGTGGCCACCCAGCTCACCGGGGGCGACTCGGTCTACTCCCCCGCCACCATGTTCGTCAGCGCCTTTGAGGGTGGCGAGGCCAACGTCGACCACGTCAGCACCATCTGGTCCATCCGCACCTCCGACGGCTCATTCACCTATCCGGTGTTCAAGACTGATTCGACCGAAAACCTCACCCAAATGCCGGTGCCGTTCGAGCTGCTCGAGTTCGGGCGCACGTACTACTGGCAGGCGGTGTACATCGACTCAAAGGGCCGCAAATCCCTGCCCACCGCCGAGGCCAGTTTCCGCTACGGCGGCCATGCCCGGGCGGCCGACCTCATCGCTCTCAAGGACGAGGAATGGCTTTACAACGCCGAGGGCAAAAGCCTCGGTACCGCCTGGCGCAAGGAGGACTACGACGACTCCGCTTGGCCAAGCGGGAAGACTTTCATCGGCAAGGGCACGGCCCGGCAAAAATACAAGATGGCCACCACTATCGAGATGGGGCCGCGTACGTTTTACTTCCGCAAATCGTTCGACTTCGACCAGCCGGCAGCCGGCGGTGAGTTGCAACTCCAGTACCTCGTCGATGACGGGGCGGTATTTTATCTGAATGGCAAGGAAATCCACCGCGTGAACATGAAGGATCGCGGCAGCATCCGCTACACCACTCGTGCGTTGAGTTCGGTTCGTGATGCGGAACTGAGCGGCCCGATCCAGCTCTCGGGGAAGGATCTCAAGCAGGGCAAAAACGTCTTCGCGGTCGAGGTGCACCAGTACTCCACCAACGACAGCGACCTCGCGTTCGGGGCCAGTCTCGGTGCCACGGTCGAGAGCCTGCCTGATGGCATCATCCTCAACGAGCTGATGGCTGCCAACCGTGGCTCGGTGAAAAACGGGGACACCAATCCGGACTGGATCGAGCTGTACAATCCGACCAGCCGCGAGATCGACCTGACCGGCGCCGGACTCGGCGATGGCGTCAGCGAAAAGCCGACCTTCTTTTTCCCGGCCGGCACCCGGCTAGCCCCGCAGGCGCACCTCGTCGTGTGGTGCGATGACGCAAAGGAGCAGCCCGGCCTGCACTCCGGATTCGCCCTCGATGCCGATGGCCAAAACATCGCGCTTTGGTGGCCGGGCGATGAAGGCTTGAAAATACAGGACGCCATTGGCTTTGGCCCGCAGGCGGACGACCTCTCGATCGGGCGCTCCCCCGACGGCGCTGGCCCATGGGCACTCAACGCCCCCACCCCCGGCACCGCCAACACCGCACAGGATTTGGGCAGCATCAAGTCGCTCTCCATCAACGAGTGGATGGCCCGGCCCGAAAATGGCAGCGATTGGCTGGAGATTTACAACCGCTCCGCCCTCCCGGTCCCGATGACCGGCTTGAAGCTCTCGGATGACCCGACCCAGCTCGACAAGACCGTACTGCCTCCGCTGACCTTCATCGCAGGCAACGGCTACCTGCGTTTCATCGCCGATAACGACCCGAACGACGGCGCCAACCACGTCGGCTTTCGCCTGAGCGGCCGCGGCGAGAAAATCGTTCTGAGCGACACAAAGGACAAGACGATCGACTCGGTGATATTCGCCGAGCAGTCGCGCGGTGTCTCCGAGGGACGCTACCCGGACGGCGATAATTCGATCGTCACCTTCACCAACAGCGCCACGCCGGGGCAATCCAACCTCGTCATCGGCGACGCCGACGAGGACGGCCTGCCGAACCTTTGGGAGAACCTTTACGGGCTCGACCCGAACGACGCCTCCGATGTCCACCTCGACCCGGACGGCGATGGGCACAGCAACCTCGAGGAATTCATCGCCGGCACCATGCCCAACGAGGCCACCAGTGTGCTTTGGCTGCAGTTGATCCTGCACCATGAGGCCGCCGTCGTTTCATTCGAGGCGCAGCCCGGCCGCACCTATGTGCTGTGGAGCGCCGGTGCCGTTGCGGGGGGCGAGTGGATCAAAGTGCAACAGTTTTCGCCGCAACCCGAGAAGCACATCATCTCCTACGAGATTCCGGCCGAACACCGGCCGATACCGAACGGCTACTTCCAGCTCACCATCCCGGCGGCGGGAGATTGATTCATCATGAGCGGAGTGACGGCAGCCATCGACTCGCTGGGGTTGGAGATCATCATCCCCGCGCTGCTGCTGCTCGTGGCGGTCCTCCCGTTTTTGCTGAACGCAAATCGAAACCAGGCGCTTGGCCTGCTGGCCGCGCCGTTCCTGCTCGCGCTTGGTCTGGGCTACTTGAAATACCAAGCCGACCACACAGCGGCCGCTTCCGAGGGCGAACTCCTCAGGGCCACCCCCGCCCAGGTTCGGCTCAGCCCGGACGCCGACCCCGGCAATGCTTACACCTCCTCGCAGACTTGTCGGGCCTGTCATCCCGGTGAGTACGATAGCTGGCACAAAAGCTACCATCGCACGATGACGCAGTTGGCCAAGCCGGACGCCGTCTTGGCCAAGTGGCACGGCACCGAACTGCCGCTTGGCCAAGCGCGACTGCACCTCGAGAAAAAGGGGGACGAGTACTGGGTCACCACCGTGGGCGCGGACGGCATCAAGCAAGCCGTGCAGCGCTTGACCATGACGACCGGCTCCCACCACCTGCAGGTCTACTGGGTCGGCGATAAGGCTGGCAACATGCAGCATCCGTTCCCCTATGGTTGGCTGATCGCCGACCAAAAATGGGCACCGGTCGAGGACACCTTCCTCCGCAGCCCGCACGGCGCCCCGGTCGATGCCAAGTGGAACAAAGTCTGCATTGAGTGCCACTCCGTCGCCGGCAAGGCGGCCGTGTCGATGACGCGCCAGGGACAAACCGCCAGAACTGAGGTCGCCGAGTTGGGCATCTCCTGCGAAGCCTGCCACGGCCCGGCCCGCGAACACATCGCCCACTTTCAAAACCCGTTCAATCGCTACACCGGGCGCGACGAGGCGAAGGCCGCGCACGGCATCAAAAACCCGGACACCGGGAAAATGGATCATCGGAAATCCGCTCAGGTTTGCGGCCAATGCCACTCCTACCAGTTCACCCCCAACCCGCCCAAACGGCTCGCGCAGGGGCCGAGTTTTCTCCCTGGAGGCGATCTGAATGCCGCCGCAAACGCCGTCGCCGTCCAGCCCAGTAAATTCACCGGTGCCCCGCCGAAATCGCAGGCGGAGGCCAGACAGTTTGCCGCCAGCCACGGTCATCCCCACCCGGGCGGCGAATGGTTGACCGACCGTTTTTGGCCGGACGGCATGGTGCGCGTAACCGGCCGCGAGTACAATGGCCTGCTCGACTCGCCCTGTTTTCAGCGAGGCAAAATGTCCTGCCTCTCCTGCCATTCAATGCACGATTACCACGACCGCAACGACCAGCTCGCCCCCCGGATGGAAACCAACGCGGCATGCACCCAATGCCACGAGGACATCCGCGAAAACCTGACTGCACACACAAAACACGCCGCTAACTCCGCCGGAAGCAGTTGCTACAACTGCCACATGCCGCACACGACCTACGGCCTGCTCAGCGCGATCCGCAGCCACCAGATCGACTCGCCCAGCGTGGCTGCCCAATTGAAAACCGGGCGCGTCAACGCCTGCAATCTCTGCCACATCAACCAGTCACTCAGCTGGACCAACGAGCACTTGGCCGAGTGGTACAAACACAAACCAGCCGAGCTCAATACCGAATCCAAGCGCATCTCCTCCGTACTTGAGATGCTGCTGAAGGGTGATGCCGGCCAACGCGCCATCGCCGCCTGGCACATGGGCTGGGAGCCGGCGCGACAAGCCTCGGGCGGCGACTGGCAGGCCGGCTGGTTGCTGCGCACGCTGAACGACCCCTACTCCGCCGTACGCTACATCGCGCACAAGGCGTTGCAGGCCGATCCCCGCTTGGCCAAGGCGGAGTTCGACTACGCCGCGCCCTTGGCCAAGCGCACCACGCAGATTCAAAAAACCCGGACCGACTGGGAAAAACAACTGCCAGAACAAACCGGTGTCGCCCAGCAGATCGAGCTATTGATCGATGGACAGGGCAAGCCGATCGAGGCCGAGGCCCGGCGCCTCGAGGCCAAGCGCAACAACCGTCCGATGACCCTCCAGGAATGAGCAAACAAAAACCAACCCGCCGCGAACGCAGCGAACAACAAACCCAGATACCCCCGGCCAAGCCGGCCGCCACCGCACCCGCTCGGTTGCCCGAAGAGCTGCGTCATTTCAGATTCGGCTGGTGGTCGCTTTTTGTCTTCGTCTGCCTCGGCGTACTGCTTGAAGCCTTCCTCGCATTTCGTGTCGGTTGGTACATGGACACCGGCGCCAACGAGACGCACCGACTTATGCTGCGGCTTGGCCACGCGCACGGCACGCTGCTGTCGCTTATGAATATCGCATTCGCCGCCGGGCTTGCGCGGATGAATCTCGATGGGGCCGTCCGCCAACTGGTCTCCCGTTGCCTGACCGCCGCCACACTGCTGGTCCCCGGCGGGTTCATCCTCGGCGGTCTCGTCACCCACGGCGCGGAGCCGGGGCTGGGTATCATCCTGCTCCCCGTTGGCGCCCTCTTCCTCCTCGTCGCCCTCTTCAAGCTGGCTAGGGGCGTGAGGTAATCAAAACAAATCCAGTTGGTCGCCTTGGGGGCGGCGGAAGTTTGCTTTGGACAATTCGTGCCGCCGACCATTCAGCTTGGCCCTGCGAACGGCGATCTCGAACATCTGCGTGATTTTTTCCGCGTGGATGCCACTGCCGGTCATACGCCTGCCGAACTGGCTCTCGTACAGCTCCCCGCCCCGCATCGATCGCACTTGACTCAGCACCTTATCTTTTCGGTCGGGAAAATGTTGATCCAGCCACTCCTCGAACATCGGCGCGACTGCGTGTGGCAGGCGCAGGATCACGTACCCGGCACTGGTCGCTCCTGCCTCGGCGGCGGCGGCGATGATCTTCGGGATCTCGTGATCGTTGATCGCCGGGATGATCGGCGCCACAAGCACTCCGGTCGGGATACCGGCCCCGGACAACTCCCGTATCGCCCGCAACCGGGCCGCTGGGGGAGAAGTGCGCGGCTCAAGAATACGGCGCAATTCCAAGTCGAGCGACGTCACGGAAATAAACACGTTCACCGCGTCGTAATTCGCCAACTCCTGCAGCAAATCGAGGTCGCGGGTGACGAGGGCGTTCTTGGTCACAATGCCCACCGGGTTACGGCACTCGGCGAACACCTCAAGGCAGCGGCGCGTGAGCTTGAGCCTCCGCTCGATCGGCTGGTAACTGTCGGTGTTGGGACTCAGCGCAATCGGCTCCGGCCGGTAACTGCGCTTGGCCAATTCCTGCCGCAACAGCTCCGGTGCGTTTTCCTTCACCACAATGCGCGACTCAAAATCCAGCCCGGAGGAAAAGCCAAGAAACTCGTGCGTGGGCCGGGCGAAGCAGTACACACAGCCGTGCTCGCAGCCGCGGTACGGGTTGATGCTTAGGTCGAACGGTACGTCCGGGCTGCTGTTCCGCGTGAGCACGCTCTTGGTTACGTCCCGGTAAAACTCGGTTCGAACCGGCGATAGCTCGAAGTCGTCCGTCCCGTCCGGGTCACTCTCGAGCGACAGCGACTCAAACCGGTTCGCCGGGTTGCTGATCGCGCCCCGGCTCCGACGAGGCGGCGTGTTGTGTGCAAAATCGCTCAAAACCGAAGTGTTCCCCTTGGCCAAGCGTGGGGCAAGTTATCCTTTTCTTGCCATGGCGGATTGCAGTTTTTATGTTCCCTGCCCCGATGGGAGACCATTCCGAC
>Ga0115011_10003842_pt1 | contig 10188 bp, 9 predicted proteins | sample TroAtlMetagenome_2_FD_88705 | JGI IMG/M metagenome (GOLD analysis project Ga0115011, IMG submission 88705) | Marine eukaryotic phytoplankton communities from Atlantic Ocean - Tropical Atlantic ANT8 Metagenome | ecosystem: Environmental > Aquatic > Marine > Oceanic | place: Tropical Atlantic...
AAGTAACGTTATTGGCTTCACGGATCTGAAATCATCGAACAGTGCTTTGGGTCCAGCGAATGTGCTTCAATGGGATTTGGAGGACGGTTCGCGAGTGATTTTTCGTCCATCTGGCACGGAACCCAAGCTCAAGGCTTATCTTGAGACTCGGGCAGCGGTTCATGGAACAGCCCTTGATGAGGCGAGAAATACGGCGACAGCACGCCTATTGGAACTGAGAGAATGGGTGACCACAACCGTTGCTCGTCTCGGCAGTAGCTAAGCAAGATACGTCTAGGTACACTGTGGTTGGAGGCTTGTTATGAATGAGGGTGACCGACTTGAGATGGCTGAGTACATCCTTCAGGAGAAGGAACTTGAGGAGAAGCTCGCGCACGTGGGCAAACAGATGAAAGAACCTCTTGAGAAGTTGCGCCGAACTAAAGCTCTTCTCAATCGTGCACAAGCAGCCTTTGATGAGGCCTTGGCTGTCTGCAAGCCACTACAGTCTGAGAAGATCCTTCTGGAAGGAGAGCTTGAGCTACTCCTGGATAAGAAGAGAGAGTTGCGCCGTGACGCGCGTTTGCGAGAGGGAGGAGGCATTAGGCCCGGTACTCAGGCTCTCGTCGAACAGATGACTGAGATAGCAGGAGATCCTGAGGAGCATCGTTTAAGCAAAGCGGCTAAAGCAGCCGACGTTGAAACGGAGCTGGCTGCATTGAAGGCTAAGATGGACGATTGAGCGGGTGAGCGTGGTCGATAAATCGAAATCTGAACCATCCGACATGCTTGCACGCAATGCCCTGCAGGTGGAAAGAGATTGTGACAGGCTCTCGGAATGTGCTCAATGGACGCACAGGGTTTCACGCTATCTCTTCGATGAGTCGGTTCCTGTAGCTCAACGAGCCGAACGATTTGCATCTCTTTTTGAGATGACAGCGCAAGGTCAGGGCGTACGAGCCTGGCTTGGCTTTGTCCACGGTGTCTACTCGGGTCGAATTAGCGAGATAGCGCTCCAAGAGCTTTATGAGGGAGCGACTTCTGGAGAGGACGAGTTGGTTCGTCTCCTTCTGATTGCTGACGATACCGCTTACGTTCGTGCTCGTAAGTCTGAGTTTCCATATGACCCTGTTCTCGATTCCGTGACGCTTGGTGAGCGCAAATCGATGGCACGGCGCTTGGAACTCGATATTCTTGAGCGTCTCGCGAAAGATGGCGATCCGAGTGTCATTCGAATTCTCCTGGCGAACCCAAGACTGACCGAGCCGCTTGTTTTGCGGATGATTGCGCTGCGGCCTCATCGAGCGGCTGTACTCAAAGAGTTCGGTCAGCAAGCAAAGTGGCTCAATAGAGCGCAGGTTAGACGAGCTTTAGTTCTCAATCCATATACACCGGTGCGACTTGCGATGATGGTAAGTCCCCTCTTAGGTGATGTCTTTCTCAGAGAGGCAACCCAAGCACGTAATCTGCATCCCGGGTTACGCAGATTGGTTCGAGGACTTTTAGGCATTCGTCCACACCCTAAGTACTTTCGTAGCTCGATGGACGAGGCCATTTCTCTAGATCTGAGCTTGGAACAGATTCTCGCTGAAACCTAGAGCTGTTTCTTGGCTTTTTTGGCCAATTTATAGAGCTCTTCAGGCGTGCATATTTTTGTTCCGCAAGATACGGCCACCAGCAGCTTCTTTTGAAAGTCCATGAATACGAGCGTCATGAAATCGTTCCAGTAGGAGAAGAAGCCTTTCGGGGTTATCGCGTTTGTATCCGTGACGTTGGGGTAATCTCGCCGCATACGGCTGTAGCGTTCGTTCATGTCCCGCATCAGTGTTTCTTTCCACACCTGAACCGAGCTGCCGTAGGTTGAACGTTTCGGTGGGGCCATGTAGCGAGAGTTATAAGTCTCAGATTGAGCAATTCCCGGTAGTGGCCCTAAGGATGTTAGTCGCTTCTCGCCCGTGAGCTCCTTGACGTCCGAAACGGGTAAAATCCTTTCGATATTGAGCGGAACGAAGTCTTTAGGTGCTTCTGGTTGCCTCAGAACACGTTTGGAGGCGACAGGCTTTGCTTTGCTGGGAGCTGTTTCCGTCGTGGGTTTGGATGTTTCTCGACCGGATTGGACTTGAGCTGCGGTGTTGATAGCCTTTTTTCGTGCCTCAGCGGAGACCTTGGCCTTCTTACGTCTCTTTTCGGCCAATTCTCGGCGTTTATCGTCCCGCTCTTTCTTACGCTTCTCTTTGGCTTCGGCCGCCTTCTCTTTTTTGTCATCTGCTGACTTGGAGGCGCTGCTTTTGCTTTCCACCTTTTCCGTTTCGTCTGCAGAAGCCTCATTTTCGTCTTCACCACATCCGTGAAGAGCGAAGGTGAGGCTTAGTAGACTAATCAGGATAAAGGGCACGAATCCCTTGTTTAGGAATGAATGCATGTTGGATGAGGAACGAATCGTCATGAATTACGCTTCTTATTCGTGGGTTAACGAGGGAGCGTTGGGTAAGTAGCCTGTCCTATCTAACGTCCAATGGCTGGCATAAGTTCAAAGAACCGCCGACAAACGAAGGCTAGTCCTTACGCTTGAGGCTCCATTGGTGCAGAGACTGCCAATCGTTTTCAAACGCGTTAACACATGTTGTTAGGTAACGGTTGTAGTCATCGAAGACCACGTCACCCCAGGTGCTGCGAATATGTGCTTCGTGATCGCGCAACCGCATGCGCCAGTGCTCGATGGTGCGCTTGTAATCTAGACGCATGGAGTGGCATTCCATGACTTCCCAGTACGGTTGAGTTGCGATCACAATATCTTCGACTCTTGGGGTGATTCCCCCAGGGAAGATGATGTAGGTGGTGTGCCTGAGATCGTCGAGGTCTTGGGCTTTTCGTGGCACGCGGTTACGCGTAATGGTTTGGAGGCCGAAGCGAGCACCAGGCTTGGTCCACTTGTGGGCAAGACGGAAGTAATTCCGGTACAGGTCGATGTGTTTTCCTGCCCGTGTTTCTTGAGGCGTAGCCACGTGCTCGATCATGCAAATCGACATGATGGCGTCGAACGCAACCGTTGGCTCGTAATCCAGATAGTTACAGAGCGTCGCAGTCGCATTGGGAATGTTGCGATTGTGGCAGTATTCGAGTTGGGCCGAACTCAAGGTGATGCCATGAACGTCAGGCACGTTGTTTACTGTGCTCTGATGCTCCATGTTTGCACCCCAACCACAGCCGATGTCGAGCACACTCTTTGTGTCAGCATCGATACCTGCGAAACGGCTTAGGCGATTGAGCTTCTTTACCTGTGCTTCCTCGAGGTCATCGGTGCCATCAAAGAGGGCGCAGGTGTAGTTCATTTTCTTATCGAGCCATAGCTCAAAGAATTCGTTAGATACGTCGTATGAAACTTCGACTTCTTCTTGGGTCGACATGGATCATTCTCCTTTGACAGGCAACCGCCCTGACTTGTGCGGGGTTGGCAATAGAAGCCTCGTCCAACTTTGTCAATTCACAAGTCACCAGTTCGGGGTACGTAAGCGAAAGAATCCGGAGAAAAGTCTCCAGATTCAGTCACTTTCGAATTTACTCTACCGTGAAAGCTCTAGTTTTCGGCCTTCTTGACGCAAGCTGATCCGCCACAGAGTGGCTTGAATTCGATCCGTCGGTTCTTCGCCTTGTCTCTCTTGGACTTGGCGTTTTCTACCTCTGGCTTATCGAATCCGTAGCCTTTTGATGTCAGTCGGTCGGGGTCGATACCTTTGTCGATCAGGTATTGTACGACCGCTTTAGCCCGCTCTACCGATAGGTTCATGTTGTACTCAGCACTACCTTCGGCTGATGTATGTCCTTCGATGACCACGGTGACTTGCTTATATTTCTTGAGAAGCTCGACCGCTTTATCAAGTGTTTCCGATGACTTTGGCTTGATGATGGCCTTGTTGTATTCGAACTTAATACCGTCCATTCGACCGGAGAACTTTTCGATCTCTTCGGCGGGAGGAGGTGGAGGACAACCGCCGTAGGCCGCGTCACCAGGTAGGAGTGGGCATCGGTCGTCGATGTTTGCGATCTTATCGCCGTCCACATCGGGGCAGCCTTTATGCTCTAGTGGGCCGGCTTCTTTGGGGCATCGATCATCGATGTCGACGATCTTGTCGCCGTCCTGGTCAGCACATCCTTTGAGTGCAACGGGACCCGCTACCTTGGGGCAACGATCGGAATCGTCGGCCAGGGTATCACCGTCTTGGTCGGGACAACCTTTGGCACTTGCTTGACCGGGAACCTTGGGGCAGATGTCATTCTTGTCGAGGATGCCGTCTGCGTCTGTGTCTAGGTCGAGAACTTCAACTTTCTCTTCCCCACCAAACTGTACAACCATTCCGACCTGCGCGAGCAGATCATGCGCCATTTCTTCGCCATCGCTGGTTGCGAAACGAACAACGTATCGAGCTTGAGCACGGAAACCAACCTGTTCAAATGGGTAGAGGTCAACACCGACAACGGCGTTAGCTCCAGGGTCGGCGTCCGATTCACCGCCCTCGGGTACATTAAGGGCGAATGTGGGACCTACGCCCACGAATGGAACAAACCAGTCGTGAGTGATTGGGTGGTACACAAAGTCTACGTGGAATTGATAGATGGACCGGCGGTTGACTTCAGTCGGTGAGAATTCCACGTCCAATTGAGCTGCGAACTGCCGTGTGAAGTTGAAATTCACACCGGCGCCGTAGCTAAACGTGTCTTTGAAGTTTGTCTCTTCTTCGGCTTCTAAAAAGAAGTATCCACCAAAATGCAGATCAACTTCGATGGAGCCTTCCTTGACGAAGTTGCCCGTGCTGGCAGATGCCGGAGCAGCAACAAGAAGAGCTAACGCGCATGCGACGATAGATAGGAAACGATGCATTGTTTCTCCGTGGAATTCACCTGGTGATCCAAACGATCCAGATTGCAGGCTTATAGATAAGGCCTGACCATTGGTCAATGCCAACCCGCTTTCGTTCTCCAGAACGTCGATGGGGGCAACAACCCCGTGTCGAGTTTAGCTGCTCTCTGTTTGTGTTGCTTCTGTCGTGTTCTTGGTCGGTTCCGATGTTGCCATCTTTGTTGCGATGCCAACCCCTTTGAGGAGCTTTGGCACATCGATATCTGCAGCAGACCGGAGTTGTTCAAAGAGTGCTGTTGCCTTGCCAGCAGTGCTTTGTTTTTCCCCCTCAGAATCGACGACTGTCAGTTGGTCGATCTTAATATCCTGAACCGTACCAACGAGTATCGCGATCAACCGGTGGAGTTTTTCCAGGATGAAAATTTCTCGCGCGCTGTCTCCGGCCTTGAGCCATGATGAACTGAGTTCACGTAAACCCGCGGCGGTGGCCAGCCCACTTTCGCGAATTCCAGCTACCTCGGCCCTTGCTTCTGCCTGTTTTTGCTCTTTGTAGGCGATAGCGGGCTTGATGAGATCGGCTTCGAGTTGGAGTTTAACCTGCTCGATTCGCGCTCGTTGAACCGCCAATTCTGCTTCGGCCCTGGCGATGAGGGCGGAAACATCCCCTTGTTCCGTGGCTACATCAGCCGCGCGTTGGGTCTTGGCGGAGACAATGCGTTTATTCGCCTCTGCGCGGCAGACGTTCATGTCTGCAGAGATCTGTTGAACCCGGGTCGATTTTCGGTTGTCAGCAGCGTTAATGACGGATTCAGCTTTTCGGTCAGCTTCCGCAATTCTTGCGCGCCTGACGAGATCGGCGTTCTTTTTTCGACCGATCGAGTTGAGGTATCCAACGTCGTCGGAAACGGTTTGGATTTTAAGAATGTCCAGGCGGAGTCCTAATCGCTGAAGATCGATTTCAGCCTCTTCGATCAATTCTTCGGCGAACTTCTCTTTGTCCTCGTTCACTTCTTCAGGGGTCAATTTTGCAAGTACGCCTCGCAAATTTCCTTCTAAGGTTTCACGAGCAATTTGCGTGATTTGCTCGTGGTTCTTACCGAGCAGTCGTTCAACCGCATTGTCGAGTCCCGGTAATTCGCCGTCGAGCTTGATGTTGGCAACCCCTTGGACATTGATAGGAACACCGTCTCGGGTATAGGCACCGTGAACGGCGACATCCACGCTCATGGTTGTTAGATCTAGCCGGTCGATCTTTTCAAGGAGTGGAATTCGTAGGCCTCGCCCACCGCGGATGAATCGATATCCGACACGTTGCCCCTGGCGGGGATTGGGGCCTGAGAAGATGACCACCTCTGAGGGTTGGCTGATGATCACCAGATTCTTAAGGGTCAGAGCGATTGTTAAGATGGCGAGAACACCGATAGCGATAAGAACGCCGCCCATCATTTGGAACCTCCCTGTGTTTGCTGCGCTAAGACTTCGACGACATCGATACCGACGGTCTGGCGAATCTTATCTAGAATCTCGATAACGATGGTGGGATAGGAGCCGACGTAACCTGCGATAGCTTGTCCATTGCCGCCGTCGATAATGTTCACGTTCCCGACTTCTAGGCCATCGGTGACTTTCGCGACTTCTTCCAGGATTCGGTCGATTTGCTGTACGAGGAAGACTTCTTTGGCAGCTCCTTCAGCGGCTTGCCATGCTTGGTATAGGGCGTCGAGAGAGTCACTCTCGGCACGTCCTGTTTCTTCCTTAATAAAGGCATCGCCAGCGGCCTTGAGCTGAGTGGCTTCACTCTGCATTTGAGCAGGGATGATTTGTTCTGCCTGCAGGCGGAGTTCTTCAAGCTCTGCACGTATCGCTTGGAGTGTTTGCTCGGCGATGGCGCGTGCTTCGCGGCTGGCTGCCGCCGTACGTTCTTCTTCAGCCTTTGCTTCTGCGTCTAGTTCTGCCTGGAGTCGTTTGAGGTCGTTTTCTTTCTCGACGATGGCTGCGTCAGCGTTTTCTTGGGCGACTCGGCCATTTGCTTCCGCGTCGGCAATGGATTGCTCGGCATCGCGGCTTGAGTCTGACTCTGCGATTTCCGCATCCCTAAGAACCTCTGCGATTCGAATTCGACTGATTGAATCGAGGTAGTTGATGTCATCGGAGACATGCTGAATTCGGAAGGTGTCGACCATGAGACCGAGTTTGTCGAAGTCGTCCACGACCTCGTTCTTCAGAATATCACTTAGTTTTTGGCGATCGTGATTGAGTTCTTCCGGTGTGAGTTGCGCGATGACGCCACGAAGCGTTCCTTCCAATGTTTCTTTTGCGACGCGGCGAATTTCAGCTTTGTTCGTCCCCAAGAATCGTTCGATAGCATGTCGCTGGGTCGTCCTGTCTGTGGTGATTTTGGCGTTGGCCACGGCATCCACATTCACCGGGATATTACCCTTCGAATAGGCCCCGCGTATCTTGATGTCGATTGGCATCGTCGTCAGATCCATGCGATCGACTTGTTCAAGAATGGGGATGCGGACGGAACGTCCCCCGCGAAGAACCCGGAAACCAACCTTATTTCCATCTTCAAGTGTGCGTTGACGACCTGAAAAAACGAGAAGCTCGTTGGGTCGACCAATGATGAGAAAGCTTTTTACAAAGATGAGGAGCAGCACGAGAAAGCCGATCGCTGAGCCGCCCACAATCCCTACGGATGTTAGCGTTTCAACGATTGACGGTGGGACACTCGCGGTCATAAGCGGAAAAGAGAGGCTGATCATTCTTCCTCCAAGTAAAGAGTTTGGTCGAGCGCTATGCGGGCAAGACCGTCTGTGTTGAACCCTAAAACGACGACCTGGGTACCTTTAGGGATTTCTTCTGTTGTGCCGGATGTGGCTAGGATATCGACATCTTGTTCTTCCAATCGGAGTCGGACCTTTGATGTTCCACCCGGCCGCATTGTGACCAATAGTGGTCCTACTTGTCCCACATAGTCATTGAGCGAGCGTGCGCCACTAGAAACCGGGGTTTTCAATGAGTTCACCAGCCAAGACACTCCGAAGCCGCAAGTTATTCCCATGGCTGCTGAGAGCACGGAGGTAAGTGGTTCAATCGATGCGCCCAGGAGCGTGAGGGCCGAACCCGTTAGACCAAAGAAGGCCGAGCTAAAGGTCCAGAATCGAAATGATGCTAGCGGATTGAATCCACGTCGGGCGCCCTTGCGAACCCCATGACTAGCTTCTGCGATGGAGGCGCTTCCATCTCCGTCTAGGGAAATATCTGCGTCCAATTCCGTTTCGACATTCAGACCATCGAGTTCTGCGTCCGCGTCGCCCTCTGCACCACCTAGTGCGGCTAATCCGACGAAAAAACCACCGATAACGAACGCCGTTAAATACACAGCGAGCATAGTTCACCACTCCACTGAAACCAACCAACGGGCTCATGTTCGCAAAGTCCACGCCAACCTTCAAGATGGGCCGCGAAAAGAAGTCGATCACGATGGATTTCTTGCTCGGTCTTTTCGCGAGATTGATTCAAATAACGAACAAGAATACGAAAAGAGAGGCCTTTGCTTGCGACAAACCGGGACTGACGCTTATGCTTCACGTCGAGCGTTATGGGTATAACTATAGTTCAGAAGAGCGACCTAAGTCGGCCTCGTCCAGATGCCAAGAGGGCCCTTGTCCTGGCGGGAGGAGCTGTAAGCGGTGGTGCGTTTAAGGTCGGTGGGCTGATGGCCCTCAACCGATATCTGACCAACCTCTCTGTTTCCGATTTTGATATTTATCTAGGCATCAGCGCGGGCGCATTTTTGGCAGCCCCTTTGTCCGGAGGGTTTCAGCCCGAAGAGTTATATGGCGCCCTTCAAGGTCGCAGCGAGCGGTTAGACCGTTTTCGTTCATTGGACTTTTATCTTCCAAATTGGCGTGAATTTGCGACGCGTCCTAGCCGTCTCGTTCGCGATGCTGCTGGTGTCGCACCTTGGATGATGTTTCGTGTGGCTATCAACATGCCCAAGTATCACCGGGAACTTCGCAAGCGTGCGCGCGCTTTTGCATCGGATCCCAATCTGCACACAGCCGAAGCATTGATAGAGCCTTTAGCGCGTGAGGTTTCCACTCAGACGCGGGGACGTTTCGGCGGGTATGTTCCGTCCGGACTTTTCGATAACCGTCGTATTGAGGCGTACGTACGCCGCAATATGGAGCGAAATGGCCTTCCTAATAGTTTCAGGCAGATGAAATTGCTGACGGGTAAGAGTCTCTATATCGGAGCGACCAACTTGAATACGGCCCAAGGGGTTGTTTTTGGTCATGATGAAGATAGTAGTGTGTCGATCTCGCAAGCAGTTCAGGCCAGTTCCGCGATTCCTGGATTCTTCAAGCCAGCGCGTATCGGAGCTGAGGGACGTGAACAGGATTACTGTGATGCGGCCGTGCGAAAAACGGCGAACATCTCAACAGCCGTTAAGCACGGAGCAAGCCTCGTCATCTGCTACAATCCGTTTCGTCCCTTTGTTAACTATCGCCATCGCGGGATAGGTGAAAAGCATCGTTCGATTGCGGATTTAGGATTTTACGCCATCCTCAATCAGGCTTTCCGTACACTATTACACTCGCGGCTTCGTATCGGCATTCAGAAGCTACAGATGTCTCCTGATTTCCACGGCGATGTTATTTTGATTGAGCCTGCGGAGACGGATGCGCGTTTCTTTGCCCTCAACCCCCTCGCGTTTTGGAAGTTACAGGAAGCCGCAGAGCACGGGTTTGAATCCGTAAAGAATTCATTGGCCAAGCATCACCTTACGCTTGCGAAGATTTTGTCTGCCTACGGTGTCGATGTTGATCTCGAGAGACTCGATAGCGGTATTGAGGATCCGACTCCGGGTCCTATGAAGGTTTCAGGGACTCGGTATGCCGATCGCAAACGGCATCTTCGCGTCGTTTCGGGATGAGCCGGGCTCGTTCCGTTAATCTAATATCGCCATCCGGTGCCGTTAGTTCGGACGCTCTTCAGTCTGGCCTGGAAGTACTTCAGAATCTTGGGATTGATGGGCGTGTTTGGCCGGGAGCGTCTGATAAACACGGTTATTTCGCCGGTGATCACCAAGGTCGCGCAGCACGCTTGCAAGGTGTTCTTTCCGAGACACAAGAACCTCTTTGGATGATCCGTGGCGGTTATGGCGCTATTCACACACTACATCACGCGATGCCACTGTTTGAGGAAATGAAGTCTCGCGAGTTGTGGGGTTTCTCTGACGGTACAGCGCTCCTCGCTGCTTGGATGAAAGAGGGATGGCCGGCTTGGTACGCTGCTCCTGTGGTTCAGCTTCCGCGTCTTGATGATGAGAGCATTGAGCGTCT
>Ga0115011_10003843_pt1 | contig 10187 bp, 11 predicted proteins | sample TroAtlMetagenome_2_FD_88705 | JGI IMG/M metagenome (GOLD analysis project Ga0115011, IMG submission 88705) | Marine eukaryotic phytoplankton communities from Atlantic Ocean - Tropical Atlantic ANT8 Metagenome | ecosystem: Environmental > Aquatic > Marine > Oceanic | place: Tropical Atlantic...
CCTACCTCATCACAAACTACCAAGCCAGTTAAGCCTCAAAAAGGATTTGACCACTCAGTACAGAGTGGCGAAACAATATCCGCTATTATTTCGGCATATAACGAACAACTAAAAAGCGAGGGAGTTAAAAAACGAATAACTCTAAATTCAGTACTTAAGGCAAACCCAAAACTTAATCCCCGATCAATTCAAATTGGTCAAAATTTATTTATTCCAGACCCTCGGTAATACTTAAAAGTATTCAAGGCTAAAAATGTCATCACTGAACTGGGAAGCAATAACTTGGGCTCTGCCTCTTGGGTGGATTATATTTACTATAATCATTTTCTGTATAATTCCTCTTATCGACTTTCAAATCAATTCAAAATATATAGCCATAAAGCTACTTGGCGTATGTATAAGAAAGATTCCTTTGTCTGATATTCGACGAGTGTCCAAACAACTAAAAGGAAAACCTGAGATTTGGAGAAACACACTGCGAGCCAATCATCGCATGCTTGTATTGTACCGATACAAGAATTTACGCCCTATAATTATCACCCCCAAAAATAGGTATGTATTTCGAAACGAAATTGAATACGCAATAACCAAAAGAAATGGATGTAAGATTGCTCCTAACGAGCGTAAAAAGGGCGATACCCTTTAAATTTCACAAGAAACCGTAATTGAATTCCAATAGCTAATTTCGCCCATTTCCCTAATCTTATTTTTGACTGATATTCTGACAGTACATTAAAATTGATTTTTTGCATTTTCTGAAATAAACGCCAATAAATTGACGCCATAGCTTCAAGCACTAATAAATCACAATAATTATTTTTTGGGAGCAATTCTGATGCAAGTTTATAGTGAGCCCAAGCACGATCTGCTAGCTCTCTAGCTGCATTTTCAAATCCTGAAGTTTGTATCCCATCAAAAATAGACTGATCTGTCACACCATGCTTATCTAACAATGATTGGGGTAAGTAAATACGACCTCTAGATGCATCCTCTGAAACATCTCTTAAAATATTGGTTAACTGTAATGCTTTTCCAATATGCTCGGCATAGGAATCAGCATCGCCATTTTTAAAACCTAAAACTCGAACAGTTAAAAGCCCAACGACAGATGCAGCTCGATAGCAATATAGTTCAAGCTCTTGATAATCAGCATATCGCACTTTCTTAAGATCCGTTTCCATGCCAATAATTAATTCATTAAACAAATCAAAAGATAATTCATACTTATCAATATAAATAGACAATTCATTACATATTTGATTTGTGGACTGTTTACCATCGCAAACCAAACCAATATCATTTCGCCACGCATTGAGTTCTTCCGATCTTTGAAATAAAGAGCGACCTTCATTATCAGCCACATCATCCACTTTACGACAAAAGGCATATAGAGCTGTCATTGCTTTGCGTTTCGATTTAGGTAATAGAAAGAAGGCCGCAGCTAAATTAGAATTACTCTTTGCTGTTACTTGCTTACTCTTAAACGGCTCAGTCAATGCTCTATTTATTTTTAGATTTTTCAGTGTCAACTGTTTTAGAAGCAGGGGGCAAGCCTCCTGCCTCACTTAATGTCAAATTGCGTTTTCTGTGGTCTCTACGACGACGTTTATGCCTCTTGCTCTTCTTCCCCTGCCCCCCTCCTTCAATAGCATTGGATTTTGTCAAGCGGTGCGTTTTTCCAGTGTCAGAAGATGACGAACCTTCACGATTTACAATAAAATAAATCAGCCCTAGAACAATTGCCAATCCCATTGATATTGCTAAAATTAACAAAGGAGAAGATAAGCTATCCAGCAACGAACCTCTCACAGGAATCCCTGAATCCAGCAATCCTAAAGTTTTAAAAAAAATATTTTCCACTATAAACTTTCATTCAATGAACAATTTTTAACCGACTAATTCTGTAACGAAGAGCATGCCTGCTGATTTGTAGCTTTTGGGCAGCTTTACTTAAATTATTATTGTTTCGTGACAACTCAACCTCTATTATATTTCTTTCAAAAGACGCTAAAGCATCTTCTAAGCCAAGCGCACTATAATCGACATTACTAGTTTCAGCTTTACCAAGGCGTGTCTCAAATTGAAAGTCCGGAAGATCAGAAGGGCTTAAAGTATTTTCCATTGATAAAATTGCCGATCGTTCCATCGTGTTTCTAAGCTCCCTGACATTACCCGGCCAATGATGAGAATTTAAAGCCGCCTTAACATCACCGGACAAAGGCTTAAAAAACTTACTCATCTTTCTACCAAACTTAGAAAGGAAGTGATCTGCTAATAGAATAATATCTTCTTTACGGTCACGCAAAGGAGCAACTCTCATTTGCACAACATTCAACCTGTGATATAAGTCTTCCCTAAAGTCACCCTCTTCAATCGCCTCGATAATATCACGATTAGTCGCAGCAACAATTCGCACGTTCACTTTCTGCTCTTCAGTCCCTCCTACTCTTACGAATGTACCATCCTCTAAAAACCTTAATAACTTAGCCTGCAAGGATCTAGACATCTCCCCAATTTCATCAAGAAAAAGTGTGCCTTCATTGGCTTCTTCCACTTGTCCTATTTTTTGTTTTACAGCCCCTGTAAAAGCTCCTTTTTCATGTCCAAAAAGCTCGCTCTCCAACAATGATTCTGGAATCGCAGCACAATTTAAACGCACATAATTTTCTTCACGACGTTGGCTTGCTTGATGAACTGCCCCTGCAATTAATTCTTTCCCCGTACCACTTTCACCAAGAATCAATACAGTTGCTTCTGTTGGCCCAACTGTACAAATCATTTGGCGCAACTCTACCATACTATCGCAATTCCCAATAATATCATCAAGTTGATTACCAATACTAAGTCGAGCTCGCAGATTGGTATTTTGCCTAATTAACTCATATCTCTCAGCACATCGATTAACAGAATGTAGCAATTCCTCAGGTTCAAAGGGTTTTGATAAATAATCAACTGCTCCAGACTGTATAGCATCAACAGCAAGCTTTGGAGTAGCGTATGCAGTAATCATTAGAATAGGCAGATCAGGCCAACGTTCATGCGACTCTTGTAAAAACTCATAACCACTTATTCCATCTAATCGAGCATCAGTAATAACAATAAAGTAACTATTATTTTCTATAGCCTCCAAAGCTTTCTCAGCAGATTCTACCATATCCACCTTATAACCATGTGATGCAAGAACAACTTTTAACGACTCACGCATATTGCGTTCATCATCAACTATCAACAGTTTTGGTAATTTAGATTTCAAGGCTGAAAACGTATTGCACTCCTGCCAGGGAATGATAAATTGAATCTAGTGTATTTTCCAAGTTCAGAATCGACTACAACTGAACCTCCATAAAGCTCTGTATTATGCTTAACTATTGCCAATCCCAGACCTGTTCCTTTTTCTTTTGTAGTAAGATAAGGCTCAAACACTTTATCTATTTTATCAGAAGGAATTCCTGGCCCATTATCCTCGATCATAACAATCAAAGTATAATTACCGCCGTAACTTGTCTTAATCAAAATCTCCCCCCTCTCATCAATAGCTTCACGGGAATTCTGCAATATATTTATAAATATCTCACTAACATGTATTTCCTGAGCGAGCAATGGAGGTAAAGCTACCCCATAATCCCGTCGAATTCGTATGCCAAATTTATGCCCAATTGGAAACACTTGAGCTATTGACGACTCCAACACATCATTAATATCCAATTTAGCTAATCTCCCTTCAGTCAACTGTGCAAAACCCATTAATTTAGTGATAACTTGATCAGCCTTATTTACTTCTTCACGAACAAGATCAACCTGCTGCTGAATAGCAACATTCCCATCAGACAATTTCCCTAAGGTAAAAGCGGTATTATTAATTATGCCTAATGGATTTTTTATCTGATGAGCAATCTCAGCTGCTAGTCGGCCAGAGGCTTGCAACTGACCTTGCCGACGATCAAATTCATCTTCCTCTGCGTCCATGCGGCGCTGTTTATCAATCAGAACTTGTAACGCGTAACAACATGCTGTCATTAACACTAACAATAATGCACGCAGCATAACCGGCTCAACCGTTATACCATCAAGTTCTTCGACTGAACGAGCGACAACAATATCAAAGGCACCCGCGCATAAATAAATTACACTGACACACAAATTAGCCATAATTTGAGTTGTAGCAACCGGCATACTAACTGCATTCCGCACCTGCATACCAAGAAACAACCAAAATAAAAAACTTTCAAAGCCACCTGTTAACTCTGTCATCATAGCCAAAAGAACCGCGTCAAATAAACAAATAGAGAAGACCACCTCGCGCAACACACTCGTAGAAAATTCGTCCATTCTGATTAACATTACTCCAACAACTGTATTCACAATCAAGCAAAGCAGAAAAAACCATTGGATCGTTTGAAATAATGTCCATCGCACATCATCTAATTCTGGCCACGAAGAAAAGTACAAGTAGTAAACTAACAATATGAAGTAAACAGCCTTAACCGGAAGCATTGTATTTCGCTCCATAAAGCAAATACGAACTCGCTGTTCATTTTCATCGGGAGCAACTGATCTAAACAAGTGAAAGAATGCCCACTTGTCTTGACCATCAGCCTTGCTCTCAATTAAAGGCATAATACTGAAAACGCTATAAGCACTTTAACAACTCTAGTGCTTTGTCTGAAATCCCCTCTATCGGCCAAAACCTTCCTATACCTTCATACCCACAAGATAACATCCCCTCATCAGGACCTATAAACACTATCCCTCGATCACGTAAGATAGAAACATTTGATTGGGTCGCAGGATGCTTCCACATCTTACCATTCATTGCCGGAGCGACTAAAATAGGCGTATCTGGATTTAGAGCAAGTGCAGTACAACTTAATGGATCATTAGCTATGCCACATGCCAATTTTGCTATAGTATTAGCTGTAGCTGGAGCTAACAACATTAAATCAGCTTCGTCGGCAATATTCACATGTAACACTGAGGATTCGCCTCTGTCATATAAACTACTTATAACAGGACGCCCTGTGAGTGTTTCAAAAGGCAATGGTCTTACGAATTCTTCTGCATCAGCAGTTAACATCACATTAACAATACAGCCTGATTTTGATAGAGAGCTTGCCAAATCAATCGCCTTATGAGCGGCAATCGACCCACTCACACCAAGGACAATATTTTTTAATTTACTCATCGGTTATTACGATCAATACGAACATCCTGAACTACCTTTTGCATTGCTTCAAGATCTGCTTCACGAGTCCCGCTAATTATTGTGTAGTCGAATAAATCCTTCTGAAGAATTTCAGATTTGGCAATTGCCAAGCGGCGAATAATATCTGCTTCAGAGTTATCACCACGCCCCCTCAGGCGCCTCTCTAACTCATCCAAACTTGGAGGGCAAAGAAACACTGTCACAAGGGCTATTTTAAAAACTAGATCGTCTTTAGCAGCTTCCCGTATTGCCGCAGCACCCTGTACATCAATATTTAATAGAACATCCTTCCCTTCTGCCAACTTTGCACGAACCTCAGACTTAAGAACTCCGTAATGATTACCATGCACAATAGCGTTCTCAAGAAATTCGCATCCCTGAATTCGAGCCAAAAACTCATGCTTATTAAGAAAATAATAATCCACGCCATCCAATTCGTCGGCACGCGGAACACGTGTAGTGCAAGTTACAGCTCTATGCACATTCGGCAATGACAAACAAAGACTGTCGCACAATGTTGTTTTTCCTGTTCCGGACGGAGCTGAAACCACAATGAGAAGAGCGTTGTTCTCAATATCTTTATTCAACATTCTGAACTTGCTCTCTAATTTTTTCCAACTCAGTCTTTAGGGCGACTACTTCATTGGAAATAACACTGTCGTTAGCCTTAGAACCAATTGTATTTACTTCTCTAAACATTTCTTGCGCTAAAAAATCCAGCTTACGACCGACCGGTTCTGTCACCGTTAAACAACTTCTCATCTGTTCAAAATGACTCTCGAGCCTTGTAAGCTCTTCCGTAATGTCAGATCTGTCTGTAAAATAAACAACTTCCCTGAGAAAACGCTCATCATTAACATCGTGCACATCAATATCAGCCTTCGACAGGCGTTCAATTAAACGTTTCCGATGAACAACTATCACCTGAGGTGCACGCTTAGAAACCCGCTTGGTCATAAGTCGCAATTTACTCAATCGTTTTGACAAATCCTTACACAAATGCTGCCCCTCTTTAGACCGCATTTGCTGAAGTTGTTTCAAAGCCTGTTTAATAGCCTTTTTTAATATAAGTGATAAAGACTTCGGGTTGACTTCTTTCTCCACAGTTTCCATGACCCCCGGAAAGCGCAGCAACGCCTCTAAGGAAAGATCAACATCTATTCCCATTCCATCAGCAAACTTACTTAAAGCCTTTTTGTAAGCCTTGGCCTGATCATTGTTTATAATGACAGACCGGTTAGCAGATCCAGTCGGCCGCTGTATTGTTACCCTGCCCGAAACTCGGCCACGCGATACAGAAGACAGAATAGCTTTCCTTATCTCAGACTCCATCGATTCAAGCTCGTTAGGCACACTAATAGCAACTTCCGCTTGTTTGCGATTAACAGAACTTAATTCCACAAGAATTTTAATCCCTTTATTGACACTACCACCAGCCCCATATCCAGTCATTGATTTCATATTTTTTAAAAATTCACTCTAGATTCATATAGTATGCGTCAACTCTATCCGCAACATCACGATAATCTATATCACGCTCATAAATCTGTTTAAATTGCTCAATTGATTCCTCTTTTTTTCCAATTTCTTCAAGCACACATCCTAATTGATAATAAAGGTCCATTTTTTCATTATCCATGACCTCTTTTTTATCAAGAGCATTTTGGAGCGTTCGAGCAGCCATGTCATTCATGCCTCGCTTAGAAAAACATTGCCCAAGATAGGTGAGAGAAGCTATTTCACGATGAGGACTACTTTGGGCTCGTTGAAAAGATTTTATAGCCGATTGAATATCATTAGCTTTAAACTGAAGGACTCCCAATTCAAAACGAAGCGAAAGGTCAGATGGATAGGACTCAGCAAGTCGTTGAATTTGCTCAATTTCAAAACTGTCACGCTCCTTAGCGAGCTTGACAGAGCTTTCACTATCAGCAGATTCGATTCGTTGGTCATAGCCAGATAATTTAGCTTTTATTATTGACCTATCCACCCCCGCATCAGATCTAAGGTTGGTTTTATTGAACAATTCGTAATAGTCTACAGCTCGACTGAAATCCTTTTTCCGAACATGCAACTCAGCAAGCGACCTAATAAGTTTCAAATTACTTTTATCACTTTCTAAACGTTTTTCATATTCTTTTATAAGATTATCAGCAGTTGATTCTTGCTCTGATCGACGATTTTCCTGTTCAAGCAAGACCGCTTCTGACTCATCCTTAAGAACCGCACGATAATCTGCTTTACCTGCAGCCACTTTATCATATCCACCCTCAGACATAGTCAGCCTTGCGGAGAGATTTTTGGATAACTGTAAAACATCCAAATCTTCAGGGTGCTCTTCTGCAAGCTTCGAACAGCATTCATCAGCCTTTGCTAATTCCCCAACTGCCACTAGAGCATCACAATAATTAATCGTATTATTTTTATCTCCTGGCTGCTGCTTCATTACCCACTCCCAAGAAAATAAAGCGGTTTTATTAAATCCAGCAAGGGAAGCAGCTTCACCTAAAAGTTTATTACCGAGTATACTATACGGATCCTCATTTAAAATTTGTTCTGCAACCTCAATCGCTTCGAGGGGATTATTCCTCAAAGCTAATTGCCCTTTTGGCAACAGAGAGGTTGATGTTGTTTTACTAAAAATCTTGGAAAGCCTACTTTTATTCTCAGCCTTTTTGAATTGGCTAAGGCGTAACGCCTCACGGCACTCAAAAAAACCGGGATCCTTTTTTAAGGCTTGCTCAAAAAGCTTGGAAGCATAATCGATATTATCCTTACGAAGAGCCGCAATGCCTTTTTCAAAATAATCCCTTACTTGAGGATGCACTGATTTTTTGGATTTTTCTTCCATCAATTATTCAAAAGGAATCATAATGACTATAACTCATTGATGCAAACCAGCACATCATTATGCAATGTTAAACAATTCTAGGTTGTTGCTCTGATTTTGCGAGTCGTGTAAAATAAATTCACCCCGCATTCAAGGGTTACACATGAGCAAGGAATTGAACAAAAAGGAAGGTGAAAAAAACGAACAGGACATTCAGCTCGAAAAAGAGGAACTAGAAGGAGCTAGGGATCAAGAAAAACTCGAAAAAGAACAAGAAGAAACACCCCCTCCATCAGCTGATCAGTTAAAAGAATTGCTCATTAAAGCAAAAAAAGCTGAAGAATATTATGAGAGACTTTTACGACAGGTGGCAGAAACCGATAATTTACGAAAGCGGTTAGCGAAGGAAAAACAGGATGCTATTCGATATGCCAACGAATCTTTAATTGAACAATTATTACCCATAATGGATAGCTTCGACATGGCCACTGCAGCGTTTAATACAAATTGTGAAAACACCATTGAATCACTTAAGACGGGTGTGGAAATGGTGCATGGCCAACTTAAACGGACCTTAGAGGACACAGGTCTTACCGAAATTAACGCAGCTGGTGAGGTGTTCAATCCCGCTTTACACGAAGCAATATCCAGAAAAGAAACTAATGAGTCAAATGATGGCACTGTAATTGAGCAAATTCGTAAAGGCTATCAGCTAAACGAAAGATTAATACGCCCAGCGTCAGTTATAGTAGCAACCTCACCAAATAGTGAAACTGAAGAAAAAGAAAGCGAGTTAGAATAATGGCCAAGTCAGATTATTACGAATTACTGGGCATTAAGAAGGGCGCAACTGAAGATGAGATCAAAAAATCCTACAGAAAACTTGCAGTCAAATATCATCCAGATAAAAACCCAGGAGACAAGTCTGCTGAGGATAAGTTTAAAGAAATAAGTGAAGCATATGAAGTATTAAGCGATCCAGAAAAACGCTCTAAGTACGACCAGTTTGGACATGCTGCATTTGGACCAGGATCTCGATCAGGCCGTGGTGGGGGCTTTCATGATCCGTTCGACATATTTAAAGATGTATTTAGCGGAGGAGGCGGTGGTGGAGGCAGTAGTATTTTCGAAGACCTTTTTGGAGGATCTCGACGATCCGGAGGTTCTAATCGCGGTTCTGATCTTCGTTATGATATGGAATTAAGCTTCGAAGAAGCAGTTAAGGGCTGCGAAAAAAATATAAACATCAATAAATTAGACGCATGCAACAGTTGTAAAGGAAGCGGTGCTGCGGAAGGAGGCCGAAACACTAAATGTAGTACATGTGACGGCCAGGGGCAAATTATACAATCTCAAGGATTCTTTAGTATCCAGCAAACTTGCCCACGTTGCAAAGGCACAGGCAGTACTATTGATAAACCTTGTAAAAAATGTAGTGGCGAAGGCCGAATAAAAAAATCGAGCAAAATAACCATTCGTGTTCCAGCAGGGGTCGATTCCGGGGCGCGACTTAGATCTACCGGAAACGGAGAAGCCGGAATTCTAGGAGGATCTCCAGGTGATTTATATTGTGTGTTACATGTTAAGGAACACGAAATTTTCGAACGAGATGGAGACGACCTCCTCTGTGAAGTCCCAATAAGCTTTACACAAGCAACTCTGGGATCAGAAATAGAAGTTCCAACGCTTAATGGAAAAGCTCGAATCAACGTGCCATCAGGAACACAATCAGGCACAATCTTACGGCTAAGAGACAAAGGAGTTAAGAACATTCAAGGTTATGGAAACGGCGACCTTCATATTCGTGTAATTGTAGAAGTTCCAACACGTTTAAACTCAGAACAAAAAGCAAAACTTAACGAGTTCGGAGAACTCTGCGACGATAAAGTTAACCCAATGCGCGGTTCTTTTTTTGAAAAAGCTAAGAAGTTTTTTAGTTAAACCTTAATAAAATGCATCGCTTTTATATTCATCCTTCAGAATTCAACAATCGCCCTCTCATACTAAATCAAGCCGAAGCAAAACATGCACGCTCCGTCCTGAGACTCCGCGAGGGAGACCGTACAATCGTACTCAACGGAGAAGGTAAAGAACTGCTGTGCGAAGCACATGAGGTACGCAGCAACTCAGTAAAATTAAATGTAATCCAAGAAA
>Ga0115011_10003844_pt1 | contig 10187 bp, 10 predicted proteins | sample TroAtlMetagenome_2_FD_88705 | JGI IMG/M metagenome (GOLD analysis project Ga0115011, IMG submission 88705) | Marine eukaryotic phytoplankton communities from Atlantic Ocean - Tropical Atlantic ANT8 Metagenome | ecosystem: Environmental > Aquatic > Marine > Oceanic | place: Tropical Atlantic...
ACATAAGTTGTTAGATAATGTTTTAATTTTATTTTCTTTTATGTTTATGGTGAAGAAATTATTTATCTCACGATTTAATTCCTTATCAATTTTTTTTTGAATAAGATCTTTGTTTTCAATCCATATAATAGATTCTTTATTTAAATAAGAGAAAATATAGTTTTCATTTTTAATTTTTGGATTATATATGTCAGGTGATATAGATATTATTTTTTTTCTTTCTGTTGATAATTGATTTTCAGGATCAAATATCATTATGTTTTCAATTATATTTGAGGATAAAATGATTCTATAAGGTTTTTCATTGGAAAAAGAAAAGATGTCAATGATAAATCCTCTTATTGAAAATTCACCTGGTTTAGTAGTAAAGTCTACTTGTTCGAAGCCTATATTTAATAATATATTTTCTAAATAATTTATATCAATTTCATCTTTTTCTTGGAATTTATAAGTGTCTTTTTTTAAAGACTTTTGATTGGGAAATTTTTGACTTATTGCATCTAAAAAAGAGACAATAATATTACTTTGAGTGTCCTCCAAGTTTTGTAATAGTTTAGTTAATTCAACTGAATCTTCAATTTGTTTTTTTTCAGAAAAAAAAAATATATTTAAATGATTTAAAGTTTTTAAGTCATTTAAAAATATTAAAGAGTCTTCTTTGTTTTGAAAAATAAAAAAATGATTATGTGTATTCTTTTTAAGAATAATTGAAAAATATAATGATTTTAATGAACCAGACAAACCACTTATTGTTAAAACTTTAGTTTTGCCAATTTTTGTTAAAAACTCATTTATTTTAGGTGAATTTTTATATATACTTATTAAATCAGATTGATTCATTTTTTGTAAAATGATAGAAGTTTATGTACCATTTTTTTAGACCCAACGATAAAGGAAACCCTTTCGTGATTATCTTTTGGTATTATTTCTAATATATCTTTATGCTTGTCAGAGCTTTGTCCGTTAGCAAATTGAGAAATTAGGGCGATTGGATTACATTCGTAAATTAATCTTAGTTGACCACTAGGTTTGTCAGCTGTATCAGGATAAATAAAAATACCACCTTTTAACATATTCCTATGAAAATCTGCAACTAATGAGCCAATAAATCTACCTGTATGAGTTCTTTTCCCGTTAGAGTTTAACCTTTTGCAAAAGGTTAAATAATTTAAAATTTCTTTATCAATACTTTTACTATTTCCTTCATTAATTGAGAAGATTTGCCCATTTTCAGGTATACGAATATTCTCATGTGTTAAAAAATATTTTTTTTCTAATACATTTAATGTAAAGCCATAAACACAATTATTAATCCCTATAACAAACATAGTTGCGGTTCCATAAATGATGTATGCAGCCATTTTTTGTTTTTTGCCCGGAATTAAGAATCCTTTTTTATTAAAATATTTCGTGTTTTTTTTCTCTTTTTTATGAACAGAAAAAATGCTACCTACAGGTATGTTTACATCAATGTTCGAAGAGCCATCTAGAGGGTCCATTGCAATTAAATATTCTCCATATTTATTTAAATTTATAATATTTTCCTTTTCTTCTGAAAGTATAGCGTGCACATTTTTGTTTGATTTAAATTCTTTTTCAAATAAATTATGAGCAATAATATCTAATTTTTGAACTTGCTCGCCTTGAACATTTTTTGTCCCTGTGGACCCTTGAATATCTGAGCCGCCATTTAGTAATTTTGTATTTAATATAATAGAGGCCTTTTCAATATTTAAAAGAATACTTAAAATAGAATTATCTATTTTATTTTTAAAAAAAGAATTAATATTTTTCATAATTTACATTTGAATTACAAATATTAAAAAAGCAATTAACATTTCAATAATGTTGAATATAAATATACCTTTATAAATAATAATACTTAGATAATTAATGAAAATATTAAAATTTGGCGGAGGTGTTTTAAAAGATGATTTTTCTATAAAAATGATTCCAGATATATTATCTAATTATGATGGTCAAAAAATAGTTATTGTTGTATCTTCATTTGGTAAAACCACAAATTTATTAGAGAATTTTTTAGAAAGTAATTATCAGAATAAAGAATATAGAACCAAATATTCTATTTTTTCTAGTTTAGCTTTTCGTGAACTTATGTTTATTGCTTGGAGACTAAACTTAATTAACGATAAAGATGGGTCTTTTTTTTATTCAATAAAAGAGTTAATTAATAATACTACGCCACTATTTAAAGATTTTAACTTTGACTATGATCAAATTGTTTCTTTAGGGGAGTTAATTTCTTCTAAAATAGTTAGTTCTTTTTTATTGAAAAAAGGAATAGATAATCATTGGGTTGATATAAGGAAATATTTAATTACTGATTCTAATTTTAGGGATGCGAACATTAATTGGTCGTTAACAAGACAAAAATTTAACAAAAAATTTCCAAAAAAAAATATAATTATTACACAAGGATTTATTGGGTCTAATAAGCATGTGACTACTACTTTAGGGAGAGAGGGTTCGGATTATAGTGCGTCTATTATTGGTAATTTATTAGATGCGTCTGAGGTAGTTTTATTTAAAGATGTAGAAGGGGTGTATGAAAAAGACCCTAAGACACATAAAGGGGGAATCATTTATCCAATACCTAGACTATCTTATGATGATATACAAAAATACTCAAATCCAAAGCGGCCGCTTGTTCATAAAAAAACAATACGGCCGCTTAAAGAAAAGAGTATTATTCTAAAAATCAAAAAATTTAGTAATACAGATGATACTCTTGGTACTATAATATCTTAATAGTAATCATAATAATCATAGTCACCATAGTCATAGTCATACTCATCTAACATGTCCATGGCATCATCATATGCATCTTGATAATCATAATCATAATCATAATCATAATCATAGTCACCATAGTCATAATCATAATCATAGTCATAGTCATAGTCATCTAACATGTCCTGTACATCATCCATGGCATCATCAAATTCATCAAAAGCATCGTCTAAATCATCCATATAGTCATCATAACCATAGTTATAATCGGTTTCTGCATTTTCCCAAGCATCTTCTATGGCATCTTCAAATGCTTTTTCTCCTGCACTTTTACCGCCACATGAAACAAGTAAAATAGCAGAAAAAATAGATAGTAAAAATGTTGTTTTCATAATTTGTATTTAAAGGGTTTATAATTAATTTTTGCTGTATTATTTCCAATCAGCATTCAGGCCTAATCCAATACTGAAAATGTCATATTCAGCTTTTGTATATTGGGCATGAATAGTAAAAATAAGCAATTTCATTCTAATTCCTAAATTTCCTTTAAATCCATTTACGCCTCCAAAGTTTAAATCTATGGGATCAGTTAATATCACTTGTTCCTGATTTGGGTTTCCAACAATGTATTCTCCATTTAATTGAAGATTACTTTTGGAATAATTATATCCTAAACCTGAGTATAAAGTAATAAAACTTAATTTCTTACTTAGTATTAAAGATGTTGTAAAGGCTTTAATTCTAAAGTCCATATTTTTATCATCATAAAAATTAAATGTGCTAGATAAATTTGAGTAGCCCGCTAGAAATGATAAGTCTATAGGTATTCGTTTAGCTACTGGTATCCATTGCATGATATCATGTTTGAACCCTAACCCCCAGTATCCTAATTCTAGTTGTCCAAAATCTATTTTTAATGGAGAAAGTCTAAACATTAGTTCTGTTTTTTTAATTAAACCAATACTTCCCTGAAAATATGGAACTGGCAAAACAGGTAATTCTGTTCCTCTAGGAGCGTCAAATAAATATTCAAATTCATTGTTTTGGTCCAAAACGCCAATTGCAGTATTAGTATTTCCTCCAATGAATGTTGGAATACTTTCACCAGATTCAACAACTAAATAATTTAAATCACCTGATGGATTAAAAGATTTTGATTCATTAGGAAATCCTATGAAATGTACTCCTGCCGTAACATCAAATCTTCCTAATCCATGAGTTTTTGCAGTGTTGTACCATCCAGCATTTAATCCAGATCCAAGAGAGCCGCCTAAAGGAGACATAAATCCTTCAACAATAGTCTCACTATCGCTTAATGTGCCATCTATTGCTTGATATAAAAATGAATCAAAAAACTCATCTAAATTATCTTGGCTAAATATATTTTGGCATACAAATACACTTATTATAGTTAATAGAAATATTTTTTTCATAATATATTATTTGTTATAAAGGTTAAATTACTTAATACTTTTAATAAAGTCTAATATTTTTTTTGCTAAAATTTCAGAAAGCCTTTTTTTTGATTCAAAAGTCAATCCTGCAATGTGAGGCGTTAATAATACATTGTTAGATTTTTTTAAAAAAATCATATTATCATTTTTACTATTTATATTTTCAAAAGAATTTTCTTCATATTCTAGAACATCTAAACATGCACCTAAAACTTTTTGATTTTTCAATAAAGTAATTAAATCATTTGTGTTTATTATTTTTCCTCTAGATGTGTTAATAAAAAAAATGGGTTTTTTGAATTTATTTAGAAAAGAGTTATTTATCATATTTTTTGTCTCATTATTTAGAGGAATATGTATACTTAAAATATCAGAATTATTAAATATTTCATTCATCGAAACTTCTTTGATAAAGTCATTCCCATAATTTTTTTTATACTTGTCGTATACTATAATATTACAATTAAAACCCTTTAATTTCTCACAAAGAGATTGGCCCGTGTTTCCATAACCAATTACACCAATAGTTTTATGCATTAACTCTAAACCTCTGTTTTCCTCTCTATTCCAAATGCCTTGTTTGATTTGATTATTTGATAAATTTATTTTGTTTAATAGACATAAAATTAATCCTATAGTATGTTCTGCTACAGCATCTTTATTGCCTTCAGGACAGTTAATACATGTTATGTTATTTTTTCGGGCACTATTAATATCAATATGTTCTATTCCAGATCCATATCTTGCTATAAATTTCAAGCCCTTTGCTCTTTTAATAAAACTAGAGTCAATGTTAAAACGACTTCTTAAAATTAAACCGTCAAAGTCAAAATTTTCTAGAATTTTTTCTTTTGAATCATCTAATTTTTCTATTATAACACAATTATTTATAATTAATTGTTTTTTAAAATACTCATCTGTTTTGTCAATAATTAGAATTTTCATTATATAAATAAGTAGTTACATATTATAAAGTAAATAAATAATCCAACCACATCATTCATAGTTGTTATAAATGGCCCTGTAGCTAAAGCAGGATTTATATTTATTCTATGAAAAATTAATGGTATAAATGTCCCAAATAATGCGGCATAAATCATCACGGAAACTAGTGATATGCTTATTTTTAAAGGAAAGTATATATCTTTCAATTCATAAAAAAATGAACAGAATAAGAATATTAAAATTCCGCAAATCAAACCATTAAATAATGAGACAATTAGTTCTTTAAAAAACTTTTCTATCCAATTTTCTATATTTTTCTGATTGGCTATATCTTGTACCATAATTGCGGCAGATTGAATGCCAATATTTCCTGCCATAGCTGCAATAAGTGGAATAAATGCCAATTCTATATCTTTTTCATTTTCTAAAAAAAGTCCCACAATTTTTGCCCCAATAATCCCCCCAATTAAACCTATTAATAGCCAAGGTATTCTAGCTTTTATCAAAGTGAATATAGTATCTCGGGATTCTACATTTTCTATTATTCCTGAAGCCATTTGATAATCTTTTTCAGCCTCTTCTTTTATGAAGTCAATCACATCATCAATCGTAATTCTTCCAACTAACTTCCCTTTTTCATCTATAACAGGTAATACTATAAGGTCATATTTATTCATAATATTTGCCACTTCTTCATCTTTTGTGTTAGTCTTAACTGCTATTATATTATTATTATATATTTTTTCAATAAATGTTTTTTCAGGAGTTAATAAAAGTTTTTTTAATGAAACAGTTCCTATTAATAAATCGTTATTATCTACTACATAGATAGTATATACTTGTTCTACATCTCTAGCTTGATTACGCATTTCCCCAAGACATCTTAATACACTCCATGTCTTCTTAACTTTTATTAGTTCTTTGGCCATTAATGCTCCTGCAGATTGATCTTCGTATGATAATAAATCCACTATATCATCAGCATAATCTTTATCTTCTATTTGAGATAAAACTTCAGCTTGCATTTCCACTGTCATTTCCTGTATTAAGTCAGTGGCATCATCTGTTTCAAGATTATTAATAACATTTTTTACAATTTTTTGAGAACTAAAATTTGCTAATAATTTTTCTCTCAGATTATCTTCTAATTCAATTAAGATTTCTGCATTTATGTGTTCAAATAAATGAAATAGGTATTGTCCTTTTTTAAAGTCTATTAAAGAAATGAGTTCGGCAATATCTTGCGGAAAAAAACCTTCAAGTTTTTTTTTAATTAACTCATCTTGCTTGGTTTTTATTAAAGCATCTATTTTTTGTATAAATACTTTATTTAATTTAAGATTCATTTTTATATACTAAGTTAGTTAGTGTAATAAAATCATTTACACTAAGTTCTTCGGCCCGTTTGTTTAATAAATCTAAATCAATTTTCTCAAAATCAATAATTTTTGTTTTTAATGCATTTTTTAATTTTTTTCGTCGCTGATTAAAAGATGTTTTAACTAAAATTTTAAATAATTCTTCATCACAGCTTAATTGTTTTACATTATTTCTCGTAAGCTTAATTATTGATGACTCAACTTTAGGTTGAGGAAAAAAATTTTCTTTTTTAACATTAAATAATATTTCAGCATCATAATAAGCTTGTATTAAAACACTAATAATTCCATACTTTTTTGACTTAGGTTTACTACATATTCTTTCAGCTACTTCTTTTTGAAACATTCCTACAACTGTTTGTATATTATTTTTATAGTTTAATATTTTAAATAATATTTGTGTGGAAATATTATAAGGAAAATTTCCTATTATAGCATTTGTATTTTTTAAAAAAGGTTTCAAATCTATCTTAAGGAAGTCAGCTAGAATAATATTATTAATTTGTGGAATGTGTTTTTTTAAATAACATACGGCCTCTTCATCGATTTCTATTAATATTGGGTCACATACTGTAATTAAATATTTTGACAACATGCCGGTGCCTGGCCCTAATTCTAAAATTCGATTATATTTTTGGAAATTAATTGAGTTGACAATTTTTTTAGCAATATCTTCATTTGTCAAAAAGTTTTGTCCAAATTTTTTTTTTGCCCGTATTTTATTTTTAGCATTCATGAACTAGTTCTAAAATTTCTCTTTTTACGTTAAAGTGGCTTTTATATTTAATAGAATGTTTTTTTTGTATTTTTTTAGCATATTTTTCTTTATATAATTTATATGATTCTAAGGATTTAGTATAATATTTTATGCAATAAGAATTATATTTTTTTTGCTCATTTTTAATTCTCCAAATTTCGCTTTTTTTAAATATTTTTAAATTAATTATTTCCGGAATATGTTCTTTTTTCATCCATAAAATCCAGTCCTTATCAATTTTTTTTTCAATATCAATATTTATCATATAAGTAATCATTATGGATTGGTTTTTCTTAAAGATCGGTATCTTTTTCTAGATTCTGAGACAAAAATACTAGCAGGGCATTTAAGTAATAATTCTTGGTATTTTTCCTTGGCCTTCTCATAATCTTCAATTGTAAATTCAAAAATATAAGCTTGTGTATAAAGAGCGTCGTCAAATAAAATGTCATTATAATATTGCAAGCAAATTTCCTCTAGATAATTTAGTGCTAATTCATAATTGCCTCTTTTTATTTCAATAGAGCTTTTTTGAAAAAAAATATTGTCTTGTAAACTATGATTTGGATATATTTTTTCAATTGCATTCAATTTTTTTAATGCGTCATCATACTTATTTTGAAAAATTAACAATTCTGATTCAGCATATAATTTAAGAGGTAATTGTGTAGTATCTAAATTTAAATTATCTCCAATTATTAAAGAAAGTTCCATTGCATTATTTGCAATTAGTTTAGATGTAGATTGTTTTAAAATATCTAATTGTGACTGCGCCCAATTAAATTTTCCGGTATAATAATCAATTTGTATTTTTTTAAACTTCGCTTCTTGCCCAATGACTTCATGTTTAAATTTATGTTCTACTTGTGAGTAGTATAATTGTGCTTCCCAAATATTATTCTCAATAAGTAAAATATCTCCTAGTTTAAGTTTACAGTATGCTAAATTTAATTCTGAGTAATTTTTTTTTGACAATATATTTAGTAATATTTCTTTAGCTTTTTCTAATTCAGAATTATAAAAGGCTAAGATGTGAGCAAGGTCTATAATAGTAAAAATACTTTCATTAGTAATCCCAAGGTCTTCTATCTTTAATTCATAATTTTTAATTAATTTTTTCACTTCTTCTTTTGATTGGTCAGGATTTTGTTTGAAAATGGAGTATTCTATTTCTAAAGATTTTATGATACTTTCTTTATAGTAAAATGATGTTTCTTTTTTTGTAATATAATTGAATGCTTCCTGGGCAATTATAAATTCACCATTAGATATAGCTATTTCTCCTAAATCAAATATTTGAAGATCCCTTTCAATATCATTTCTTTTATCAATAGCAATCTCTTGTTTTAGTGCATTTGAAAAGTCTTCTTCTTGTATTAATAGCCAAATTAGAATTTCATGTAAAATAATAGAGTTCGTTTTTTGCAGTTTTTTGATTAAAATACTTTTTAACAATACATTATTTTCATTTTCAGCATTTTCGCTAATAGTAATTCTTATTTTATTCTTACAAGTTTGGATGTAGGCCTCATTAGATGTCATTAAATTTAATAATTCTTTATACATATTTTCTGTATCTCCAATTTGAGAGTATATATTTGATATTTGAAATGAGTAATTTCCTTTAGGGTTTTTTTCTTTCAGTAATGTGTATGAATCTAAAGCATATGTATATAGTTCCATAGAGTAAAATTTGGACGCTACAGACAATAAAAAATTTGGCCGTTCTTGAGCTTCTTTTAATGCTAAATCAAACTGCTCTTTTGCTTTATCATTTTTTTCTGATAATAGATATACATTACCTAAGTCAATTAAAGTAGCTGGATTCTTGCCTCCTTTTTTATAGTAATTCTTCGTTAATGTAATTGCCTTTTTAAAATCCTTGATTTTCAACAAACAATCGAGATAATTTTTATAAACCTTAGCGGAGGTTTTATTTGAATAGATATCTTCAAATAATTCAGCGGCTTCATAATATTTTCCAGCCCCATAAAGTTCTTTTGCTAATAAAATTTGATTGTCAATATTATTTTGACCCATTATTTGAGAGAAAAAGAAAAATGTGAATATTATAAAAAATATTTTCTTTTTCATTTTATATAAGAATTGATATTATTATATAAGGAGTCAAAATTTGAGCAAATACTCTGGGTATATATCTTTTTTTCCAATATTAAAAAGGATATTTTATCAATATCTTTTTTGCAATATTTTATATCTTTTTCAATATAACCTTGTTGTAGTTTTAAAATATTATTTTTTATTATGAATATTTCATTTTTTAATTTTATCGTTTCATTTTTTTTTTCATATAGTAAATTAACGCACTCGTTATATGGTTTGTATATTTCATAAAAAGTATTAGAGTTTAGGCTGTCTGAAAATATTGTTTGTATTTTTTTTTCATATTCTTTAGCTAATTGTAGTTTTTCTAGTACGGTATTTAAATTATATGTTTCTAGTAATTCAAAATCAGCTGTAAGTTGTTGGTATTCTAAATCTAGAATTTCAAGTTGTAAATCATTAATTTCTTCTTGTGAACTTAAGTTTTTATTTTTTTGCGAGTTATTGTAAAAGTAATATCCCATCACACTACTTATTATAAGTGCAAAAGGAATTAAAACTAATAAGGAAATATATATTTTTTTCACTATAAAGAGTATTAATACATTAATTTATTTAGAATTTAATTTTATTGCAAACTTTATGTAGATTAAAATCTACTTGTTTTTGTTTTTTACTAACCATCATTATAAAGTATATTGTAAAAGATGAAATTCAAGGGCTTTATTAAACAATTTTATTCTTCTAGAACAGAAAAACTGTTTAATTAAGATATTGTTTCAAATCCAGTATATTTTATTAATGATTTAGGTAATTTTATTCCTTTTTCAGACTGAT
>Ga0115011_10003845_pt1 | contig 10186 bp, 6 predicted proteins | sample TroAtlMetagenome_2_FD_88705 | JGI IMG/M metagenome (GOLD analysis project Ga0115011, IMG submission 88705) | Marine eukaryotic phytoplankton communities from Atlantic Ocean - Tropical Atlantic ANT8 Metagenome | ecosystem: Environmental > Aquatic > Marine > Oceanic | place: Tropical Atlantic...
ACATGGTGAGGCCGGCCCCGAAAACATAGCGATCGTTGTTGTCGAGATTGTGGCGATAGGAGATGGAAAATTGCCCCTTATTGGCAGCGCCGCCGGTCATGAAGCCCAGACCACCGGACACCCATTTTGTCTTCTCTCCGCCGTCATGCTCATACCCTGCGCGGATCGGCACCACCCCACCCAATAAAATCTCGATGCCCGTATTGACCACAGGTTTGGGTCCATCCTCTGCGTCGAGATCGGCCAAGACGTCGACCGCCAAGGCGAAGAGCCCCGTGTAGGAGAGTCCACCACCGATTCGGCGAGGCAGCGCAGCATCTTCCATGTCCAAGAGGTTGTGACCGATTCCGGCGATATGAAATTCGGGGGAGACGGAAAACAAGAAACCGGCATCGAGGGTAAACCCTTCGAGCGCCGGGATGTCCTCGCCCCGGTCGATACTGAGATAGTGCAGACCAACCCCCACACTCAGGCGATCGGGAATGGCCGGGTGAGCGATGGCCAATCGAGTGTCGTGACCCTCACTCGTGTTGTCACCGTCGGCGAATTGATAGCCGTAGGAAACCCCCACCGCCATGGTCGGCTGCGTCTTCGAGTCCACCACGCTGATGGCCACGGCATTGGTCTTGTCGGCGCCCCGAAAAAACTGCCCCTCGGCGGCGTAGGTCGCCCCCCGTGCCATACCGGCCGGATTGCGAATGATGGCGCTACTCCCGACAGGATCGCTTCCAGTCCCCCCCATCGCCAGGCTGCGGGGACTGTCGGTGAGCTGTGCATGTGCGGGCGCAAAGACCAGCAGCGAGAAGAGTGTAATGAGCGAATAGCGGTGAGGCACAAAGCCCTCCATGGGTGCTGAGGCCCAGGATATTACTCGGTTCACGGTGGTATGCCACTGCAAGACCACCGGACGTGATGAATCCATGGAACAAACCGGCTAAGGTCAGCGTTCTATTCATCCGATCGTCCTACGCAGGAATTTTCGTCATGGCTCCAAAGACCCAATTGGGTTCAGTCCTCGTCATCGACGACGAGACCAATATTAGGCGAACGCTCGCACTCGTCCTCGAAGGAGAGGGTTTCGAGGTCGTCGGTGCACCCTCAGCTGAGGACGGGTTGGCTCTATTGGCCCGCCGACGATTCGACGCTGTGATGCTTGACGTTTGTCTGCCGGGCATGGATGGACTCGCCGCCCTCGAAGCCATTCTCGCCGACGACACCAACCTCCCGGTGGTCATGATCAGTGGCCATGCTTCGATCCGCGACGCCGTTCGGGCAACACGATTGGGCGCCTTTGATTTCTTGGAGAAACCGCTGAGCCGAGAGCGAGTCTTGGTGAGTCTTCGAAACTGCGTGCAAAGGGCGAAAGAGCTCGATGAGTTGGCGACGCTTCGCGCCGAACACAGTCAGCGTACGTCGGTCCTTTTGGGAGAATCGCCGGCCATGGAGAGCCTGCGCGCCCAGATCGCGAAGGTCGCTCCCACCAAAGGCCGAGTCCTGATCACCGGTGAATCAGGGACGGGTAAGGAGTTGGTGGCGCGGGAAATTCACGAGCAATCCGATCGCGCGAACCGGTCTTTCATCAAGGTCAACTGTGCTGCCATTCCCGGTGAGTTGATCGAATCCTCGCTCTTTGGACACGAACGTGGAGCTTTTACCAGTGCGGTGGGTCGACGTCGGGGTCACTTTGAGCAGGCCGATCGCGGCACACTCTTCCTCGACGAGATTGGGGACATGAGTCTCTCGGCCCAGTCAAAATTGCTCAGAGTACTGCAGACTGGTGAATTGACTCGGGTGGGAGGCGAACAGCCGATCAAGGTTGATGTACGTGTTTTGGCTGCGACCAATCGCGATCTCGAGACCGCCTGTAGAGAAGGTCAATTCCGAGAAGACCTCTATTTTCGACTGAACGTGATCCCCCTTCATTCCCCCCGACTCAATCAGAGAAAGAGCGATATTCCACGATTGGTGAGCCATTTCTTGGATCAAGTGTGTGCCGAAAACGGGTTTCGAACCAAACCCATCGAAGAGGCCGTGATCGCGCGACTCCAAGCACGCGATTGGCCGGGTAATGTCCGTGAACTGAGAAACGTGGTGGAGCGATTGGTCATTTTGTCCGATGACCGGATTACCCTCCAGGATCTTCCCGGGGACGACGGCGCGATTTCCGGTGGATTCTCCGGAGACTTGGCCGCGCTCTTTGCCAGCGGGACGCTCAAGAGTTTTCGAGATGCGGCCGAGCGGCAATTGGTGAGGACCCGTCTCGAAGAAAATGCCTGGAACATCAGTCGGACCGCCGACACTCTCGGACTCGAGCGGACGAATCTGCACAAGAAGATGAAATCCCTCGACATTAGCCGTCCTGGCGGCGAGTCCTAAACCTGTCATTTTCTTGAGAGACGGTCGCAACGGGTGAGCCACCTCCCCGCCATTATCACCGCCACCCTCGGCGCAGCCCTGGTCTTCCTGGTGCAACCCATCATGGGGCGCGTTCTACTGCCTTGGTTCGGGGGGACGGCGGCCGTTTGGACAGCCTGCTTACTCTTCTTCCAGGTCTGCCTCTTGGCCGGCTATTTATACGCCCACTGGATCGGACGGCTGGCGCGCAGCGGGCGCTGGCACACGGTGGTACTCTTGGCCTCGCTGGCCCTGCTGCCCATCACCCCGGACGAGGTCTGGCGCCCCACGCCGGGCATGGCCCCCCTCGGACCTCTTTTGGGGGTCCTCTTCCTATCCGTTGGCTTTCCATACATCGCTTTGACGGCAACGGCGCCGTTACTCCAAGCTCGAGTGGCCCGGCATGGCGCCACTCAACCCTACCGGCTGTACGCCTGGTCCAACGCCGGGTCGATTATGGGGCTTCTCCTCCATCCCTTCGTCTTCGATCTACGATGGGGCGCAGTGGAACAAACGGCGGTGTGGACGACCGCCTACCTCGTCTTCATTCCACTGATGCTGCTCACCCTAGCCCGTTCGAATCCGCGCCCCTCGGTGGTCTTGGACCCGGGGCCTGTCCCCGATCAGTGGACGCGGCTCTTGTGGGTGCTTTTGCCCGCAACCGGGGTGGTCTTATTGATCGCCGTCACCGATGCCCTAAGCTTCGACCTGCCGGTGCACCCACTCCTCTGGGTCGGCCCACTGCTCTTATATCTCTTGTCCTATGTCATCGGGTTTGCCGGCGAACGATGGACACCGCGAGCCTTGATGGTGCCGTCGCTCGTGATCGCCGTGGTAGTGTTGGTCTGGGTTTCGAGCGCTGGATGGCGGGCTTCATGGGCCTGGCAAATGCTGGGCTATGGGGTCGGCCTCTTCCTTGCGTGCTACGCACTCCACGGTGAGGCTGCTCGCCTCAAACCCGCCCCAGGTCGTCTCACTTCCTTCTACCTCCATCTGTCCGTGGGCGGCGCGCTCGGCGGCATCTTCACCGGGCTGATCGCACCGGCCATTTTTCCCATGCATCTCGAACTCCATCTGGCGCTACTCGTAGCCTGGGGTGCCTCGAGTGCTGCGTGGCTGCGCGCCCGACGCCTGCACACCCCCTTGGCCAATGCCGGTCCTGTTCAAATGGCTTTCGGCCTGATCTTTCTCTTCGTGCTCGCCTCGCTGGGTGACCATATTCATCGGCGAACTCGAGGTGATGTAAGCCTTTATCGCAGCTTCTACGGCGCGCTCCAGGTCAAGCATTACCGCTCGAGTGATCCGCGCAAAGCCGTCACCAATTTGCTCGATGGTCGGATCAGTCACGGGTTCCAATACACGGCACCCAATAGACGTCGTGAGCCAACGGCCTACTTCGCGCGGCACACCGGCGTCGGCCGACTGCTCTCACGAGAGGGTCCACCACGGCGCGTGGGGATCGTGGGGTTGGGCCCTGGAACCCTCGCGGCGTACGCACGCAAAGGCGACACCTACCACTTCTATGAGATCAATCCGGACGTCGTGACGGTGGCCAGAGAACACTTCTCGTTCTTGTCGGACACGGAGGCGTCCATCGAGGTCTTCGTGGGTGACGGCCGCCAATCACTCGCCATGAACTCCCCACAGGCATATGACGTCTTGGTGCTCGATGCCTTTAGTGGTGACGCGCTTCCCGCCCATCTCTTGACCACCGAAGCCATGGCCCTCTACACGACTCATCTGGCATCGGGTGGACTGCTGGCAATCAATATCTCCAACTGGCATCTGGCCCTGGACCGAGTGGTTCGATTCCACGCCGAGACCCATGGCTGGCGATGGCGCCGAGTCCGTGCCAAAGCGACTTCGCCCTTTGGTCCTTTCTTGAGTGATTGGATGATCTTGGGCACCGATGAAGCGCAGTTGGCCGACCTTGGAAAGGCGCCCGCGACGTCCACGATGCCGCGGGTTCACTGGCGCGACGACACGACCCCGCTACTGCCGCTCCTCAAGTAGCGCGGGCAGACACATAACGAACTGAATCGCCCAGGTGGAGCCCGAGGGCCAGGGCCACATCACGCGGAAGGCCTATCCCGCCGTCCGGCGAGACGTCCACCGAACCGATGGTGGCGCGAAACTCGATGGCATCGTTGGATACGAGCATCCGGTCAGCGGAGGCTGCGGTGTCGGCAATGTGGTCGAAGACCCCCACCGCGCTCTCCCGAAGCGTACGCACCTGCGCCAGCGTCGTCCGATAGGTCGGACCGGCATCGAAAATATCCACCTCACCGCCGAAGGTGAATCCCTCCTGCTGGAGCAACCGAAGGGCCGGTTCCGTGTCCGGATGGACCTCACCCACCACCTCCTGAGCCGATACCGGCAAGAGAGGCAGATAGATGGGGTGTTCGGCCATGAGCTCGGCAATGAATTCCTTATTGCCCGCACTGCGGCGATCAGCAGTGACGAAATCGATCTCGAAAAAGTGCCGCCCTACTGCGTTCCAAAACGGCGACTCTTGGTGCCCGTCGAGGACCCCTCGCATCTCGGCGATGACCTCGTCGGCAAAGCGCTGGGGAAAGGCGGCCATGAAGAGGAATCGCGACAAGGACAGAAGACGGCCGTTGCCGCCGCCACGTGCATCGGGATGCAGGTATAGAGAGCCGATCTCACTGGGGCCGGTGTGATTGGCCTCCAAATGAAGCGACTTGACCTCTTTACGGACCCCCAATGCCTTGGATTCGTGTACCCGACTGCGAATCACATAGGAGTAGAAAGGATCAAAGCCGCCGACTCGAGACAAGATCCCGGAGCAGCCCACTACCTTCGCGGTGAGGAGGTCCTCCATGACCAACATATAGAGTTCACCACGGGGGCGATTCACCTGCTTTGCATACGCCTGTTCAGACTCCAAAAGGCGAGCCCCAAGGACCTCCTCGCTCGGTGGCAGAGTCGTCAAACCTGGACCCGCGGAGTGGGCGAGGCGCATCAAACTGTCGAGATCGCTTACGCGACCGGGGCGAATGACCTTCATGGGGGTCCCTTTACCCGGGTTGCCGGTTTAGAACAAGGCATCCAATACCTGGACCACCGTGGACACTGGAATGATCTCGATACCGTCCGTGTCTTCGAGGTTGTCCCCGTTACTGGCGGGCAGGATCACGCGGCGAAACCCCAATTGTCGGGCTTCCGCCACCCGGGCCGGTGCCCCTACGACAGCCCGTACCTCGCCACCGAGGCCGACTTCGCCGAAAATCATCGTCTCCGCATCGATGGCACGGTCCAAATGGCTCGATGCCAAGGCTGCGATGACGGCCAAATCGACGGCCGGTTCGGCAAGCCGCAACCCGCCTGCGACATTGAGGAACACATCGCACCCCGTAATTTGCAGTTCGGCCTTCTTCTCGAGCACCGCCAAAAGCAAGGCAACGCGGTTGGCGTCGACACCGATGGCGGTACGACGGGGTGTCCCATAAGCAGTGGGCGTGACCAATGCCTGCACTTCGACCAAAAGGGTTCGGGTCCCTTCGAAACTGGCGGTGACCACCGAGCCCGATGAATCGACTGCGCGCTCAGCGAGGAACATCGCCGATGGATTGGCCACCTCCCGCAGGCCGTCACCCATCATCTCGAAGGCACCGATCTCATCGGTGGAGCCAAAACGGTTCTTCACCGCCCGCAGCAATCGAAAAGGCTGTCCGTGTTGGCCTTGCAGATAGAGCACCGTGTCGACCATATGCTCCAAGACGCGGGGCCCGGCCAATGAGCCCTCCTTGGTGACGTGACCTACCAAGAAGGTCACGATCTCCTTGCCCTTCGCCAAGGCCATGACTCGATTGGTAATGGCGCGGAGCTGAGCGACACTCCCAGGACTCGACTGCACATCGTCGCTATAGAGCGTTTGTACCGAATCGATGACCAAGACCTTGGGCGCCAACTTCTCTACGTGGGCCTCGATCCGGGTCAAGGCGGTCTCGGCCACCAACCAAATTGAATCGGCCTTGGCCCCGATGCGGTCGAATCGCATGCGGGTCTGTCGGGGGGACTCCTCGCCGGTGACATACAGTACGTCGACCCCAAAATCCGCAATCCGTGCGCTGGCCTGTAGCAGAAGGGTCGATTTTCCAATCCCCGGATCACCGCCCACCAACACCAGTGCACCGGGGACCAGGCCGCCACCCAAGACGCGGTCCAACTCTCCGATTCCAGAGCTGGCGCGCGCCAACTCGGCCCCCTCTACGTCCTTGAGCCGTTGAGGCGTCGAACCCGACGCCCCCCCGAGATCGATTGCTCCCTTGGGCGGGGCGGGCGCAATGACCTCTTGGTCGATAGTGCCCCACTCATTGCATGTGGTGCAGCGACCCACCCACTTCGCGTAGCGCTGCCCGCAGGCGTTACAGACATACTGAGATTTCTTCTTAGCCACCTGTTCTCCTCCTCAGTACGCGAAACCAACGCCGCCATTGAAGGCCGCGGATAGACCCGTTTTACCGGCACCACCATGCATGCGGCCGGCAATATCGAATCGCATGAAGACGTGGTCGGTGAGCATGAGGTCTAGGCCCGTGCCCAAGGTTAAACTCAATCCGGCAGAGGCCCCATTCTCCTCGTTGAAATAGCCATCGGACCCAAGGTCTACGGTGTCCCCTGCGAGGTCGAGGCCGACACCCAGCGCCAATCGGGTGAAGGGCCGCACGCTGCCTTCGAACCAGAGTCGCTCTACACTCAAGAAATCCACATGGAGGAAACTCACCGGACCGTCTGCATAGGCGTCGGTAATCCACTGTATCCGCCACGCGAGGCGTGCCAGACCGATTCGATGTCCATACCCCACTGCCAATGAAACCGGCGCAAAATCGGTCAGTGGACCTCGACTGGTGAGCCATTGCGTCGCGCCGCTTTCTGTCCAAAACAGGCTCTCTCCATCGGCCATTTCAGGATAGGTCGGCTTGGCCTCCGCACCCCCATGGGTCAGTGAGAGTGCGAGGAACACTCCGAGGATTCGAAAAAATGTGACGTTCATTGCCCGCCTTGAATCAGGAAATAATAGGCAGCGTAGCCGCCCGCTCCCAGCGCGAGGAGAAGGACGCCAAGTATCAAATAGCCCAGCACCGACACACCACTCTCCGAGGGGGCCGATGCTGACCCCGTGTCCGTTTTCGGGAGAGGAGAGGACGTGCCCGAACCCGCAAAGGGGGCTGGCGTGGTCGGCTTTCCACCCATCGCCGCAGAGGCAACCGCCTGGTGAATGGCCTCTCTAAAAGCGGTAATGCTGGCATGGCGAGCTTCGGGTTCTTTGGCCAGCGCCTTGAGCAGCTCCCGCTCCAGGGGGATGGGGATCGCTGGATTGATGCCCCGCGGAGAAGGCGGCAGATTGTTGAGGTGTTTGAGCATCACTTTGGCCGCATTGGCATCGCGGAAAGGCGGATGGCCCGTGAGCAGTTCATAGAGCATCACTGCCAACCCATAGAGGTCACTCCGCGGATCATCTCGAACAGTGCCAGCCGCCCGCTCGGGGGCCAAATACTCCGCTGTCCCCACCACCATACCCACAGCAGTCATCGGTTTGTCGCCCACCTGTCGAGCGATCCCAAAGTCGGTCAATTTGACCACTCCGCCTTCGGTGATCATGACATTGGCTGGCTTCAAATCCCGATGCAGGATCTTCTTCTCCTCGTGAACCCAAGCGAGCCCTGCACAGAGTTGGTCGAAGATGTTTATGGCCATACTGATGCCGGGCCGTCCATCGCGAGCCAAGAGGTCTTCGAGAGTCTCACCACTGACAAATGGCAAGACGATGAAAATCCCGGTGGGCTCTTCGATAAAACCGAGTAAGGGAACCAAGTTCGGGTGATCTAATTGGGCGAGCACACGGGCTTCGTTGAGAAAGCGAGCACGCTCTCTCGCCGTATCGTTCTTCTCTTGGTGGAGCATTTTGAGCGCCACTTCTTGACCGGTGAGTTCGTGGACGGCGCGGAATACCTGGCCCATCCCGCCGGCACCGAGAACCGACTCGATTCGATAGTTTTCGACCACATCCCCGATCTCGTAGGTCCCCATCCCGGCGTTCGACCCGCTCATTTCCGACGACAATCGAGGGGGTTCACTCAATGAAACGGCTTCTTTGAGGGTGTCCGCGTTGAAACTACCCCCACCCACCGAAGATGCTGAGGGCGGGGCAATGAGAAGAGTGGCCGCGAGATCGACCTCTTCCATTTCGGTCAACGGCATTGGTGGGAGGCTCGCTGATCTTTCGAGGGTGTCGTGGATCACGGCCTGCTCAGCGCCGCAATATGCGCAAAATCGCCCGCTGTCTTCGATTTGCTCGCCGCAGCTTTGACAAGGAACCATGACGGTAGGCTTTCTTACTCGCGTCCGAGGGCTGGACTGCACTATGACACGGGGATGAGCCTTGGAGAACCATGTCCGCACGTCCGTGGAGCGTTGCGTAGACCGTCCTCGGAAAGTCCACTTGCGTGGGGCCAATTGGGAAATCATAAATCTGGTCAGTTCGGGAACAAAACCCCCTCCAAAGAGTCTATTTTTCTAGCGTGTGAAACCAGCAATCCATCCTTGAACGGAGTGGCGAAGCGATGATCGTCTTGACCCTACTATTGGGACTCCTATCCACCCAGAGCGAGCTGGCGGATACTGTCGGTCAAGAGGCACAGCGGCTGATAGAGGACGCCGCCAGGCGGGGTAAAAGCGCGGGCGGCGCGGTCGAATTGATGCGATTGGCCGAGTTAGCAGATTGGCTGCCGCCCACCCAGCTCGCGCATCATCTTCGCAAAGCGGGGACCGATCCCGAACGGGCACCGCTGGTCCGGGCGGTCGGATGGTATCTGCTACGCATCCACGCTCTCTCGTTACTGGATACGGACACTGCAGCCCAGGCCCGCGAACAATTGGGCCTGCTGGACGGGTTCGTCATGCGCTCGGGGCCGGCCCCCAAACCACTCGCAGAATTGAGCCCGGACGGCTGGAGACCCTATCCCCGCGGCGTCGGTCACGGCGTTCTTTGGCTCGAGGCCTTTCTCAGACCGGCAAAGGATACCCGAGCAACGGTGGCTACGGACATCGAGGGCGTCGATGGGCTTGCTGTACTTCGCTTGGGATATGACGATGCGGTGACCGTTTGGCTGAACGGCGACGAAGTCTATCAAAGTGAAAACAAGCACCGCGCCTGGCTGGATCAGGCTGCGGTCCTCGTGCGATTGCGCCCCGGAAAGAATCGTCTGATGGCGCAAATCGAACAACGAGATGGCGCCTGGCGCTTCATGGCACGTTTCACAGATTTGAGAGGAAACGTACTCCCTGTCACCGCCACGCCGACGCCCTGGGGGCCACCGCCAGACCCGGCAGAGGGTCCGTTGGTCGAGGATTTCGAGCATCTTTGGCAAGCCCTCTATCCTGCCATTGACGCCGATCCGGCGGTGGCCGAAAACCTCCGCGACATGGCCGACTATGCCCGCATTACCGGGCTCCCCAATGAGGATCAAACCCTGCTTCGCGTGTCGATGCTGGGCGCGTGGGAAGCCGATGAGAGTCCGGAAACACTCTGGAGTTGGCTCCAATTACTCGACGAGGACGAACGGGCTGGGGTACGGAGCGGCAAGCACTATCGGCGCCCATTGACTGCTGCCGGGCATTTCGCAGCGATCCGCATCTCCTTTGCACAAGCATGGGCTCATTTCTTCGCTGGTCGAACCGGGGCAAGCCGAGCCGCCCTCGATGTACTGCTGACAGAGGCGCCGACCTATATCCCTGCCGTGCAATTGTCCGCAGCCATCGATCATGA
>Ga0115011_10003846_pt1 | contig 10185 bp, 8 predicted proteins | sample TroAtlMetagenome_2_FD_88705 | JGI IMG/M metagenome (GOLD analysis project Ga0115011, IMG submission 88705) | Marine eukaryotic phytoplankton communities from Atlantic Ocean - Tropical Atlantic ANT8 Metagenome | ecosystem: Environmental > Aquatic > Marine > Oceanic | place: Tropical Atlantic...
AAATTTCTCGTTTTAAATGAAGCACTTTTCTTGAGTTAACTGAATGTATTCTTTGCCCCACAGAAAACTTACTTGCAGGTTTCCCTGTAATTTTTTCAAATACTTCTTGCAAAATTGTCATAATAAAGTCCCTCTTGTTTATTGAAGGCCTTTTTTTATTGAGGGCTGTGGCCGACCTCTTTTGTTTATTAATAACATAAATATTTTTTTTTAAAAGTAATTATTATAAAATAGTAATTAGCAAGAAACTATTGACTGCTGGTGGGGATAGAGCTAGCATTTGTTGATCTTATAAGATGACAGTTGAGTGCTCTCAACTTGTCTAAATAAAAAAGGAAGAAAATATGTATAAACTTTTTATGTCTACCGTTGTGGCAGGAGTTTTGACTTTAGCGGGTCAGGCTTATGCTGCTTGTGGATCATTATCTATGGCTGATATGAACTGGCCTTCGGCTACTTTGATGGCCAATGTAGATAAAATAATTTTAGAAGAGGGATATGGCTGTGAGATTGAGATGGTTGCTGGTGCAACGACTACTACCTTCGCCTCAATGAATGAAAAAGGTCAGCCTGATGTTGCTGCTGAACTTTGGATTAACGCAGTTAGAGAACCTCTTTTCAAAGCAATGGATGAAGGTCGTCTTCATTCAGCTAGAGAAATGCCTATCACTGATTTAGGTGAAGGATGGTGGGTTCCAGATTATGTTTTAAAGAACCACCCAGAGTTAAAAACTGTATTAGATATTTTAGAGCGCCCAGACTTATTTCCTGCGAAAGAAGATCCTTCAAAAGGTGAGTTTATTGGTTGCCCAGCAGGATGGGGTTGTCAGTTATCTAATATTAATCTTTTTAGAGCTTTCAAAATGGAAGATAAAGGTTGGATTTTAACTGACCCAGGTTCTCAGGCTGGGCTTGACGCTTCAATGGCAAAAGCAGTTGATCGAAAAGACAATTGGTTTGGTTACTACTGGGCACCAACTGCCCCCATAGGAAAGTTCAACATGCAACTTATGCCTTTTGGTGTTCCTTTTGCAGGGGCAGATAACTGGGATGGTTGTATAGCTAAAGCTGAGCAAGACTGTGCTGATCCAAAGCCATCTGCTTGGACAAAATCAGAAGTTCATACAATTGTTACTACTAATTTCAAAGAAACAGGTGGTGCTGATGCTATGGGATATTTTGCGAAGAGGATTTTTCCTGGTCCAATAATGAATAAGATGTTGGTTTATATGGAAGATAATCAAGCTAACGGTCCTGATGCGGCTATTGAGTTTCTTATAAAGTACGAGGATATCTGGACTCCTTGGGTTTCAGCGGACGTTGCTAAAAAAGTAAAAGGCTCATTGTAATTTAATTTAATCTAATGGCCGTCTTTAATTTATTTGAAGGCGGCCATTTATTTTTAAGATGATATTATGGACTTTTTAACAGAATTTCCAAGTTTGGGTAAAAGAGATCTTAGAGATCTCAAAAAAGGTATAGACGGTTCGTTTAGAGAGTGGTCTAGAACCTATGGTGATGGTATAGAAGCTTTCTTTGATCCCTTATACTTCTTTCTAGTTTGGTTAGAAAAACTATTAATCGCTACGCCTTGGCCTCTCATACTAATTATTCTTGCGGGGCTAGCTTACCTGGGTTCAAGAAGTTGGAAGTTGGCCGCTGGGTCAGTAATTTCTTTTCTCCTTATAGGTTACTTTGGAATGTGGAAGGATATGATGGCTACTATCTCACTCATATCTGTTGCTACATTAATTTGCATTGCAGTTGGCATTCCAATTGGAATACTTATGTCTCGTTATGACAGAGTTCAGTCTGCTGTCACACCAATTCTTGATTTAATGCAAACAATACCAATTTTTGTTTATCTTCTTCCTGTTGTTATGTTGCTTGGAATTGGCAGGGTACCAGGTTTGATAGCTGTATGTGTATATGCTTTACCGCCAATAATTCGACTTACAAACCTTGGTATAAGATTAGTTGATAAAGAGATTTTAGAGGCCGCTGATGCTTTCGGTTCTAGTTACAGGCAAAAGTTGTTCGAAGTCCAGTTACCATTGGCGCTTCCAAATATTTTTGCAGGGGTAAATCAAACAATAATGATGGCTTTAGCTATGGTTGTGATTGCATCTATGATCGGTGTTAAGGGTCTCGGTATGCCTGTTTTGCAGGCTGTTCAAAATCAATACTTAACATTGGGATTGATGAACGGCTTAGCTATCGTCGCTTTAGCTATAATATTTGATAGAGTTTCCCAGCGGTATGGCCAAAGGCTTCAGGCTCATAGATTTGGTAAGGAACATGAGTGAAGCCAAATTAAAAATAAAAAATCTTTTTAAAATCTTTGGGAGTAGGGGAAAGTCTTTTATTTCAGCCGTAGAGCAGGGAATGTCTAAACAGGAGTTGTTAGATAAGCATAGCCATGTTCTTGGCTTAAATAATATAAACCTAGATATTCCTGAGCAAAGAATACAGGTAATTATGGGTTTGTCTGGCTCAGGCAAATCAACATTAATAAGGCATATAAACAGGCTTATCGAACCTACATCAGGTGAAATATATGTCGATAATGAAAATGTTTTGAAAATGTCTCAGTCCGAATTGAGAGAATTTAGAAGAAAAAAGACTTCAATGGTATTTCAGAAATTTGCTCTTTTGCCACATAAGACAGTATCTCAGAATGTGGCTTATGGTTTAACAATTCAAGGTGTCGCTGAAGGTGAAGCTAAAGAAAGAAGTCACAAATGGATAGATAGTGTAGGTCTAGCTGGATTTGAAGAACGTTTCCCAGCTCAATTGTCTGGAGGGATGCAGCAAAGGGTTGGGTTAGCAAGAGCTTTAGCTACTGATGCACCTATTTTATTGATGGATGAAGCTTTTTCTGCATTAGACCCTTTAATCAGAACTGACATGCAAAATATACTTCTGGAGCTTCAAAAGGAGTTGCATAAAACGATTGTTTTCATAACACACGATCTAGATGAGGCTCTAAGAATAGGGGATAATATCGCCATTCTTCGAGATGGAAAGGTTATACAAAAGGGAGATCCTCAGGATATAATCATGAATCCTGCTGACGATTACATAACTGATTTCATAAAAGATATTAACAGAAGTAAAGTAATTGAAGTTCGTTCGATAATGCAAAAAGGAACAACTAAAGGATCCTCTTTAATTAGTTCTTGCTCCCTTGAAGATGCTTTAAAGAAATTAAATAACGAAAAAGATAAGCAGTGCAATGTTGTTAATGAAGAAGGCAAAAAGATTGGTAAAGTAACTTTAGATGCTGCAATTAATGCTTTACTGAGAGAAAAATCTGTTAAGCGCTCAGAGAAATATAAATAAAAATTAGTCTGCGCATGATAGTACGCAGTCTATAGCTAAAATATCATCTTCGTAGACAAATATAGGATTTATTTCTAAGTAGCTTAGTTTATTTGCTGGGTCTTCAAATAATTTTATTAATTTAAAAATTTTATTTAATATATTGATTTTGTTAATTTTTTTATTATTACGAAATCCGGTAATAAGCTTAAATATTTTTAATTTTGACAGACTGTCCAATAACTGATTTCTTGAAATAGGTAAAATTAGTGTGGCGGTATCTTTAAAAAGTTCAGTAAAAGTTCCTCCCATTCCTAAAACTAAAATCTTTCCAAAGTTTTTGTCATTCCTAAGGCTTAAAAACATTTCTGCAATTGGAGCATGTGCCATCTCCTCTACAAAAAATTTTCCATCATTTTTATTAAATAATGTACCAACGGATTTTTTTAATTTGTTAAATTCAGAAGTCAGACTTTTATGATTCTGAATGTTTAATTTTACTGCCCCGATTTCGGTTTTATGAAGAAGTTTTGGAGAAGAAAATTTCAAGGATAATGGAAAATTTAGAGTTAAATTAAAAAAATCTTTTTTGGAAAAAACTTCTTGGCTTTTGGGTATATTAACGCCCTTTTTTTCAAGATATTTCTTTCCATCAAACTCATTAAAATCTTTTTGCTTCTTTTTTAATGAGACTTTATGAGTTCCTTTTAATATGTTTACTGCTTTTAGTTTTTTTCTAAACCACATAGCGCTAGCTATAGCTTCTAGACATTGGTCAATCCCTTGCATTGGGATTGCTCCTTTTTTGACAAGCATTTCTCTAATATCTTTATTGATATTTTCTGGAAAAGTTGAACAGATTACAGGTGGAACTTTAAGTGCCTTTGCTTCTTTTATAAAGGAATAGCTATCATTTAAATACATAGTCTCTGACTCATCTAGCCCTTTAAGAGGAAAATCTTGCACTAAAATAGCAACCGAATAGTTATTCGATCTCATTGCTTCCTTGAAAACTGGCGAAGTTTTTTCTGGCACTCCCCAAATAGGAGTAGTGTAGTCTAAAGGATTAGAAACAGTTGCTATAGCTGGTAATTTTTTCTTAAGGTTTATTTTTACCTTTTTATTAAAAAAGGGAAAAGTTAATCCTAATTTATCTGAGGCGTCTGCAATCATTGTCGCTCCCCCTCCAGAACATGTAAAACCTATAACGTTTTTTCCATCTAGAGGGTTAGTCAAAGACAAAAACTTTAAAGTTTCTATAAATTGAATTGGATTATCTACTTCTATAATTCCAAGTTGTTCAAATAGAGCCGAAAAAACCTCATTATCTCCAGATAGTGAGCCTGTATGACTTTTGGTTAAGCTCTTTCCAATTTTTGATTTTCCTGTTTTAAGAGCAACAATAGGCTTCCCAACCTTCAAAGCCATATTGGAAGCTTTTACGAATTCATCTGTATTTTTTATTCCCTCAATATGTACGCCAATGGCTTTTACTTTATCATTTAAACAGAAATATTTAATAAGGTCCTCAATACTGACAACAGCTTGATTTCCAACAGAAACCATGAAGCTAAGAGGAGCGGATCTTTGTGTCATAAGAATATCAGAAGAAAGCATACCACTTTGAGTAATTATAGCTGCTCCGTATCCAGGACTAAATCCACCATGAGCGAACGGCCATAATGCCAAGTTATCAAGATAATTTATAAATCCGTAGCAGTTCGGCCCAATAAGAGGCATATTAGAACACGCTTTAAAAAGTTGTCTTTCAAGGTACGAGCCATCTTTTCCAATTTCTTTAAAACCAGCTGAGTAACAAACTACACCACCACAGTCAATGGCTGCCAACTCTTTAACGGTTTTTACAACACTTTTTGCTGGAACCGCTATGAAAGCCGCATCAGGAGAAATCTTTAAATCATCCAATGATTTAAAGCATTTTATACCCATTATTTCTTTTCTTTTTGGATTTATAACGTGCGTTTTTCCTTTAAAACCACGCCTTTTTATTTCATTTATAGGCACGAAGAGGTCTCGTCCTCCGATAAAAACAACGCTTTTTGCTTTAAATAGCCTATCTAAGTTTTTTAATTTTTGTGACTTCATGCCCCTAGGGGTCGTAACATTGATCGAGTTATTATATGTCTTTGAATTTCCGAGGTCCCATCCCAGATTCTTTCTAAGCGTGAGTCCCTCCAAAGTCTTTCTATCGGCATCTCTTCCATCAAACCCATGCCCCCATATATTTGAACAGTATCATCAGCCACCTTATTTAACATTTCAGAACAATAAACCTTTACAATTGCAGCGTCTTCATCTGTCATTTTGCCCTCTAGAGCTTTCTTTACGCAGTCATCTACAAGTAAGTCTGCTGCCCGTAAATTCATTTTCATATCTGCTAATTTAAACCCAGTCGCTTGAAATGAACCTATGGGCTTACCAAACTGTTTCCTAGATGCCGCCCATTCAAGAGCTAATCCTAGTATTCTCTCTGCTTTCCCACAACATGTAGCGCCTACCCAAATCCTTCCCATGCCAAGCCATTTGCCTGACAAAGATAAACCATTACCTTCTTCACCTAATATCTTGTCTTTTGAAAGCTTTACATCATTAAAACTAAGTTGATAATTCTTATAACCCTTGTAACTTATACATTTAGTTCCTTCCTGAATATCAAAGCCAGGTAAGCCAACATCTACCAAAAAAGCAGTAACTCTTTTTCTTTTTCCTCTTGGTGTTTCGTCTTCTCCTGTTGTGGCAAAGACGATTGCAAAATCAGGCATGCATGGGCCAGAAATAAAATGCTTTGATCCGTTTAGCATCCAATCGTCTCCGACAAGTTTCGCGTTTGATTTCATGCTCATCACGTCTGATCCAGCGTCAGGCTCTGTTAAGGCAAATAATTCTCTTTTTTGACCCTTAACACATGGGAAAAGATATTCTTCTTTTTGAGCGTCGGTACAGGCTAGTAGAATTTCTGTTGGTCTAGCAACCCACGAATGAAGTGCATGAGATGTTTTCCCGTATTCACGTTCTACAAGTTTCATTGAAGAATAATCTAGACCGCCACCACCAAATTTTTCTGGAAGATTAGCTGCGAATAAACCAATTTCTATTGATTTTTTCTCGATCTGTTTTCCTATTTCTTCTGGTACAAATCCAAGCTTATCAACTTTTTCTTCATGGGGATACATTTCGTCCTTCATGAATTTTTGAACGGTATTTAATAATAGTTCTTTGTCGTTGGTTTCATCATACATTGCTTATCTCTTTATTAATCCTAATTTAGTACGTGCTTCTTCAGGAGATAAAACTTTTCCTCCCATGAGTTCAATGATTTTTACTATTTTTGCTACTAGCTGACCATTTGTTGCTAAAACGCCCTTTGATAAGTATAAGTTATCTTCTAAACCAACTCTAACATTGCCACCCATCGCTACAGCGGCAGTAGCCATAGGAATTTGCATTCTAGAAATTCCAAATCCAGACCAAAATGCATTTTGTGGCAAATGGTCTTTCATGACCTTCATAGTGTCTACGCTTTGATCTGCTCCCCAAGGAATGCCCAAACAAATCTGAAACATTGGAGGTTCATTTACAAGTTTTTCGGATATTAATTGTTTTGCCAGACGAATATGCCCAAGGTCAAATACCTCTAATTCAGGCTTTACACCCCATGACTGAGTAAGTTCTGCCATTTTTCGAAGAATTGGTAGAGTGGAGATATAAATAGAATGATCATTGACTCCAAAATTAAGCGTTCCACAGTCTAGAGAGCAAATTTCTGGTTTACACAGCTCAACATGATCTAATCTTTCTTCTGGACCGATCATATCCGTACCGTCTCCTGGCATTGCCATATTTTTTGGGTCAGGAACCCAATCACCTCCCATTCCAGCAGTTAAATTAATAACAATGTCTGTTTTGTTATCTCTTATTCTGTCTACAGCTTCTTTAAATAAATTTTTATCTCTTGATCCCTTACCCGTTTCTGGGTCTCTAACATGGACGTGAGCAACAGATGCTCCGGCCTCCGCCGCCTCAATGGCCGCGTTAGCTACCTCTTCAGGCGTTACTGGCACATGTGGGCTTTTATCTGTTGTATCTCCGGCTCCAGTAACAGCGCACGTTACAATTACTTCAAAATTCATACTTATTCTCCATCTGTTTGTCTTCTAGACATCTTTTAACTTTTTCAGTGCATTCAACACAGACACAATTGCTCTGTCGCGTTGTTGCGCCATTTCTTTAAAATTTTTACCTTTTGTCATATTATTACACCCATCTACCATTTTATCTCTTAGTTTCTTATCTAGATTTGGAGCTTTCAATCTTGTCCAAGGTAACTTTAGAGCAGGTCCGAATTGGTCTAAATTAGTTGCCATGCCTCCTTCTCCGCAAGCTACATGAAATGCCATACATTGGCCCTGGAAAGCCATCCTTGGCGCGGGGCCATTAATTAAAGCTAAATCAATTTGTTCTGGGGTAGCTTCGTCATTTGCGACCATGTGTAGAGCTTCCCGCCAAAGAGCTTCTTGTAGTCTGGTCGCAATAAAGCCAGGTATCTCTTTTTTTAAAACTAACGGCACTTTATCAAAAAATTTATAAAAATCAGTTGTCCAGTCTATTGTTTTTTTACTTGTTTTTTCTCCTGCAACAACTTCAACAAGTGGAAGCAAATAAGGTGGATTAAAAGGGTGTCCAACAATGGCTCTGTGAGATGTCTCGCAATACTTAACAATATCTGAAATTAATAGTCCTGAAGTAGATGAAGATATTATTATTTCTTCATCTAAAAATCTATCTATATTTTTATACAATTCTTGCTTAACACCTATAACCTCAGGAGCACTTTCCTGAACAAAATCAACAGCTTCAAGGCATTCTTTTAAACTAAAAGTGATCGAAAGGTTATTAAGAGATGCATTCTTATTCAAGCCAAGCTCTTCTAAACTTTTCCAAGCTGTTTTAATGAGCGTGTTATAAAACTCCATCTCATTTTCCGAGTGTAGATAGCTTTTAACTTTTAATCCCTTTGAGAGAAAATACGCTGCCCATCCGGCTCCAATGGGACCGCCACCAATGCTCGCTACAGTGTTGACTTCAGAAACACTTTTCACTTTATTTTCCTTTGAAATTGGGGTCTCTTTTTTCAACAAATGCTGCCACTCCTTCCGCGGCGTCATTTGATTTTAGCATCTTACTATAGGTTTTAAGTTTCCCTGACCTCATCTCCTCAAAAGCTTTCTCCAATGGAATACACTCAATAGCTCTCAGAACTTCTTTAACGCTTTGCATTGCTAAAGGAGCTGTCTCAGCCATTTGATTAGCCCATTCATATGCTGTTGTTAAAAGATTTTCCTTTTTTACTATCTTATTTACTAACCCAAAGCTCTTTGCTTCGCTAACTCCCATTCTACGACCAAGGAATAGCATTTCCATTGCGATGTTATGCGGTATCCTACGTGGCAACCTTTGGAGTGCACCAGCATCAGGTACGATTCCTAAAGGCATTTCGGGAAGGCCAAACTCTACATGCTCTGATGCTATTATTAAATCAGTAGACATAGCCAATTCGAAACCTCCCCCAATAGCATGACCATTCAACGCACATATAACTGGTTTATTTAAGTTCCAATTTTCTGTAAGTCCAGCAAAGCCACCATCTCCATAATCAGCTTTTTCCCACCAGTTTTCTAATTCCATTTCTCCTGAGTTAACTGCTTTAAGATCCCAGCCTGCAGAAAATATTTTTTCTCCTTTTCCTGTAATTATCCCAACTCTCAATTCTGGGTTATCTCTAAGCTCGGCAAATGCTTTTCCTAGATCTTGACTTAAACTTAGATCAATAGCGTTTACCTTTGGTTTATTAATAGTGATTTCAATTATTCTATCTTTAATATTAATTTCTAAATTGGTTCCCATTTTGTTATCCATTAAATAAAAGCAGGCATGACTTCATCACAGAATAGTTTTAGAGATTTTTTTTGTGAATTATGGTCAAGGCCCATCGAAGCATAATATATAAAATTATCTACACCTAAATCTTGATATTTTTTGAGTTTTTCAATGATTTCATCAGGAGTACCAAACATTAAATTCTCTTTCAGCATAGAAGGATTGTATTCGTCTCTATTTTCTAGATCTTTGAGTTCAATTTCTTTCGGAAATCCGTTCTGAACATCATCTAAGTTTTTGAATAAATTCTCGAATTGACCTAAAATCCGTTGAATGGCCTTTACGTACACATCAGAATGATTTTTGTTTTCATAGACTGCTGTATGACGCATCATCGCGAAGATCGGTTTAAAACCTGATCCATGATCTCTCAAAGCATCATCAAGCCTTTGTTTGTAAAGTTCGGCCTCTGAGAATGGACGAGTTAGAGGCCATGCCATGATATTACACTCATTTTTTACAGCATAATCGTAAGTTATAGGAGCTCTTGCAGCTACCCAAACGGGAGGGCCGTTTTTTTGAAATGGCTTGGGAACAGATGTGGATGACGGAAAAGACCAGAATTGTCCGTCATGCTCACAATCTCCTTGCCACAATTTCCTTACGACTGGCAAGCTCTCTTGCATGTATCTCCAAGCATCAGATTGCTTCAAACCGGGATACATTCTATCAAACTCTCTCTGATAAGCCCCAGACCCAATCCCAAACTCTAATCTTCCCTCAGTTATAAGGTCTGTAAAAGCTGCTTCTCCAGCTAGCCTAATAGGATGCCAATATGGAGCCGCTGCAACTGCAGTTCCAAGCCTTACATTATTTGTATTTGCAGCCCACCAAGTTAGTATTTGGAATGGGTTGGGAGCGATTGTCATTTCCAATGCGTGATGTTCAGCAGCCCAAGCGATATTG
>Ga0115011_10003847_pt1 | contig 10182 bp, 3 predicted proteins | sample TroAtlMetagenome_2_FD_88705 | JGI IMG/M metagenome (GOLD analysis project Ga0115011, IMG submission 88705) | Marine eukaryotic phytoplankton communities from Atlantic Ocean - Tropical Atlantic ANT8 Metagenome | ecosystem: Environmental > Aquatic > Marine > Oceanic | place: Tropical Atlantic...
CAAGTCATTGCTAATCGGCATGGCGACGAAACGAGTTGTCAGCGCTACAACTGGCGTGAGTCCCTCGCAAGCGAGCATCGGGCCCCAATACCCGAAATCATTGTAACGAGGGGTGCCGGGGAGGTGCAATTTTCCCTGGCTGATGTGACCGACACCATTGGAGAAGCGCTCACCGATCTTCTTCTTTCAAGGCAGGAGCGGGAGGAAAGAATCTTCAACGACGAGAATCGCAATTTCGTAACAGCCGTAGCCTTCAGTGTAGCCAAAAGCTTGATGCAGCAGGTGCAGCGTGGGGGCACGATCAAGCTGAGCCAGAATGATCTGAACCTTCTTATCGAGAAGGCCCTGATAGAAAACGATGCCCACGACGTCGCCAAGTCCCTGCTATTTGCGAGGAGTTATGAGAAGAACGGGGAAATTCTGGTCAGCGAAGACCCACATCTTATGCCCGTTCGTCTCATTCGGCGGAACGGGAATGTGGTGCCGTGGAGTGAGACCAAGATAGAAACGGCAGTACGCAAAGCCTTCCTCGACCTGCGGAAGGACCCTGAGCCAGCATCACGAATCTCCCATGGGGTAACTCAGAGAGTGCGGGGTGGAGATTCTGCCTTCGTGCACATCGAGGATGTGCAGGATCTCGTGGAGGAAGAACTGGGCCGGCAGGGTCAGTATGAGGTGATGAGAGCTTACATGTCCTACCGGATTCAGCGGGCAGAGGTAAGGAAGATTCACCAGGCAGAAGCGGCCGAGGATCCAAACCAGGACTCCATGGTAGTGGTGACGCGGGAGGACGGGCAAAGTGATTTCTGGGACGGCACTGAACTCAAGAAACGAATTCAGTTTGGAATGATTGGGTTGGATCTCTGTCTTAGTGAGGAAGAGATCGAATTAGAACTTCGAAGGTCGGTTGGAGCGGAGATCACCGAGGGCGAGTTACAGAGAACGATTATTCTCAACGCTAAGTCACTAATTGAGAAGGACGCGGACTTTGCGAAGTTTTCTGCGCGGATCCTACTGAGTTATATCTACGAGGAGGTTCTCGACTGGTCAATACAGCGGGATGGGATTGCCTCGTTGAAGGCTGCTCATCAGGAGCAATTCCGACGCTATCTCAAGCACGGAGTAGCGATCAAAAGAATCAGCCCTGAACTTGTTGAGCGCTATGATTTAGAGCGTCTCTCGGATGCATTCGACCCTTCCGCGGACCTAGACTTTGATTACCTAGGCATCCAGACCCTCTACGATCGCTATCTCGTCGTGGATAAGACCTCCGCCAAGCCAAGGAGGATCGAGACTCCTCAATTTTTCTGGATGCGCGTCTCCATGGGGCTGTTCAAGGCAGAGGAACAGGACCGGGAGGATTGGGTTATCCGCCTTTACCAACTCTACAAGGGACGCAGGTTCTGCTCTTCCACACCAACCCTCTTCAACTCCGGGACTCTCCATTCCCAGCTGTCCTCCTGCTATCTCTACAAGGTAGATGATTCCATCGAGTCGATCATGATACGGGGGATCTCGGAAAATGCCTTCCTTTCCAAATGGGCCGGAGGACTGGGTGGGTCATGGACAAGCGTTCGCGGGACTGGTGCCTACATTCAGGGCACCAATGGTGAAAGTCAGGGGGTGATCCCCTTCCTCAAGTTACATAACGACCAACTTGTTGCCGTAAATCAGGGTGGCAAGCGCCGGGGATCAGGGTGCGCTTACCTTGAGAGCTGGCATAATGACATCGAGGATTTTCTTGAGCTGCGGGTCAACACCGGTGATGAGCGCCGACGGACGCATGACATGAATACCGCGAACTGGATCCCCGATCTCTTCATGAAGCGGTTGGAGGCCAGAGAGGACTGGACCCTTCTGAGGGCTAACGAGTGTCCCGATCTTCATGATCTTTATGGTAAAGCCTTCGAACAGCGTTACCAGGAGTATGAGGTCAAGGCAGCCGAGGGAAAAATTTGGAGTCGTAAGGTCAAGGCCATCGATCTCTGGAAAAAAATGCTCAAGATGCTCTTTGAGACCGGGCACCCATGGATCACGTTCAAGGATCCCTGTAATGTTCGTAGTCCACAGGACCATGTGGGGGTGATTCACTCCTCGAACCTGTGCACGGAAATCACCCTCAATACCAGTGATGATGAGACCGCGGTATGCAACTTGGGTTCCGTAGTATTGGACACCCATGTGACCAAGGATGGCATGCTCGATCACGAAATGCTGAGCGAGACAATTACAGTTGCGATTCGCGCCCTGGACAATGTCATAGACATTAACTTCTATCCGACCGATGCGGCCCAGACCGCGAACAGCCGTCACCGGCCAATCGGGCTCGGAGTCATGGGGCTTCAAAATGCGCTCTTTAAGAAGGACCTCTCTTTTGCCAGTGATGATGCGGTGGCCTTCAATGATGAGTTCATGGAGGCCATAGCCTACTATGCTTACGGAGCGTCCAGTGACTTGGCGGCCGAGCGGGGAAGCTACTCGAGCTACAGGGGATCAAAGTGGGATCGGGGAATTCTTCCTCAGGACTCTCTGGATCTTCTCGAAGACGAGCGGGGCGAGGAAGTTGCTGTCCCACGGGGCGGGAAAATGGACTGGAAACCTGTTCGTGAGAAAATCATGAAGAATGGGATTCGTAACTCGAACGTTCTCGCTATCGCGCCGACGGCCACGATCTCCAATATTATGGGGACTACCCCGTGCATTGAGCCGAACTACAAGAATCTTTTTGTGAAGAGCAACCTCAGCGGGGATTTCACGGTATTGAACAGGCAACTCGTGCGGGACCTGAAGAAGGAAGGCCTCTGGACCCCCGACATGCTGGATCAGCTCAAATATTTTGACGGGGAGTTGAGTGATATCGATGAAATCCCTGACAGCCTCAAGCAGAAGCACCTCACGGTGTTCGGAGTTGACTACAATTTCATCATTGACGCGGCATCCCGTCGTCAGAAGTGGATTGATCAGAGCCAGAGTGTGAACCTGTTCCTTGCCTCGCCAGATATGAAGGCTCTGAGTCACATGTATCGTCATGCGTGGCGAACTGGACTTAAGACGACCTATTACCTGCGAACCTTGCAGGCCAGTAACATCGAGAAGGCAACCGTACAGTTGAAGAAGGATAGTGCACCTCAGACTGAAAAGGCTGGAGAAAAAACCTACACTCCTGAGGAGAAAAATGCCTGCTCTATCGAAGCCATGATGAATGGCGGTGAGTGTGAGGCCTGTCAGTAACTGGGCTCTCTCCAGAGCTCCGGTCTTTCTTGTGTTCTCCTGCCGTGGGCCCTGGGCAGGCCTGCTGGCAGAAGGTGTTCCTTCCAAAGGCCGGTTTTGAGAAATAGAGGATCAGCGGATTCGTGCCGCCATTCTTTGATCCGAATGTGGTGCTTTCCGAGGCGTTCTTTCAGATGGGGGGGCACTACGGGAGTGGGTTTGTCTTGTCATGGCCCTGAACCATGGGATTTGCTTTGCGGGTAATCATGAAAAGACCAAAGCCAGTTCTCCCCTTCCTTCTTTGCGGTAATCTTCTGCTGTCGGCCTTCTCGGGTCTTGCGGGGGAATTCCATGCAACTTTGACAGACACCTCCACCAATACCTGGGTGGAAGACTTTTCAGTTGATGGCGGAGTAGGGAAGCATGGAGATGTGGCCTGGTCGGTCCGAAAATACACTCTTCGAGGTGGCAAGCAGGCTGGAGTGGACGTAGTGGAGGTCAACAACGGGAGGTTACGTTTCACGGTGGTGCCAACCCGTGGAATGAACGTGCATGAGCTGCATTGTGGGGACATTCGTCTTGGCTGGGATTCTCCGGTTACGGAGCTGGTCAATCCTCTTTTCATTAACCCGGCAGACCGAGGTGGTCTGGGATGGCTTGATGGGTTCAATGAGTGGATGACCCGATGTGGATATGAGTTTGCCGGCCACCCGGGTGAGGATGACGAAAAGATGCTCAGTCTCCATGGTAAGGCTTCAAACCTGCCTGCATCCAAGGTAGAGGTTTTTCTCAAGGACAACCGGATTCACGTGAGGGGTCGGGTCGAGGAGAAGATGTTCAAGTTTGTGGATCTGGAGATGGTTACGGACATCTCAACCGAAATAGGGACTACCTCGGTGCGTTTTGATGATACCCTCACTAACCGGGGATCCAGTCCGCAGGAGTTTGAGATCATCTACCATGCCAATTATGGCGAGCCTCTTCTGGAGAAGGGTTCCCGTTTTATTGCCCCAGTCAAAAGTGTGACTCCCTTTGACGATCGTGCTGTGGAGGAGCTGGCAGACTATGAGGTTTACTACGGTCCGACCAAGGACTACGGGGAAACAGTTTATTGTATGGAGTTGAATTCAGGTAAGAACGGGAGAACAAGCGTGATGCTTCACAACGCTGCTGCTTCGAAGGGTGTGGCAATGTCCTACAACGTAGATAGCCTGCCTTTCTTCACGCTCTGGAAAAATACAGATGTGGGTGAGAAGGGTTATGTTACCGGTTTGGAGCCGGGCTCCGGTTTTCCATATAATCGTTCAGTCGAGAGAGAGCGTGGTCGCGTGAAAACGATTGCCGCCGGTAAAGCGAAGCATTTTCACGTCGAGGTAGATGTTCTTCCTGACGCAGCAGCAGTGAAACAAGCAGCAGAAGCGATCTCCGCCATCCAAGGAGGTAAGAAGGCCTTAGTGAACCAACAACCAGAGCAATAGCTCGCAATTTGCTGATAAGGGTCTCGGCCAGTAATGGTGCCTCAATTGGGGGGTAATCCAGCGCCGCGTTCGCGGTGCGGGGAACCTGCCGAATAAGGGGGCCCAGAATGTTCGTTCGGGAGCAAACCTTTGTGTAACCCCTTTAAAAATAGGATCTATAACAGAAACAGCGGCCAGAAGGTGGAGAGGGATGAGAACACTTGGTGAATACACATATTTTTCTGGCGCTGAGGGGGGCTGCCGTATGTATAATGCGAATACCCTGACCTACCGATCGATGAACATGCATGCCGCTATGACAATTACCAAGGAAAGAGGGCGAAAGGGCTTCTCCCTCGTCACCACCGTCACAATTTTGGTGCTTCTCTCCCTGATCGCGATTGGGCTTCTTTCGCTTTCCGCAGTGACCTTGCGTAGCAGCACCTCTGAGCTGGCTCAGCTGGAGGCGCAATCCAATGCCCGTCTTGCTTTGATGGTGGCGATCGGAGAACTGCAGGCGCACCTTGGACCCGATCAGCGGGTTTCCGCTGAAGCAGGCGTGCTTGATAAGGAACCAGATCCTTACAATGCGCAGGGAATTCAGGGCATTAAGCACCCACACTGGGTCGGAGTATGGAGCACCGAGTGGGTTCCCCCGGGCAGTGACGGCGTCAATAAGTCTCCGTGGGTCCGTAATGACGATGAAGGAGGCCTGAGTGACCAGCGATTCACGGGTGCAGGAGGCAGGGCGTTCGACAGGGAGAGAGATATTCTCAGTTATCTCATCAGCGGCAATGAAGGTGGCCGGGCCGAGCTCGGAGTCGATCTTATTGAGGCCGAGGCCTGGGAGGGAGATCAAATTGAGCTGGTCGGTGATGGAACTGTATCAACTACCGAAGAATATGTAGTGGCACCGCGGGTATCTACGCGTAACGACAAGGACCGGGTGACCGGTGGGTATGCTTACTGGGTCGGGGACCTGGGTGTCCGGGCCAACGTCGCCATGGTTGATGCTTACAGTCTCGACTCTCCGGTGCGGGGGCCTAATCCGGATGGTATGGAGCGCATCCTGAACCCACAGGATACTGCGGCGAAGCAGCTTGAGGGAATTAACAACGATCTTACCGACGAGGAGGTTCGCAAGCTTTTCAGTCGCAAGACCGTTGAGCTTACTGACGGAGTGCCTAGCAGGGAAAATGCTCTGCGGAAGAAAAGGGCCTTTCACCACCTCACCACCCAGTCAAAAGCAGTCCTTTGTAACGTTCGCCAAGGAGGTCTTCTTCGGGATCTGACTGCCTATGTTCACGATCGACGTGGCACGATTCGGGATCTACGTGCTGACGGGCGGATTGTTTCCCAGGGAATCGATGACCTTGATAATATGATTGGGCCCCCCAATGCCAATGTGGCAAGGGAGCAAGGGACCACCTGGGGACGGACAAAATACCGGGATATTGCTCCGACTTTTGCTTTGGTTCGCAACTGGGCCCTAGCTGGCCGTGGCCTGCAATACGCTGAGGATGATACTAACATGATAGACCCGGCGCCTCCGACTGCGGAGGACATTGCCAACGGGACTCTGCGGGGAATGAACGACGGGGTGAATGTTTATGACGGCGGCAATCTGCGGCCAGCATCGTTTCTCCCTTTCGTGCAGCCTAACCTCTTTCCAGTAATGACCGAGAGTTCGGTTTACTACAATCTTGCCACCTACCCGCAATCAGCGACTAATCCCACAGCTGGGAACGTGCTCAGGGTTTGCGTCTATCCCCGGGTAGCCCTTTGGAATCCCTACAACGTGGCGATAAACCTGCACAACATGTGTGCCACCCTGTTCGTCAACGGAAACAAGGATGTCCGCATTACCTATTCCGACCGCACGACCCGGACCAACGTGCCTATACCATTTGGTCGCGGATCGACGAAAGTCGGAGCGAGAGCCAGTGGTTCTGATCCGAGTCCGGGTCACTATGTCGGCTGGATGCTGCTTAAGTTGCAGCCTACAACCATTAAGCCGGGTGAGACCCTTGTCTTCAGCCCGATGCGGACCGCGGAATATCAGACCTTCCAAGTCGATCGCAATGTCCTCTCGGCTTCCGTGGCTCCGGATCCGAGCATTTACTTCTATCAGGACATGCAGTTGACCCACACCAAGCAGCCGACGAGCTTCATTGAGTTCCCTGGCCCTGGTAACCAGTCGGGTGGAGACAACTACATGATGTCGCTGAAGAGTGCGGGAAGGCAGCGAACCTTTAATGACTCATCCTTCAACTCAATGCAGTCTATCGTTTACGCCAACACCTCTCTTCAGGCAGGTGGTAGTGATGAATTACCTGTGCAGTGGGGAACGGGTCGTGGTCGTCAGCCTGAACCACGGGTTCACCGTCTTACCAGTAGCGGGGATCGGCTTCCTGGGACTGCTATCCCGGATACGAGGACCCGGGATGGGTTTCGAATCCGTTGGTGGGATGAGCACCGCTCCAACGTTATCGGATCTGGTCAGTTGCGGGGGCAGCCGCAGCACCTCAAGAGTTCCGTCATCGGAACATGGAATCCCCGGGCCGCATACTTCTGCCGGAACCCTTGGGACAATGTCACCGACCTCCCTCCCCATTTCTATGGTGTTTATACCCGGGATCTCTTTGACCAGAGGGTAAGCTGGCAGAACATGATGCCGCGCTCGGTGGATGGGAAAAACGTAAGTTGGCCCTTCGGTGAACCTCTAGGTGCACCTGATGATGGGGTGGTTCTCTTTGACGTTCCCCGGGAAGAGATTGGCATACCGTCTCTTGGATTTCTCCGCCACCTCAAGCTCTCGGAGTTCGGATGGCACCCGAGTTATCCAGTAGGAAACTCACTTGTTGACCCCCGGGTAGGTCGTCTGCACACCAGCCCGGTTCTGCGGACGTCGCAGGAGAAGCGGAATAATGGGTGGAACCAGTATCTCTTTGGCCATGGGGGGGGACGGACCTCAGGGCGGGGTGCAGACTACTGGGCCATGCTGACCCGGCAGATTCTCTTTAACCGGCCCGATGACCACTTCGTGGTTTATGACCTTAGCTATGAGTCCAACTTCAACCTTTGGGACAACTTCTTTGTGTCGACTGGTAATCCTGCCCGGAAGCAGGCCTTTGTCAGAAACCCTGAAGAGAACCCCCTTCCGAACGGACGTTTCCAGTTGATAGGAACTGGCACTGAGGTGGAACGTGATATTGTTGATTTCCACCGATCGGCCAGCCAGCTCTGGCTCAACGGCGGGTTTAATGTGAACTCGGTTAGTGTGGATGCCTGGAAGGCTGTGCTGGCCTCAGCTATGAACGCTGGTGACTACGCCAGTGAGGACGCGATTCCCTTTCCCCGGGTGATCAACCCGCCTAACGGGGAGTATCTCGGTGGCAACTGGGATGATGAGGAAGCGACCTCCGGATTCCTGAGTATCGATGGTAGTGATACCTCTGACAGCGAACTTGAGCGCCTCGCCCAGGAAATCGTGCGAGAGGTTAAGGAGAGGGCTCCCTTCTTTGGGCTTTCCGACTTCATCAACCGGCGGCTGGTGGCCAGTGAGCATGGCGATGCCGGTCCGATCGAGGCGGCTATCCAGCGGTCTGGGATTAATGTTGAGTTTGATGAGAATGAGATCCTGCGGATCCCTAATACCGAGGATGATCGCCTTCGGAATGTGAGCTTCGATAATATGCGCGATTCAACTCGCCTCGAACAGACTCAGAAGCCTAATTCGGTGGCATGGGGTCTTCCGGGATACCTGACCCAGGGCGACGTCGTTCAGGCGATTGGCTCGGCCCTGCGACCGAGGTCCGACTCCTTTATTGTCCGGGCCTATGGTGAATCCGTCGATGCGCAAGGCGAAGTGAAGGCTCGGGCATGGTGTGAGGCTATTGTTCAGCGTAGTCCGGAGCCCATCAATCCGGACTCGAGTGGGTTGAATCCTGTGGCGAAGCGTGATCCCGATGATCTTGAGTTTGGTCGTCGCTTTAAATTGGTGAGCTTCCGCTGGCTGAACGCCGAGGAAGTCTAGGAGATCGCTTGGAAAGAGTATCTTTTTCAGAGCCCATGGATCGTTGCGGTCCATGGGCTTTTTGGTGCGTTTATAAGGATCCGGGATTGCTGGCGGCGAACCATGTGGACAGGTAGTGGAGCTAGGGCTCTCTTCTGCATCCGCGAGTTGAGGAACAGAATCAAGAATCGGTTTGACGCTCCTCCCAGAGATGAGAGAGAATGCTGAAATGTTCTTCGCGCGCCTCTTCATCCGGTTTCTACTTCTACTTCTGCAAGTGCTTGTATTTGCGGTTCTGCCGGTCTCTGCCGAGAGCGAGCCGGAGGGAGAAAAGCCACGAGTCTGGACCAGTGTCGATGGCAGGAAACTTACGGGAACACTTGAGGAAAAGGGAGAGGACTGGGTGAAGCTTAAGATTAAGGGCAAGGTCTACAATCTGAAGCTGGAGAAGCTTAGCGAGGAGGATCAGAACTACCTGAAGACTCACAAGATCCGGAAGCCTCTCGAGATCAGGACGGAGCTCAAGTCCTACAAGGACAATGATCTTGAGCAGACGGTAATGACGTTGGACGTGGAATTCGCCAACATGGAGGAGAATTCCGAGCTCTACCTCCTATTGGTGTGGATCTCAAAGAAGAAGTCCGATCAGAGCGGTGGATCTGTCAGCATCAAGGAGAAGCTCGAATGTTTCTATGACCGGGACGGAATCTATTCCCACGAGGCCAGTTTTTTCGACAATAAGAATGGGGATGATTTTCGTGGCTGGGCCATCCGGGTGATGGACTTGGAAGGCGCGGTCATTGCTGAGCGTGCCAGCGCATCCAGCTATCTTCGTTATCTCGAGACGGTGGTCACCCGCAGGGCGCCAGTGCCTCCAGAGGAAGAGAAGTGACAGGAATAATCAAACCAGCTTCTAACCCCTTGCTCAATGGTTCCAGAGATGGGGCCGTGTGGGGCCGGGTAGTCCTGTTTGATGTCGTCGGTAGACCTGTTAATCGGCTGGAGGGAGGAACTATCGACCGCCCTTACGATTCTGATGCTGCCTCATCTGGTCGCCCACAGATTCCGACGCCCAAGATCTGAATGATGGAGGGCGGTCGCTCTGTGTCGTGGTCTCCAATCAGGGAGCTGGGGCGAGAGGAGCGAAGGGCGCCTCTGGGTCGCGTCCAAAGGCGGGATCGAGAGTGATTTCGGAAGGGTGCACGGCTTCCACGATACCAGAGAGATGGATGACTTCGCCCACCTTATATTGCTCAGCCGCGGCCTTCCATTTCCCGAAATGTGCGGTCACACCGTGATCTAGTTTCACGACACAACGTTCGGGATCAGAGGTATCCACGCTGCTGACCCGGCCACGGACAGTGACCTTCTTCTTCAGGTAATCCGGGGCAAGGGCGATGGCATCGCGGGCCTCGAACTGAGCGGCCGGACGCCCGTAGTCCATAATCCATCCCTTGCAACTGCTGAGAAGCGGGAACAGAAAGGTGAGCCCTGCTGTAA
>Ga0115011_10003849_pt1 | contig 10178 bp, 8 predicted proteins | sample TroAtlMetagenome_2_FD_88705 | JGI IMG/M metagenome (GOLD analysis project Ga0115011, IMG submission 88705) | Marine eukaryotic phytoplankton communities from Atlantic Ocean - Tropical Atlantic ANT8 Metagenome | ecosystem: Environmental > Aquatic > Marine > Oceanic | place: Tropical Atlantic...
CTAGCAAATGATAAATTTGAGTTCGGAAGATAACTTCCTTGAAGGTCCTGAGATTCTGAAAATCTGCAATTAGAATAATCAACGCCATCAGTTAAAGGATCATCACATCCTGCATAACTGTTTGTAAAAAAAAATAAACTAAAGATGATGATGATTATTTTTTTCATAAACTATCTTAACAAATTAGAGTAAATTAAACAAATATTAGAGAATAAATAAATCTGGTAATTAAGTTAAATTACTGATTTGTGCTTCGGCATCTTTAATCGATTTTTCATAGTCTAATGCCATTTGATCAGCACTTACTACATCAACTTTCTCTATACCAAAAAAATTTAATATATATTTTAACCATGGGGTTAAAAAATCTTCTTTTGAGTTTAATTTTGTTCCTCCTGAAGTAATAACTAAATATGCACGTTTATTTTTCAACAATCCTTCTCTTCTTCCATCGGATTTAAATCTAAAAGTCTCACCAACTCTAGCAGCCAAATCGGACCATGCTTTAAGTGTTGCAGGAGGGCCATAATTATATATTGGAGCTGAAATTATAATAACATCACTCTCTTTTAATTCAGAGACAAGTTTATCGGATAATTTGAACATTTTTTTATGTTCTTCCGTTTGATCTTTTTCATCAATTTTCATTCCAGATTCTGTTAAACCGCTCACAAAAAGCATTTCATCATCTAAATCTCTATAGATAACATCATCACCAGGTTTTTTAATTCTATATAAAACCTTTTTAGCTAATGCTCTAGAAGTAGACCCTTTTTTTCTGGCACTTGAATCTATTTGATAGATTTTCATTAATTACTTTTAACCGAAATTTTGCATAAATGGAAAAATTTTAATTAGATAAAAACCAATTGTTTGTAGTTGGTTTGTCAAAATTAAAATACCAGTAATTAAAAGAATAATTCCACCTATTTTTGAAATCAAATTTATGTTTTTTTTAAAATTTTTTGAAAAAACTAAAAATCTTTGAATTAAATAACCTGCTAATGTAAAAGGAATAGCTAAACCCAAAGAATAAAAAACAAGTAATATAATTGCTCTAGATAAAGTTTCTTCAATGGAAGCTAAAGCCAGAATAGAGCCTAAAATTGGACCAATACATGGTGTCCATCCAAACCCAAACGCTAATCCAATAACATATGGAAATAAAATATTTTGTGATTTTTTGGCTTCGATCCTTTTTTCAAAATTTAAATAACTAATATTAATCAAACCAATTAATTGTAATGAAAAAATTATTATTACAATTCCAGCAATTACTCTTAAGGTTTCAGAATTCTGTAATAAAGTTTGACCTATGTAGGATGCTGATGCTCCTAAAATTATAAATACAGTAGAAAAACCAAAACAAAATAAAATAATCGGTAAAATTTTAATTTTTTCTAATCTCAATATATTTTGTAATGATTGTCCTGAGATAAAAGAAACATATCCTGGTATTAGAGGTAATACACATGGTGACAAAAAACTTATAAGTCCGGCCCCAAAAGCTATTAATAATTCAAACATTATCCTGTATTTTTCATAGCAGCAGAGATACCTGCAATAGAAGTCAATAATGCATCATTTAAATATTTTTTATCTAAATTATTTTTATTAGTTTTAATTTTTTTAATCACAATAGGTTGAATAATATTAAGTACTTCAGAATAAATGTTTCTGATTATAACGGATGTCCTAAATTGTTTTCTTGCCTTAATAATTTCTTTAGGTGTTATTTCTTTATTGAGTTTTTTTATAACTTCAAATTGAAATCTTAATCTTTTTCCAACTCTTTTTAATTTTTCGTCAGCAAGATACTCTTCATAAATTTTTGAAATATCTGTATCAACTTTGGAAATTACCATATCTAAAATATCAAGCATTGAATTAAAAAAAGGCCAATTTCTTTCCATGTCATATAATGTTTTTTTAAATTCTTTAATATTTGCATACCTCAACGCCTCAGCACTACCAAGCCACGCAGGTAACATTAACCTAATTTGTGTCCACGCAAAAACCCAAGGTATGGCTCTTAGACTTTTAATATTATCCACATTTTTTCTTTTTGATGGTCTAGACCCTATTGATAGTTTGCTTAACGAGATATGTGGAGTAACCGTTTTAAAATATTTAATAAAATCAGAGCTTTGGTTGATATTTTTTCTGTACGAACTTTTTGAAATCTCTGCCATTTTTTCAATTAATATTCTCCACGAATTTTTAGGTTGTGGTGGTGGATTTAATGATGCTTCTGATACAGCTCCAATATAACTGCATAAATTGTATTTTGCTAAGGGCTCATAGCCATATTTTTGCTGAATAACCTCTCCTTGATCAGTAATTCTTATTTTTCCATTTACCGAATGTGGAGGTAGCGATCTTAAAGTTGCTTGGATTGGTCCACCTCCTCTACCTGCAGAACCTCCTCTACCATGAAAAAAAGTGATATCAATTTTATATTTTTTTCCAAGTTTCACAATTTCCTCTTGAGCTTTATATTGATGCCAACTAGCACAGATTTTTCCCGCATCTTTACTTGAATCGGAATAACCAATCATTACTTCTTGTTTATTTTTAATTAATTTTCTGTACCATTTATGAGAAAATAAATTTTTCATTATAGATTTTGCATTAATTAAATCGTCTAATGTCTCGAACAAAGGCACCACTCTAAGTTTATTCTTAATCCTTGCTTCCTTTTGCAAAAAAGATACTGACAGTATATCTGATGCTGAAGATGTCATGGATATTACATAAGCTCCTAGACACTCTGAAGGTTCTTCAGACAACACATTAAACGTTGACCAAACTTCTTTATTTTCTTTATTTTTAAATTGAAATTTATTAATAATATTTTTTTTTGAATTTAATTTTGATTTTAAAAAATCAATTTTTTCTTTTTCATTTAGTTTTAAATAATCTTTATTATATTTTTTTTTCACAAACTCACTAATTAACTGCGAATGTCTAGATGACTCTTGTCTTATATCTAATTTTGCTAAATTAATTCCAAAACACTTAGTTCTTCTCATTAAATCTAATAGTTCACCACTAGCTAAATTTTCATTATTATTTTGTTCCAAAGACTGTCTTACTACTCTTAAGGGTTTTAATATTTCCTCTTTAGAGTTAAGAAGTTTTTTTTGATCTAATGGTTTTTTGTTTACCAAATGTTGTTCGATCATTCTATGAGTTGCTCTCATTTTATTTCTTAATGGTCTTAAAAAAACTCTATATGGTTCATATGATTTTCCTGTCTGTCTTAAGATTTTTTTTGAACACTTTTCCATTGAATAAGATCTAATTATTTTTGTTAGAGATTTTTCATACAATTTTGCTGCCTCCCACCTTGATAATAAAATGACTTCTTTAGTAACTTTTGCTGTAACATTTGGATTGCCGTCTCTATCACCGCCCATCCATGAACCAAATTCAATTGGATTAAAATTTTTAGGAAGACCTTTATCCATGTTTTGAACAAATATAGAGTTCAATCTTCTATAAACTTTTGGAATTGTGTCCCATAAACTATCCTCGATAATTGCTAACCCCCATCGCGCTTCATCAAAGGGTGATGGTTTAAACCTTTTTAAATCGTCAGTGTTCCAAATAATTGTAAATTCATCAAAAAGTTTTTTATCTAATGCTTTAAGTTTTGAAGGATAATCTTTTAAAAGATCTCTCATTTCTAATATTTCAGTAATTTTATGATATTTTTGAATTAAAGTTCTTCTTTTAACCTCTGTAGGGTGTGCTGTTAATACAATGCCAATACTTAAGTTTTTAGCATGATTATATATTTTATTGTCCGAAATTTTTTTATTATTAAAGAGATCCTCAAAAATTTCTTCTATAAATAAATTAGTTTTGTTTATTTTTTTTTTATTATTTTCGTATTCATTTAAGCTTCTAGAAGCATCTATCGACTCTGCTAAATTTATGAGATTCATGAAGTGTGTGAATGCTCTAGTTAGTTTAAAAGTATTTTTTGGATTTAAATTTTTTATAGTCCGAATAATTTTTTTATAGGAGTGCTTATTATTTAAATTAGTTTTGTTTGCCTTTGAAAGTCTTCTTACTTTTTCAACTAATTCGAAAAATTTATCCCCTTCTTGATCTTTTAAAACTTTTCCAAGTATATTGCCTAGATATCTAACATTTTCCCTTAAAAGTCTTGTCGGTATTCTATCGTAGTAAAGATCTCTTTTTTGCATTTTTTAAATTAAATTTTTTTTGTAGCAAACCTTTCATATTAGTTTTTACACTAAATAAAAAACCAGAACATTTAAATTTTTGCAAATTAACCTTACTCATACCCTTTGTGGCTGTAGTAATAAAAAGTTCAGTATTATTTTGTCCCCCAAAAGCACAATTAGTGACATTTTTGGCTGGTAGATTAATTCTATGAATTAATTTACCTTTTTTATCAAAAACTGAGACACAAGCTCCATGAAAATGAGCTACCCATAGATTTTTATCTTTGTCCAAGGTCATTCCATCAGGTGAACCTTCTTTTAATGTAAATTTTTTAAATATTTTCTTGCTTATAATTTTATTCTTTTTGTTTATTTTAATCTTATAAATTTTTTTTTTTGAACTATCTGTATGATAAAAGTTAAACTGGTCAATAAATGCAGGACCATTAGTAATTCGATATTTTATATCCACCCTGGTAATTATTAAATTTTTATCTAATTTATAAAGTGAACCTTTTTCAATTTTTCTCTCTAAATTATCCATTGTACCAAACCAAAGATTGCCTGCTGGATCTGTTTTACCATCATTAATTCTGTTTAATTTAAGGTTTTTTTCAATAAAAATTGATTTTATTATTTTTTTTGTTTTAATATTTTGAATTCTTAATTCGTCTTGAAGACCTAATACAAAAACATACCCTTTAACGTGTGCTAAAAAACCTATTTCCTTATTAACAGAAAATATTTTTTTTTTATTTTTTTTAATATTTAAAGAAAAAAACTTCTTCTTTTTTATGTCAACAAAGTATATTGAATTATGCTCTTTAACCCACAATGTACCTTCACCCAATTTACACTTTAATCTCCAAAGTATTTTTGGATTTGAGGTAACTATTTTTTTCATTGACAGTAATTATAAAGGGACAATCTTAGAATTTTGTTCACCTAAATTATCAATTGATAATCTTAATTTATCTCCAACTTTTAAAAACAATTGAGGTTTTTTACCCATACCAACTCCTGGGGGAGTTCCTGTCGTAATTATGTCTCCAGCTTGTAATGACATAAATTTACTCACATATGCTACAATAATATCAACATTAAAAATCATTGTATTGGTGTTACCTGTTTGCATTCTTTCCCCATTTACGTCTAGAGACATATTAAGATTGTTTATGTCTTTTATATCTTCCTTTGTAACCAAATAAGGTCCGATAGGTCCATAAGTGTCGTGAGATTTCCCTTTTACCCATTGTCCCATTTTTTCAATTTGCCATTCTCTTTCGCTGACGTCATTTACTAAACAATAACCTAATATATGATCTTGTGATTGATTTTGTTCAATATGTTTCGTTTCTTTTCCAATAACTATACCTAATTCAACTTCCCAATCTAATTTTTTAGAGTTAGGTAATATTTCTATATTGTCATTCGGTCCATTAATTGAACTAGTAGCTTTCATAAACATTATTGGCTCTGATGGAACTGGTAAATTTGACTCCGCAGCATGATCAGAAAAATTTAAACCTATCGCAACAAACTTTCCGGGTTTTGTAATACATGAACCTACCCTCTCACTAGATGGAAGTTCTGGTAATGATTTTAAATCAATTTTTTTTAATTCTGATATATTTTTAAAATTTAAATAATCAGGATTTAAATCTTTTATATGAGAGCTAATATCTCTAATTTTACCATCTTTATCTAATATTGCTGGTTTTTCTTTTCCTTTTTGTCCTACTCTTAATAGTTTCATAATTATCCTTTATTTTATTAAATTGAAATTCCACCGTCTACTGAAATTGTAGTTCCTGTAGTAAAAGTTGAGTCATCACTAGCTAAATAAACTGCTACAGCCGCAATCTCTTCTGCTGTACCTAACCTTCCCATTGGTTGTCTTGCTATAAAATCTTTCTTAGCTTGTACTGGATCTGGGCTTTGATTAACTCTATCCTGCCATGATGGTGAAAATACTGTTCCTGGTGCTATAGAATTGCATCTAATATTTTGTTTAACATAATCTGCTGCAATAGATTTCGTTAATCCAATTACCGCACCTTTTGTAGTTCCATAAACAAATCTGTTCGGAAAACCTTTTAAACTTGATGCGCAAGAAGAAACATTAATTATACTACCAGAATTATATTTAATCATTAATGGTAATACTGCCTTACACATAAAATACATAGATTTAACATTTACATCAAAAGAAAAATCCCAATCTTTCTCCTCACATTCTAAAATACCACCATGATGAACAAAACCAACAGCATTAAACAAAACATCAATTTTATCTAATGTTTTAATAAATTCCAAAATTTCATCATTTTTAGTTGAGTCAAGTTTTTGTATTTTTATATTTGGATATTCTTTATTTAGATCTTTTAAGGTTTTATCGTTAATATCAGTTGCAATTACGTTGGCTCCTTCATTTTGAAATGCAATTGCTGTTGCCTTTCCAATCCCTTGTCCTGCAGCTGTAACTAAAATTTTTTTATCTTTCAGTCTTTTTGTCATTGGTTCCTTTCTAATGAGAATGTCTAGGCATTCCTTTTGTATTAGTTATATCTAAAAAAACAGTTTCAGTTTCTAAACAACCACCTGTTTCTAATTGGCCTACCATTTTTCTTGAAATCTCTTGCCATGGTGTCTGGTTTTTTAGAATGGGTAATTTAGTATTTTTCTTCCTTTTCTTAATTTCTTCATCGGAAACTAGTAAATCTATTCTGCTATTATTTAAATCTATCTTAATTCTATCGCCAGTTTTAATTATCAATAAATCACCTCCTACAGCAGATTCTGGTGAAACATTTAGTATAGATGGACTTTCTGATGTTCCACTTTGTCTTCCATCACCTAAAGTAGGTAGTGTATTAATTCCTTTCTTTAAAAGCTTATCAGGTGGTTGCATATTTACCACCTCAGCAGAGCCTGGATAACCAACTGGTCCACAACCTCTAATAATTAGAATTGAATTTTCATCAATTTTCAAATTATCATCATTTATTCTTAAATGATAATCCTCAGGACCTTCAAAAACTACAGCTTCTACTTCAAATATATTTAAACTATCTTTGTTTGATAAATATCTTTCTCTGAATTCAGAACTAATAACAGAAGTCTTCATTACTGCTGAGCTAAAAAAATTACTTTTCATTACAATGAAACCCGCATTATGTGATAATGGATTTTCAAAAGATTTAATGACATCTCTATTGACATCAATTTTCATAATCAAATTCTCTTCAACAGTTTTTCCTGTTACTGTTAAAGCTTTGATGTTAAGTTTTTTATCTTTAATCAATTCTTTCATTATGGCTGGAATACCACCAGCTTTAAAAAAACCTTCCATAAGATGTTCTCCGGCTGGTTGGCAATTTGCCAATAAAGGAATATTATGTCCTAATTTTTCCCATTGGTCTAAATTAAAATTAACACCCATATGTCTTGCTATAGCTGTCAGATGAGGTGGACAATTACTTGAAGCACCAATGGCACTTGCAACATAAACCGCATTTTCAAATGCTTCTTTCGTCATTATTTTTGATGGTGTCAAATTTTCAAAAACCATTTCAACAATTCGTTTTCCAGTTTTAAAAGAAATATCTGTTCTTTCTTTGTAAGGAGCAGGAATAATTGCTCCGCCTGGTAATGACATTCCTAAAGCTTCTGCAATTGAATTCATTGATGATGCTGTGCCCATTGTATTACAATGACCTATGCTTGGAGCAGAAGCTGCTGCCATATCCATAAATTCATCATAATTAATTTCCCCTTTTGCATGTAATTTTCTTGCTTCCCATATTATAGTGCCTGATCCAGCTTTTTTTCCTTTATAATTTCCATCTAACATTGGTCCACCTGACAAAACTATTGATGGAATATTAACTGTTGCTGCTGCCATTAGAGCAGCTGGTGTAGTTTTATCACATCCTGTTGTTAGAATAACTCCATCAATTGGATATCCATAAAGAACTTCAACTAAAGATAAATATGAAAGATTTCGATCAAGAGCTGCTGTAGGTCTTTTTCCGGTTTCTTGAATTGGATGAGTTGGGAATTCCATAGGAACCCCTCCTGCTTCCATTATTCCTTCTTTAATAGTTTTACTTAATGCTTGAAAATGTCTATTGCATGGAGAAAGATCACTGCCTGATTGAGCAATTCCTATAATTGGTTTACCTGATTGAAGATCTTCTCTTTTTAAACCATAATTTAAATATCTCTCTAGATATAGAGCTGTAAGACCTGGGTCATTTGGATTATCAAACCACTCTTTACTTCTTAGTTTAAATTTTTTCACTGTAATTTTTATGTTATTCCGGCATCAACAACAAAACTTTGCTTTGTGCATCCTGATGATTGTTCTGAAGCTAAAAACATTACAAGTTGTGCTACATCTTTTGGTTTTAATTGTCTTTTTAGTGCTTGCCTATCTAAAATAAGTTTTTTATATTTTGGTGTTAACCAGTGTTTAATTTGTCTTTCTGTAGCAATTGAACCAGGTATGACTGAATTTGTTCTAATATTATATTTTCCATATTCTTGAGCAAATGATCTTGTTAAACCTACTACTGCAGATTTAGCAGTTTCATAAACTACTTTATCACCCTCTCCTAGTACCCATGATACAGAGCTTAAATTTACTATTGAACCTGATTTAATTTTTTTCATTGCTTTAACAACAGCTTTTGCTGCAAAAAAATAATGTTTTAAATTTATAGCCATTCTATTTTCCCAATATTTTTCGTCAACTTGATCCGTTGTATGTCTATCATCATTAGCAGCACTATTAATTAAAACATGTATTGGTCCTTTAGTTGATATAATTTTTTTTATTATTTTTTCTAATTTATTGATATCTAACAAATTACACTCAATGAAGTTTGGCATTCTAAATTTATTTTTTTTTATTTTTTTTAATAATTTGTTTGACTCTTTAATATTAATATCAATAAAATAAACTTCACTTCCTTGTTCACAAAAATGTTCTACAATTGAGGCTCCAATACCTGATCCACCTCCAGAGATAAATACTCTTTTTTTTTTTAAATCAGAATATTTTACTTTCACAATTATATTCTCTTTTCTGTATTAGCATCAAATAATGAAATTTGTGTTAGATCAAAATGTAATTTTGTTTCTTTATTTAATTCTATTTTAATTGTTGATGGAAATTTTGCTAAAAGTTCTTGATTTGCATAATTAAAAGTCATGATTTGTTCATGACCAATATATTCACTTAAATCAGCTCTAAGATTTACTTCAAAATCATCTTCATTTGATTTTTTAAAATGAATATGTTCTGGTCTAATACCAAAATATATTTCTTTACCATCTAACTGTGATGTATTTTTAAAATCATACTTGGTGATTGGAATATTAAAACTTGCACCTTCGGCTACAAATGCAATTTTATCTGAACTTTGCTTTAGCTTTCCTTTAATTAAGTTCATTGAGGGAGATCCAATAAAATCAGCTACAAAAGTATTGCTTGGTCTGTTGTAAATAATTTCGGGTGAGTCATTTTGTTGAATTACCCCATGATTCATTATGGCAATTTTTGTTCCCAAACTCATAGCTTCAGTTTGATCATGAGTTACATAAACAACTGTAGTTTTTAATTTTTGGTGAAGTTTTTTAATCTCTCTTCTCATTTCAACTCTTAGTTTGGCATCTAAATTTGATAATGGTTCATCAAATAAAAAAATTCTAGGTTCTCTAACTAGTGCTCTACCAATAGCTACACGCTGTCTTTGACCGCCAGATAATTGGGAAGGTTTTCTGTTTAACAATTTATCTACTTGTAAAAATGATGAAACTTTTGTTAGCTGTTCTTCTATTTTTTCTTTTGATGTTTTTGCTTGTTTTAAACCAAAAACCATATTTTCTTTTACATTCATTGATGGATATAATGCGTAAGATTGAAAAACCATTGCTATGTTTCTGTCTTTAGGTTCAACTTTGCTTACATTGTAGTCA
>Ga0115011_10003850_pt1 | contig 10178 bp, 6 predicted proteins | sample TroAtlMetagenome_2_FD_88705 | JGI IMG/M metagenome (GOLD analysis project Ga0115011, IMG submission 88705) | Marine eukaryotic phytoplankton communities from Atlantic Ocean - Tropical Atlantic ANT8 Metagenome | ecosystem: Environmental > Aquatic > Marine > Oceanic | place: Tropical Atlantic...
CAACCACGTCAGCAGCAATATCCATTACTTTACTACCAACTGCACCAAGGTTTTTACCTTCATACTTGGCAGAATATCTCTCATTCAAACCAGGAGGAAGATAAAGATAGAGGGATTTTTGAATTCCACCACTTCCTGTGTCACCTCTCTTTTGGTGTTTATAAATATTTAACTTAAGGTAGTCTATGACTTCCGTTGGGAAAGCAGCTTTATCTCTAATAGACGCTCTGGTGCTACCGCTGGTCCCTAACGGTTTGACCCTTGGAAATACTAAGGTTTCTGACATGAGTTATTCGGGCAAATTCAGACCATCAAATAGACATAAGTATAAGGGTGATCCCACCAATATTATTTATAGGAGTTTGTGGGAAAGAAAGTTTATGGTCTGGTGTGATAAAAATGTAAACGTATTGGAGTGGGGTAGTGAAGAGATCGTTATTCCATACATCAGTCCTGTTGACAGTCGGATTCACCGCTATTTTCCCGACTTCTACGTCAGAGCACGAACTAGAAACGGAGGGACTCAGAAGTTCATTATCGAGGTTAAACCGAAGATACAGTGCTCGCCCCCGAAGAGACCGAAAAGGCAAACTAAAAGATATATAACTGAGGTGAAAACTTACGGTGTCAACCAAGCAAAGTGGAAGGCAGCAAGAGAATACTGTAAGGATCGTCGTATGGAATTCTTAGTACTTACTGAAAAAGAGTTAAACGTATGAGCATCTTCACTGATGTCAAAGATCTTGCAGAAGGCAAGTCACAATCAAAAGAGTGGTATCGCAGTCAACTGCAATACGGACTGGAGACCTATACAGGCAACTTTGACGTTGGTGATGTCATCTTCTTTGCATACTCTGCAGCAACTGAGAAACTGCCATTCTACGATAGATTCCCGATGGTGAAGATATCCGACAAAGATGACCCAAACATGCAATTCTCAGGTGGTAACTTGCATTATCTACAACCATCAGCAAGAAAGACAATCGCTGCACAGTGGTCTATGGGTAGTCCAGCATATCCTGCCCGTTGCCATCATAAATACTTTATGTCAAATGCTACCAACATTTACACTGTTAAACCGATTGATCTGCAGGATATGACTCCATTGCCTATCGAGCAATTCTTATTTAATGCAGCAGGTAGATGGATCGAAGTCCCTAGCAGTCACATCTGGAGTCGAGTTTAATGAGTTACAGAAATCCCAATAGTTTTCTCCGATTTGCTGATCTAGTCGCAAGTGGTGAGAAAGATATTGCAAAGTCGAATCTATTTTCGGTTGAGATCACTCTCCCCCCGATGTTGTATGCTCAGAGGATACAGCCTTCCTATAAGGAGCATTATGAGTCTATCAACTACTTTGCTGACAGTGTAACCATCCCTGCTAGAAGGATTAAGACACAATCGGTCAAGACTGTTGGTATGCCATATGACTATGCATATGGTCAGCAGAAGCAAGAAGTCAGAATGTCATTTATCATGACAAAGGACATGTATCATCGTCAATTCTTTGAGAATTGGATGAATATGACTGCTAATGATGCTGAAAACAGAGTTACATTTTACGATGAATACACGTCATCCATTCAGATCCTGAAGTGGGAGAATGCTGCTAACGTTGTATATAAAGGCACTGCTAATAATGGTGCTGGAAGACCAGTCCAGTTTGAGCAGAGGATGAATAGATCCACTGCAGTCTGGCAAATGTATGGTGCATATCCTTTCGACATCTCAGCAATGTCTCTCAACAATGGTCCAGCAGATCTATTGAAGATTGATGTTGACTTCAAATATGAGAGATTTAGATTTGATACAGTTGCAGAGGATGTGCTATCATTCAAACCCGAAGTCAATGATAAAGTTATTCGTAACTTTGATGAGATATTTGCTCGCTTAGGATTCTCTGCCGATCAAATAGATTCATCCTTCTTTGGCACCTAAATAAATTTAATAGTTATGGAGCATTATGCCTTTACCTAAGCTCGCTATCCCCGAGTATGATTTGACGCTGCCTATCACAGGCACGAAAATCACATATAGACCTTTCCTCGTTAAGGAGGAAAAACTGCTGTATCTCGCTATGGAGTCGCAAGACGACAAGCAGATGATCAAAGCAGTTAAGACCATCATCAGAAACTGCACCAACCTGAAAGGTAAGGTTGAAGATCTCGCAACCTTCGAGATCGAATATATCTTCCTTCGCATCCGTGCTACTGCTGTTGGTGAAGCAAGTGAATTCAAGATCACCTGCCCTGATGATAATGAGACCCAAGTCGAAGTGATGGTCCCTCTGAATGAAGTTGAGGTTGTTATTCCTGCAGATCATGAGAAGAAAATGCTTCTCGATGATAATGTAGGTATTGTTATGAAGTATCCGTCGATTGATGTATTCATCAGTCAAAATATGTCGGATAATCCTAATATCGAGGATATCTTTGAGTTGGCAGCAGGGTGTATTGAAAGTGTTTATGATAAGGAAGAAGTCTATGACAACTTCACTAAAAAAGAAGCACTTGAATTCTTGGAAGACTTGAATTCCGAGCAGTTTGCTAAAGTCCAGAAATTCTTTGAGACTATGCCCAAACTGTCGTACACACTTGAAGTTGTTAACCCTAACACTAAAGTCGTATCCGATGTTGTGCTTGAAGGACTTGCAAGTTTTTTCGCATAGCCCTACTGCACGATAGTCTTGAAAACTACTATAAAACAAACTTTGCTTTGATGCAGCACCACAAATATTCTCTAACCGAGTTAGAGAATATGATACCGTGGGAACGTGATGTATATGTGAATCTTCTCCTCGCACACATTGCTGAGGAAGAAAGAAGGCAAAACCAAGATCAGTCACGCATGGCCCTCTAATGGCAGCAATCCGTAGTTTCGTAAAAATTCAACCGATAACTGGTAAGTCAGGTATCGCTCAAAACATGGATCAGGTGCGTAAAGGCATCAATCGCATGGGGAGCGTGACGGATGGCATTGCCAAGAGTTTTTATGATACAACTGAGCTTCTAAAGTTTGAAAAAGAGTATCTTTCAGACACTTCTAAAGCAGAAGTCACGGATATTAAGAAGAAAGATAAGAAGGATAAAACCAAGTGGTCTACATCCATGCGGGATTTCCGAAGAACTTTCCGAAAAAAGAAACGTGATCGATTAGAAGAAGAAGCAGAACAGGGCGTAGAGGAAGGCAAAGAGGAAGGTAGAAAGGCGGTTGAGAAGCAGAAACCCAAGTTAAATATGCTTGGTGGATTCTTCAATGGTCTATTCAAAGTCTTCAAATTGATGATTATATTTGGGGCATTGAATTGGTTAAGTAACCCCAAGAATGCTAAGAATGCTGTAAAGGTATTCAAGATACTATTTGCCATAGGTAAGTTTGCTTTCAAAGTTACTAAATTTGGGGTTGGTCTACTCCTTGATGGACTGACTAATGTAATTGGTAATTTTGAGGAAGAAGGTGCAATCAGACGTGCATTCCGAGGCATACTCGGAGTTGTGAAGATGATGGGTGGTCTTGCTGCGCTTAGGACAGCACAGTATCTGATCATGCCTTGGAAGTTGATGAAGGACGTTAATCGTCTGAGAATGATCTTCCAGATGTCCAATGAGCAGTCTGCAGAGCAGGATGCTAACCAAAAAGTAAGAAAGAAAGGGTATAGAGATAAGAAGACTGGAGTTATATACTCCGAAGAAGAATACAAAGCGATGAAGAAGTCTGCCGATAAGGCAGCTCGTAAGAATCCTGGTGCTGGCAAAGCATTTGAGGATAGATTTGGTAAAGAAAGTCGTTTCACTAAATTCAAAGGTAAAGCATCTGCAGCACGCAAGAGATTTGGTGCTGGTGCTAACAAAGCATTTGGTAAGCTCGGCGGTAAGTTAAACGTCGGCATGAGCGTCATAGGTGGCGCTGGAAGGATTGCATCAGGTCTTGCAAGCGGTGAGAAGGCATCCTCTGCTGTTGGTGCTGGTGTTGGTCAGGCAGCAGGTGGTCTTATTGGTGGTATCGCTGGCACAGCACTCTTAGGACCCTTCTTAGGACCCTTTGCACCTATCGTTGGTAACGCAATCGGTAGTTTCTTAGGTGAGTGGGTAGGTAAAGAGTTGGGTCCAATCATGGAACCCATCTTCGGTCCTATCGGTCGAGCATTTAAGATGATGTTTAAGGTGCTCTCGTCTGTTTTTGCACCACTCTTTGAGAAAATTCGAGAGCCCTTGGGGATGATCTTCCAGATCATAGGGGAGCTCGGCAAAGTGCTGATGGGTGCTGCCAAGATTCTTGGAGACTTCATTGGATTCATCTTTGGTGGATTGATGGATGCCATTAAGGGCACTGTACAGTTTGTCGTCAACAACGCCAAGCGTCTGATGGATCCTGCCTCTGTGGGTAAGGGCATCCTAGATGCTATGACACTCAACCTGTTTGACTTCGACGGAGAGAATAAGAAGGCAGCAGGTGGTCCTGTAGAGATGGCAGCGGGTGGTCCTCTACAGTTTGGTAGTCATCCTGATATGCTTGCCTCTGTGGGTGGCATTTACCTTAAGACCATAGTCGGTGCATTTGGTGCATTTGGATTTGTTGGTAATAAAGTAAAATCTGTCCTAGCACCTGACATTCAAAAGATTGCTAGTGGACTAGGTGTGCAGGTCAGTACTGGTGGTGGTCGCGCTGCTGGTGGTGTAAGTAATAGTGTACAATTCCAAGCAACTCAGACTGAAAAGCAAAAGGTCGAGGCAGTTAAGAATCTCACCTATAAAGAAAATATTTACAATGCGATTGATAAGGGGTTAAATAAACTACTCCTTAGTGGTCTCAAGATCTTCGATCCAGAGGCAGCGAAGAAGTTTGAGGAGCAGAGACAACAAGCAGGCGGTGGTCAGCCTCAACAACCTGGATCATCACCAGGATCATCACCAAATGGTCCTAGTGGATTTACAGGTGTTGGTGGTGCAACAGGCAGTAAGAATGAAAAGGCAGTACTAAATGCTATTGCAGATGCTGAGGGCACAACCCAGTATCCTAATAAGGGATATAACACTCAGTATACTGGTAAACAGTTTACTGGTGACAAACATCCCAGACAGATTCTTGGTCCATCCAGATTAAGATCTGACGCTGCTGGTAGATATCAATTCTTATCTACTACTTGGGATGAGGTAATGGGTGATCCCATTACACCAGAAAGACAAGACCAAGCTGCTCTAAAACTCGTTAAGAGACGAAATGTTGATATAAGCAATGGTCTCTCAATCGCAGAGGTCTATAAATTAGGTAAGGAGTGGGCATCCATCGAGGGTGGTGGATACGGTCAAGCAAAGTATTCAGCTGAAACCTTCCTTGGCATGTATGAGAAGTATGGTGGTGAGCGCCAGATGGCAGCGGGTGGACATCTTACCGACGCTGGTCTTAGAGCAAGAGAGAAGAAGGGTGCTATTAGGACAAAATTAGAAAAGGCAAAGAGAGATAAGAGAAATAAAAATATACCTGGTAGATCTACTGGTGGTTTTACTGCACACAGGACTATTCCTGACACACCTAGCACATCTTGGGCTGCAGGTATTCCTCTGACTAGAGTGAGATCTCAGAGTGGATCTTCAGCTGAGGTTGCACTAGCTCTAGCAACTAGATTCCAAGGATTCATCGATGACCTTGAGGCAACTGGTTACAACATCAAGGAGATGGGTGGATTTAGACCTGATGGTCCTCCAGGTGGCAACGTTGATGGTAAAGGTCCACAATATGCACACCCATATGGTGCTGCTATTGATATTAACTGGACGGATAACCCTGCATTTACAAAAATCCCAGCTAACAAATGGGGAGACTTCCCATCAAATTCAGGTGATTTAGCTGCAAAATATGGATTAGGGTGGGGCGGAAACTTTGATGATGCTATGCACTTCTCTGCTATGAAGAGAGAGTATGGCACAGGTATCGGAGGACAAGAAATTACTGGTGAGGTTGTACGTAATGCAACAGGTGCCGAAGCAGTGGTTAGCAGCACAGGCGGATCTCAACCTAGCACTTCTACCAGCACAGGTGGTAGTCAACAGCAGCAGGAAGAAGCTAAACCTGAAAAACCCAAGACTCTCGAAGAGATGATGGAGGCATTCAAGACAGGTTTAACATCTGCCTTGACAAAGATCAGCACCAACATCAAAGCAACACCACAGGATCCTGCAGATACTTCTGAAGTTGATGCTGCATTTGCAGAGCATGGATCGGAGCTGCGTGAAACTCCTGCAAACATTGATTCATCTAAAATCAGACCACTGGGAGCTGTTAGAGATAAAGCTGTCCAAGATCTCAGAGCAATCGCAGATAAAGCACAGCGTGATGAGGAAGCAAACATTGTCCCTGTTGTTACGGAGAGATTAGTTGTGCAAAAGATTACACAGCAGATAAATACAAGAGGTAGCACCAGCGCAGTGTATACTAAACCATCGCCACTTCTCACTAAGTAATGGCATCACCAAAAGCACCATCAACTAAGGTCTCAAAACCAAAACTTTATAAGATGATATCTTATAAGGGTACTGGTGGTGGCAAGAAATTTACTCCTATTACTGCTGCTGATGAGTTAGGTAGGATTGTCAAGGATCAGGATAAAGCATTTAGCCGTATCACCTCAGGTATGAATTCCTTGGGTGCATCGATGAATGGCATTGCTCTCCAAGTAGGGGCAATGACTCAAGCAATGAAGGATAGAGTCTCTACCAAGATCAGAGGCGATAACATTACTAAGAAGCAAGAGATTCTTTCTGAAAAGAAAGCGGCAGATAGAGAGAAGAAGAAAACTGCCGCAGAAAAACTTCAAGAAGCAAAGAAGAAGAGATCTGAGTTAGAAGATCAAAGTGAGAAGAAGAAAGAAAAGAAAGGATCTGAGGTAGTCCAGAATTTTAAGGAGGCAGCAAAAGGTGCCTTCGGTGGATTCCTTGGTTCTATTGCTAGATTCTTAGGTGGTATCTTTAAGATCTTTATTGCATTTGCTGCATTAGATTGGATCTCTAAGAATCCAGATAAGGTCCAGAAACTTGTAGAAGGACTTGCTGCTATTGGTAAGTTTGTCTGGAAGATAACGTCATTCCTTGTGGGGTCGGCGTTTGATGGACTGGTGAAGTTTATGGAGAATCCTATATCTCTGAAAGGGATCATAGGATTCGGACAGTTCCTGCTGTCTGCTGCTCCCATATTTCTGGGGATAGCATTCCTTAAGAATCCATTAGCAACGGCAAAAACTGTTGGATGGGTCGTAAGTAATCTAATTAAAGGTGTCCTAAACATTGGTAAGGCAGCGAAAGCTGGTGCCAAGATTAGGAAGTTTGCGGGCAGCAAACTCGGTAAGGGTCTGATTGCTGGTGGTCTTGGTGTTGCTGCCTTTGCTGGTGAGAAACTTTCTGGTGCTAGCAATGCAGAGGCAGCTGGCGCTGGTGTAGGCACCGCTGGTGGTGCCATGGTTGGTGAAGCTATTGGTAGTAAACTCGGTGGTCCCCTTGGTGGAGAGATCGGTGGTGCTGCTGGTGCATTCGTTGGTGGTAAGGCAGGTAAAGCAATCGGTGGGTTTATGGAACCCATCTTCAAACCAATCGGTAGATTCTTCGGAATGATTGGTGATGTCTTTAAGCAGGTGATGGCACCTATTAAGGATAGTCTGAGTGGTTTCTTTGAGATCCTTGGAAAGGTAATGAATGGGGTGCTTGACTTCATCGAGCCCCACCTCCCAATGATCAGCAAGTTGCTGGGTATTGGTATTCAGGTTGCATTTGCACCCTTATTCCTGGGTATTAAAGCACTGACTGCAGTGTTGAAATTCTTTGCACCCAAGACAGACGAGGTAGATAAGGAGAAGAGTAAGAAGTCAGGTAAAGCAGCAGGTGGAAAATTCCAGACTGCTAAAATGGTCAAACCTAAGATGGCATCTGGTGGGTCATTTAACCTGCAAGATGAGATGTCAAAGCAACTTCGCAAGACTGTGAAGGTTGCTAAAGCTTTCGGTCAGTTGATGCAACTCCCATTCAAGGCACTGGGTATTGGTATTATGACTGCCATCGGTGGTATTGGTAAAGTATTCGGAGCATTCCTCCCTGCACCTATTAGAAACATGCTGGGTGCAATGATTGCACCTCTTGCTAAGATCTTTGGTGTATCAACTTCTGTTATTGGTGGTAGTGCTTCCAATAAGGAGGAGATGAAGGGTGAGGATAAAGGAAAGGCAGAAAAAGATACAGGAATAACTTGGGATGAGAAACTCCTAGAGGTAATTGCTGGTGATAATGGCACTATCGCAATAATAGGTAAACTATTCAAAGCAATCGTCGATCATCCTATTTTCAAGGGTGTGAAAGCAGTAGCAGGAGGTCTCTTAGGTGCTGTTGGTAACTTCTTTGGATTCGCTCAAGGTGGTCAAGTGCCACAGTCGGTGTTTCCACAGGCATCGATGGGTGGATGGATATCTGGTCCTCAGTCTGGTTACCCTGTGTCACTAGATGGTGGTGCTACTACATCATTCATTGGTCATGGCACTGAGTGGGTTGGTATGAAGGGATTTGCAAGTGGTGGTGCATTTGTTGTGCCATTTGACACTCCTGCAACCAGAACTAATCCTGGTCTTACAAATCAAAGAATGGGTGAGGCAATGCGTGGTGGATACACTATGCCTTTCTCTAAGGGTGGATTCCTACCTAAGTTTGCTGATGGTGGTAAGTTTGACCCTGAGAAGTATAAAAAAGATAGTTTCCAAGCAAGTAGAGTTGTCCTGAATGACAAGTCATACTATGTGACTTATGATTTTCAAGGAGATCCTTCTGATGCAACGGTCGTCATCAAGAGCATGTCCAAGAGGACAAAAGCAGGATTTATGGGTATGGGTGAAGAAAGAGCTGCTGTTAAACCTGACTCTCCAGAATTTAAGGCAGTAATGAATTCAGGTGGTCTTAAGAGTGACATCGCTGAGAGACATAAACAGACGACGACCAAAGTAGGTCCAGGGGGCGGAATGCGGGGGGCACACATCAGTGAGATAAAGATCCACCCACAGGCAGATACTGCATACTGGTTTAATAAATCATATCAAGAGCATAAAGCAGCAGGTGATAGTAACCATGATGCAGCAGAGAAGGCAGCAAAGGGTATTCAGATTGACCCTGTAACTGGCGAGTCTGTCATACCTGGCGCTGATAGTGAGTTTGCAGCACCTGAGTCCATGAATAATGCTGTTGTCACTGCGGCAGAACGTCAGGAAGCAGAGGCAGCAGAGGCAGAGTCCAAGACAGACAGTAAAGAAGAATCTGTTGACGAAAAAATTAAGAGACTGTTTGGTGAAGATGGTGTCTTAGGTAAAGGTCTTAAAGAGATGGGTAAAGCTGTTGGATCTACTACGACTACTAATACCAGTGGTGAGAAGGTAGAAAATGCTCAGCAGCAGAAGACTGAAAGTAAGCTAGATAGCCTGAAGGCATTGACTGCCGATCGTGATGCAGGAATGCAACCTTTTGTTATGGAGAAGAATGCAGCACCTATCATGGGTGGTGAAGATAATGAGATCATTATCCCTGGCATGGATAAGAATGATGCTGATGACTTCTTGATGCCCAAATTCGGTGTCCTCACTGAGTTTAACTCAACCCTTAGTAACTTAATGTAATGGCAGAAAATCAGTCCAGAGAATTCAAGTGTAATAAGATTACTCTGAAGACTATCAGGGATGAGAAAGAGTATGATCTCAAGGATATGGTGGGAAACTTTCTCTACTATGAGTCTATTGAGGCACCATTCGTACGTATTGAGCTTACGATGATTGACTCGATTGACTTCAACTTGAATCTGCAAGGTGGTGAGGAAGTCTCGGTCAACCTTAAGACGTTATCCTCAGATGGTAAAGGTGAGTTGAAGTTAGACTTTAGAGTCTACAAGATTGGTGACATCATCAAGTCTGAAAGAGGGCAGATGTATAAACTCTTCTGCTGCTCACCAGAGATGTATAACAATGAGTTGAATAAAGTTTTCAAAGCATTCGGTCCTATCGATGAGGGTGGATCTAAGGACGTTGACAACATTCCCAAGCACGTCTGTAAGAAATACCTGAAAGCACCTGGCAAGAGACTTAAGGAAGAGAATTTTGAGGATCATTCTAGAGTCATTGTAGTGTCTCCTAACTGGAGACCTGTAGACCTTATCTCCTA
>Ga0115011_10003851_pt1 | contig 10175 bp, 10 predicted proteins | sample TroAtlMetagenome_2_FD_88705 | JGI IMG/M metagenome (GOLD analysis project Ga0115011, IMG submission 88705) | Marine eukaryotic phytoplankton communities from Atlantic Ocean - Tropical Atlantic ANT8 Metagenome | ecosystem: Environmental > Aquatic > Marine > Oceanic | place: Tropical Atlantic...
ACTTATCTCGCAGAATACCGGCATTGGCAATCAAAATGTCTATCTTGCCAAAAGCTTCAACCGTTTCTTCAACCATCGCCTGAGCATCATCTCGGTTAGTTACCGACCCATAATTTGCGATAGCCTGACCACCTTCCGCTTTGATTTCTTCAACGACCGACTGCGCCATTGTATTACTTGAACCGGTGCCGTCTCGCGCGCCTCCTAGATCATTGACTACTACGCTGGCGCCTTCGCTGGCGAGCAGCATCGCGTGTGCCCTTCCAAGGCCTCCTCCCGCACCGGTTACCAGAGCAACCTTTCCATCTAACATGCCCATCATGATCCCCTTTAAAAATACACTGCGATTTTCCATGTACCTTTAGAAAAAGTCTAAATATTTTGTCGACCATTTTAATTTTGTGACTAGTAGGTAGAGAATGAGCTAGTCTGTTTCAGGGGTTATTGTAAAATCAGCTCAGTAGAAAATTTCTGTGAATGATATGGGAAAAGCAATGGATGATTTGTTGGATTTTGAGGGGAAGGTTGCGCTGGTAACCGGGGGTAGCAGAGGCTTGGGAAGGCAGATGGCTTTAGCTTTAGCGGAACGTGGTGCTGATGTAGTCGTTACTAGTCGGAAAGCAGAGGCTTGCGAAGCAGTTGCGGGTGAGATAGAAGCCTTAGGACGTCGATCGCTTGCCTACGGTTGCCATGTTGCAAAATGGGATGAAATAGAAGGTTTGGTCGACAGCGCTTATTCTGAATTTGGTAAAGTGGATATACTTATTAATAATGCTGGGATGTCGCCTTTGTATCCGAAATTGACCGACGTTTCAGAAGAACTCTTTGATAAGGTGGTTGGAGTTAATTTGAAAGGACCATTTCGTTTGATGGCGCTAATAGGAGAGAGGATGGCCGAGGGAGATGGGGGCAGTATCATCAACATTAGTAGTACCGCCTCGTTGAACCCGTCTCCAAATTCTGAGCCTTATGGGGCCGCGAAGTCTGGTCTTAATGCTTTGACGCGATCCTTTGCATTTGAGTACGGCCCTTCAGTTCGAGTAAATTGCATCATAGCGGGTCCGTTTTTAACCGATATCTCAAAAGCTTGGGATATGCCAGCCTTTGAAGCCGGTGCACGACAGAACCAGGCGTTACAACGGGGCGGTAAACCAGATGAAATAGTCGGTGCAGCTCTATACTTGGCGGGCCCAGGCGCGAGTTTTACAACAGGTACCACGATCAGAGTGGATGGCGGCACAAGATAACGGTTAGGCGTATCTATCAGATATTTTAGATACGAGATCTTCAGAAAAGTCTCGATGGTAGAGTTTTTGGAGTGATTCCAACCCTCCGGGATTGGCGATATTGACCTCCATTAGAGTTGTACCAACCATATCTATAGCGGCGAAACCTATTTTATGCTCGGTTAAATCGTGAGAAATAGTTTTGATTAACTTTTCCTGCTTTTTCGAGATCGTTGCCTTTTCGATCGATGCGCCTTCAAAAATATTCGCCTTAAAATCATCGTTAGGCACTTTGAGATATTTGCCGATAATTTGACCATCAACGCAGATACAGCGCAATTCGCCTTCCCGAATTTCGGGAAGGAATCTTTGTAGGATGAAGAATTCTCGGCCAGCTGAACAAGTTTGTTTTATTTGCTGTGCGCCTTGCTCTTGTTCATGTATGAAAAAAATGTCTCTAGCATAGCTCCCGGCATTAGGTTTCAAAACCCATTTGCCTCCATGTTGCTCCATGAATTCGATGAGTATGTCTGGTTCTGATGCAACGATTGATAGCGGGCAGAACTTAAGCCATTTGGCTTTACCATGACACATAAGCCAGGAATCGAGACTAGTAATCAGTTTTGAGGGGGTGCAGGCAGATAAGATTTGTAGCCGATCCAGGAAACTTGCTCTTTCACCGAACCCTATTGGCCATATAAGGTCAAAATCCTCCACCGGGTATTTGCCAGCTTTCACCGCAAGTTCGGAAATTGTTAAAGATGAGTGGGTTTTGATCACTACCTCCCAACCTGCCACTTCAAAGGCTTTAGGTATTCTTTGGTAATTATCATTGGTTTGGGCTTCATTCGAACAAAAAAATAATGCCTTGAGTTTTTTGTCTGGTTCGCTTTTTTGTCGCATTCTCATTAGTATCCATTATCTACTAGATTTCGATATATAGAGAGGGCACCTGATTTTTTGGGCTGACAATTATGACTTCAATTAAATTGCCAGACTATAGTATCGAGCCGGACAAAGTTCCCCTGGTTTTGCCAAAACGTGTTGAAAAGGCCGACGCCGAGACGCTGAAGAAAAGAATCCAGGCTAACTTAGAGAAAATGAACGCTACGTTGATTGCTCATTATTATGTTGATGGACATATTCAGGATTTGGCCGAAGAAACAGGCGGATTTGTTTCAGACTCATTGGAGATGGCTCGTTTTGGGAGTCGATCTGAGGCTGATGTTTTAATTATCGCAGGAGTTCGCTTCATGGGAGAGACTGCGAAGATATTATCTCCAGAAAAGCGCATTGTCATGCCTAAGTTAGAGGCAGAGTGTTCTCTTGACCTCGGTTGTCCACCTCAAGATTTTAAAGAGTTTATTGCCCAGCACCCAGATCGAACCGTAGTGGTCTATGCGAACACGTCGGCTGAGGTTAAGGCGATGTCCGACTGGGTGGTAACTAGTAGCTGCGCGCTGCCGATAGTTAGCGAGCTTAAGGCTCGGGGCGAAAGAATATTGTGGGCCCCAGATAAGCATTTGGGTGGCTATATCCAGAATCAGACTGAAGCCGACATGCTGATGTGGAGTGGGGCGTGTGTGGTGCATGAAGAATTTAAGTCGAAGGCACTTTTGGATTTAAGAAAGGTATACCCTAATGCCGCAATTCTGGCTCATCCGGAGTCTCCAGCATCGGTAGTGGAAGTAGCTGATGTGGTTGGTTCTACGAGTGCAATTATTCGAGGAGCCGAAGAACTGGATAACGAAGAATTTATAGTTGCAACTGACAGAGGTATTTTCCACAAGCTACGTCAGCTAAATCCTAATAAGCGCTTTATTGAAGCCCCAACCGCGGGCAACGGAGCCACTTGTAGAAGCTGCGCACATTGTCCATGGATGGCAATGAATGATCTTTTTGGGTTGGATGAACTGTTGAGTGACGGGGCACTGATGCAACGAAACGAAATTTTTGTCGATTCAGCGATATCGGCACGAGCTTCATTGGCGCTGCAGCGTATGGTTGACTTTCAGTCCTGAGGTTGGCTTGCCTTGATCAGCCCTTTGCCATTCTGACAATGGTCTTAAGGTCTTGTATCTGTTGTGCGAGTTTAGCTTGAAGCTGAGGATTGTTTCGACGTGTTAGAGACTTAGCGTATTCCAGATGTTGTATTGATCGAGAATACGCACCGTGTAATAAAAAGTATTCTGCCCTCGCGATGTGTACCCCTGATATGTTGCCCGCCAAGCCAGATGTTTCTGCAAGTTCATACCATACATCGACATCGAGTGGTCGCGTCTTTGACTGCCTGATTAATATGTTTTCGGCTTCTTTAAATTGTTTGGTCGCGGTTAATGATCTGGCAAGGATCATGGATAAAGGCTGATTTTCTGGACTGAGAGATAATCTTTCTTTCAGTAGAGCTTGGACTTTTTCATGGTGGCCTGTTTGCCTGAGTAAGTCTGTATAGGCCGCAAACATGATTATGGTATTTGGGAGGCTCACCTTGATTTTTTCGAAGACCTCGAGCGACTCATCGGGGAAGTTGTTATTGGCGAGTGCCAGCGCTAAGCCGTACTGATAGGCTAGGTTACTAGGATCCCTTTGTGCTAGCTTTCGATACTTGTTTAGTCCGACAGCTCTATTTTTTTCGTATTTGGTTTCGCTTCTGATTTTCATCATTTGAAAGGCTATTGAGGCTGTAACATTATCGATTTGGTATGCGCGAGCATTGTTTTTTGAATCAGATATGCGGGTTTCAGATAACGGATGGGTGAGGAGGAACTCGGGGGGTCTTCGTGTAAAGCGATAAGCCCTTTGCATGCGCTCATACATGCGTGACTGGCCGTTTGGATCAAGACCCGCATTGACCATAGTAACTAGGCCTATTCGATCTGCTTCGATTTCCCTTTCGCGAGAATAACGAAGTTGATTCCCTTGGTTAGCAGCCTGGGCCAGGCTAATCGTTGCTAGGGCTGCGTCAGTTCCACCAGCAGCCCCTATTAGCAGCCCGGCAATCATTGAGGCCATCGTTGGGAGGCTATTTGCTTTTCGTTCTTCAATGCCGCGCGCAAAGTGTCTTTGGCTCAAATGGGCTAGTTCATGAGCTATTACTGAAGAAAATTCGTGAACGTCATGTGCTTGAATAAAGAGACCAAGGTTGATGCCAACTACACCGCCTGGAGCTGCAAAGGCGTTTAAACTTGGACTGTCGACTACTACGATATCTAGGATTTGACCCTGGAAATTGGAATATTCGACTAACCGTTTGATTTGAGTTTCAGTGTAGTATTTGAGAAGCGGGTCTTTTGATGTTTTCATAGATGCGCGGATTTGCTTGAGAAAATCCTTACCTATCCGTTTCTCTAATTCAGGAGAAACGATGCGGGAGGAAGCATCACCCAGGCTTGGCAGTTCAGGGTTTGAATGGATGCCTGAGACTGGCGTTAAGCTAATCAGGATTATATGCGCCCAAAACCCCCTGCTCAGATATTCAAAGACTGTTTTAAAACACCTCATGAGTCGATCATACGACAATGGCAGTACAATAGATAAGTCCCCATGCATAGTCATTCCTAGCTCCTGACAGGCTGTCATGAGACAATTGAGGAGTGAATGAAGTAGATAAAGAACTCGATGTGACCGGCCTAAATTGTCCAATGCCATTGTTGAAGGCCAAGAAGGCGATCAATGAAATGGCTGGAGGACAAAAAATCAAAGTATTGGCGACGGACCCGGGTTCCGTGAGAGATTTCGAAGTATTTGCAAAACAAAGTGGGCATCAATTACTAGATTCTGGATTGATTGACGGGGTTTATTTCTATTACCTGCAGAAGAAAAATTGAATTTTCTTAAGGTCCTGTCCGACTGGTTAGATCGTTACTTTGCTAACGAGCAGACGCTAGCGTTACTATTCTTTCTCGGGTTGGGACTTCTTTTCTTAATTTATTTTGGTGTCGTTCTTGCTCCGCTAATTTCAGGGCTCGTTGGAGCCTTCCTGCTCAATGGTATTGCTAGTAAATTAGAACAATATCGAATCAGCAGGCTATTCGCGGTGTCGATTTGCTTGGTTATGTTTTTGCTGCTTATTATTGTTTTTGTTTTATTAGCGGTGCCAGTGTTAGCCGGGCAATTCCGAGATTTGATTCAACTGTTACCTTCTAGTTTTTCTGCTGTTCAACTTTTACTGAATCAATTATCGGCAGATTACCCAGACTTTGTCACTCCTGAACAGATTACTTCTTTTGTAGAGCAAGGCCTAAGAGAACTTGGGAATCTCGGTAGAGTGTTAGTCGAAACTTTATTTTCGCAGGTGTTCTCGATTTTAGGTTTGTTGATTTATGTGGTGCTCACTCCTTTGTCCCTTTTTTTCTTCCTAAAAGATAAAGAGTTGATGATTGGTTGGTTGGAATCGCATCTGCCAGAGAAGCGAGATTTGTTTCGGCAGGTGGCGGGAGAGATGAATGCCCAACTCGGTAATTATGTTAGGGGTAAAACCATTGAAATCCTAGTTGTAGGTGTTGTCACCTGGGTTACATTTGCCATGTTTGGTCTGAATTATTCTGCGATACTCGGTGCCTTGGTTGGACTGTCGGTCTTAATACCCTTCTTGGGAGCGGCGGTGGTAACGATTCCGGTTTTTTTGGTAGGTTTGATTCAACTTGGTTGGAGTTTTGACTTTGCTATGGTGATGTTTGCCTATGCGCTCATTCAATTTCTAGATGGAAATGTCTTGGTCCCAGTGCTGTTTTCTGAGGTGAATGATTTACATCCGATTGCCATTATCTTCGCCGTATTGTTTTTTGGCGGTTTGTGGGGCGTTTGGGGAGTGTTCTTTGCGATTCCTCTTGCTACCTTAATTAAGGCTGTACTCAATGCCTGGCCGGTTTCCGCCAGAGAAAGTTGATATTTGATTGGGTATGAATAGGGATTCGATTAGGTGAGTTAATCCTTTATGGCTAAACAACTTGTTAGAATTATAGGTCGTGCGTACCATCGGTGTTTTCTTGAATACTGGAGCTCGTTATGAAGCTCGAGGGAAGTATTGTTGCGCTGGTCACACCGATGAAACTCGATGGCAGTGTAGACTGGTCAGCCTTAGATGGTTTATTAGAGTGGCATTTGAACTGCGGAACACATGGAATTGTTCCGATGGGGACCACTGGTGAATCTGCAACCCTGGATACCGAAGAACATCTTCAGGTAATAAAGCGCACGATAGAAGTTGTGGCAGGCAAAATCCCGGTTATTGCAGGGACTGGAAGTAATTCAACCGCTGAGGCATTACATCAAACTCAAGAGGCTGAACGCGCTGGCGCAGACGCATGTTTGCTAGTGACTCCATATTATAACAAGCCAACACAAGAGGGGCTGTACGCCCATTATCGAAAGATAGCATCGGAAACATCAGTCCCGATAATTTTGTACAATGTGCCTCCTAGGACTGCCTGTGATATGGGTGCTGAAACTGTGGCTCGTCTTTCAGAGATTGAGGGCATTTTGGGTATTAAGGAAGCTTGTGGTGATGCTAATCGCGTAAATGAGATTCGAAATCTAGTCAGTGATGATTTTATTATATTGTCAGGAGAAGACTCTCAGACTAGACAAATGTTCGATTTTGGAGCTACTGGTGCGATTTCAGTGACTGCCAACGTCTTGCCTCGCGAGATGTCTGAATTTTGCCAAAGCTTCCTGTCTGGTAATCTGTCGAGGTGTGATGAATTAGATAGGTCCTTGCAACCTGTTCATGATGTTCTTTTCATCGAGGTTTCGCCTTCTCCGACAAAATGGTTGTTAAGTCAGATGGGTAAGATCGATGACGGTATCAGATTACCACTTTTGCCTTTATCGGAAGACAAGCGAGAGTTAGTCCTAAAACGAGTAAATGAATTTGGCGTGGTAAAATGAATAACCGCTTTTTTTTGATCATAATCATGGTGCTGCCTGCTATAGGTTGTTCCTGGTTCGGCAGGGAAGATGGCGTCATCATCGATCCGGATGATGATTATCTTGAAGCAGTTCAAGCTCCTTCTTTGGCTGTTCCCGAAGATATAGCTGGTCTGCAGAATTCTGATTTTATACCCATACCAGGGGTCCCGGAGCAAGTTAATCCAAGATTTTATCCGGATAGTCCGCCTTTGCCTGACGCGATTTATTCAAATGAAAAGCGTGATGATGTTCGAATGCAAAAGTTAGGTTCTAGGAACTGGTTAGTCGTTCCTGAGCCGGTTACTACTAGTTGGCCCAAGTTGAAGCAGTTTTTTGCAGATAATGGAGTTGGACTGATTTCAGACGAGCCGTCGTTGGGGAGACTTGATACCGAGTGGCTCGAAATTAATCAGCAAGATACTTACCGGGATGTTATTCGTGAAGTGTTAAAAGTAAACCAGGCGGAGGGCATGCTCGGAGAAGGTCGGAATCAGTTTTTGGTTAAACTTGAGCAAGGTTTGAGAGTCGATAGCACTGAAATTCATATTCGTCATGAGAATGACTTTATGAATTCTTCGGAAAATCAAGGTGCTGGAGCTTTCTGGCAGATTAAATCGGATTCAGTTGACGCGGAAAGAGATGTTCTCAACGAAATTGGTGCATATATTGCTGCGAAAGTTTCTGAAATCACGGTTTCCAAGGTGGCTCTAGAGATTGGTAGTGTTCAAAAATCAGAATTACTCAGAGATTCCAAAGGATACCCAACTCTTCGGCTTAAATTAGATTTTCAAAGAGCCTGGGCAACCATTGGTCAGGCGTTGGGCAACGCGGAGGCCGATATCGTTGAGTTGAATCGTGAGGATCGAGAATTTGTTGCTAATTTACCGCTAGAAAGTCTGGGGGTGGAAAATTCGGGTCAGCTTTTTTGTCGAATTACTTTTTCGTGCTCTGGCCGAGCCACAGAACTACCGGTACTGATTCAAATTAGAGCTAATGGTCCTGGCGTATTCGATGTGAGTGTGTATGGGCAAGACAGAGAACAACTCGATGTAGAAATTGCTCAACAGATAAGCGTGATGTTGCGAGATTTTGCGACCTGATGGGATTTGCTTCTTTAGGGAGTGGTAGTCGAGGTAACGGGACTCTTGTTTTCATAGGAGATTCTCTATTTCTTGTGGATTGTGGCTTTTCGTTAAAACAGACTGAGGTTAGGCTGGCGCGGCTAGGTGTAAGTGGCGGGGATATCGATGGCATACTTGTCAGTCACGAACATGCCGACCATATTAATGGTGTGATTCCACTGTCGCACAAATACAAAATTCCTGTGTACGCATCTTATGGAACTAAGAAAAGCCTAGGTCGTTCTGCCGAATTTAATTGCTTTGATGGCGACAAGAAATTTGAAATCGGGGGTACCACGATAAACCCAGTTAGCGTTCCCCATGATGCACGTGAGCCCACCCAGTTCACCTTTAGTCACCAGGATGAACGGATTGGAGTTCTATCCGATATTGGATACGTGACGGACCATGTCTTAGAGCAGTTTCAAGATTGTAATTTGCTTTTGTTAGAGGCTAATCATGATAGAGGGGTACTATCGAAAAGCGCTTACCCTGCTCGATTAAAAGAGCGAATAAGCAATGATTATGGTCACCTATCCAATGAACAATCATTAAATGCGCTGCAAAAGCTAGCTCACAAGGATTTAGGCGTGGTATTAGGTCATGTCAGTGAACAAAATAACTCCCGCTCTCTTTTAGAAGATACATTTGAAACTATGAGATCTAAATTGAGAGAATTGTGTTACGCAACTCAAAAAGAAGGATTTACTTGGGTCGGTGATCGACCTGTTTTGAGACAAATGCAGATAGGTCAAGGAGGATGATGTGTTATTGGTGAGGAGTATTTAGGTAATGGAAGAGTCAAATATTAAGAATGTTGGACCGGATACTTTTCAGGCTGATGTGATTGAAAAATCGGAAACATTGCCTGTGTTTGTTTTGTTTTGGGCAGAACAGGTAGAGCCTTCAGTCCAGATGCGGCACATACTTGGTTCCTTGATTCAACAATATCGGGGTAAGGCAGAGCTAGTATTATCAGATGTCTCGCAAGATCAATCATTAGCACAAACCCTTAGGGTTCAAGGGCTTCCTAGCATTCGAGTCATTTTTAAAGGGAAAATTGTAGAACAAATTGATGGTCCAGCTGAAGAAGAACAATTAAAGAGCATCCTTGATACGCTAACACAGTCACCTGCCGATGTTCTGAAAAGTCAGTTGGATGGTTTTTTGGGCGAGAGAGATTGGGATTCGGCGTTAGCTTTAATTAAGCAGGCGATTGAGCAAGAACCAAATAATCAGGGTTTTCGAGTGGAGTTAGCTGACCTTTTAGTCAGGAAAGGTGATCTGGCGGATGCTGCTAAGGTGTTAGCGGCAATACCTGACGATATCGCTGGTGTAAAACGGCCAAGAACTCGTCTGGAGTTTTTGGAAGAGAGTGCGGGTTTGCCTAGTGCTGACGAGGTGCGCAAAACAGAGGCGACCGAGTCCAATAAGTTGGAGCTAGCTTATAGGCAGGCAGTTTGGCTGATAGTGGAAGAGCATTATCAGGAAGCTCTTGATTTATGTCTTGAAATTTTGATTACGGATAGAGAGTTTAGAGAAGATATAGGTCGACTGACGATGATAAGAATTTTTGAATTGATGGATAAAGGAGACGAGATTGTTTCGGCTTATCGACGAAAAATGTTTAATCTGATGCATTGATACGTCGGTTGTTCGAGCATGAAACTATTGTGGCGTAAGACTTAATCTCAGATCACTCGAAACAAAACCTTATAAATCAAGCTCTTAATTTACTTATTATTTATTTGGGAGTTAACTTTTTTTCTTGATGATAAAATGGACTGGTCGGCATGTTATGCACACCTTGTCTTTTCTCGTTTCGTCCACCAACAGGGTACAAAAAGCATCAAAATTAGTCTCGATTCAACTTAAGTATATGAATTATAACAAATAATTTTCGTTTTCCTATTGCGAA
>Ga0115011_10003852_pt1 | contig 10175 bp, 17 predicted proteins | sample TroAtlMetagenome_2_FD_88705 | JGI IMG/M metagenome (GOLD analysis project Ga0115011, IMG submission 88705) | Marine eukaryotic phytoplankton communities from Atlantic Ocean - Tropical Atlantic ANT8 Metagenome | ecosystem: Environmental > Aquatic > Marine > Oceanic | place: Tropical Atlantic...
CCGAAGAGGAAGAATCAGAAGAGTCTGAGGAAGAAGGCGAGGAATAACAATGGCATTAAACGATACATTGATTGGAGAAGGAACCACTGACTGGTGGAGCCAAGAAGTTAAACGAATCTTAAGACTGCGCCGGCGTGACACTAAATCAGACGAACGAGCAAAGACAAAAGATGGGTGAGCTAATCTTCGCAATGATCGCAGCCATTGTAGGGTCAGTGATGGTCTTCATGACCATCCTGGCCCTTTTTTACTCACTTGGCTTAATATCAATAAAAGTAGTCAAAAACTTAAAAGTAGAATGGGACAAAGAAGAAAAGGAAGAATAATGTTAGGGTTATTATTGGGTGCATCTCTCGCACTCGGAGAAGGTCTTGGTGTACCAGAAACATCTTATGTGGGTGCATCAATCCTGCAGGGAGACACAGATGTCATATTCAACACAGTTGTTAATGCTGACTATGAAACTGATCCGAATACGTATGCTTTCTTTGAGGGTAACACACTTTATGTGGGTAACTCTGATGATTATGGCAATTCGGTTGATGGTATCATTGAGTTCTTCTGGTTCCAATCATCAATCAATAGAGAATCAGACTTCTATGTAGCTGTAATGAAAGTCCGCGCTACACCTGGAAGAGACTGCCCGTATTGGCTAAGTCTCAATTCAGATTGTGAACTGTGGGCTGATGATTTGTTCGACTGGGGAGAATACCCAGTCGTTTCTGTAGAAGCAATCACTGATGTATCACGTGAACAGGGTGCTTTCCGATGGGATTGGGCTGTGCCTTTCGAAAACTATGGTATCGATGCATACGGACAAGTGTCTATCTCAAACCAATACGGGATTGGTGCGAATGCAGAAGGATCTGTGATGGCACACGGTGAAATTCCTCTAGACGAAACAGGAACGACACAAGCTGCAGGCGAAGTGCAAGTGAAAGGATTTCTCAACCCGCAGTATATGGTGCAGACACAGTACGACATCACGTTGTGGGAATGGGACGTGTATGTCAATGGCCGAGCAGACTTGATGGCGTGGGATGCGTATTTGAACCTTGGTGCTCGTGCAGAACAATCAGCTTACTATGAGTATTTTCTTCCTATCCAAGTCGAGATAGGCGAAACATTTTTGATGGACGAGCTCAACTTCCTTGCAACATTTGATACAGGAAATATCAACCCTTTTGCACACCAGTTAGGCTTGTCTGTTCAAAACGTTGAGATTTCATTGCCTTATTGGGAAGAGCCCGAAGAGGAAGAAGAACCAATCGAACCGTCCTCTGAGCCATCAGAAGAAGAGATCGAAGAACCTGAAGAAGAAACTGAAATTATAGAACCAAGCGAAGAACAAGTAGATGAAAACGAAGACGATGAAATACTTTCGTTAGATCCGGGAGAACCGGTCAAGTCAGGGTGTTCTACTGCTAATAATAAATTCTCGCCATTTGCAATGCTTGTGACTTGGATGATCGTACTTTTTAGAGAGGAAAGATAATGAAATATACATACCTTTTGGGCTTATTGCTAGCTTGTAATGACCCAGCTACCGAACAAAGTGAAACAGTAGAGGACGTTACTGACATTCCAACACCGAGTGACACTATAGAAGATGACACTGCAGTGGAGGATAATTCAGAAGATCCTGTGACAACAGAATACACGTTCGATGATACTGATAGTTTACTGTATGTGCAAGTATACAAAGATCCAGATGCTGCTGCCTCTGGATTTGCTCACGATCACGTAATGAGAGCAACGAACTGGAATGGCTTTGTGTCATACAACCCAAGTGACTTAAGTGAATGTGAGATGCAGTTTTCATTACCGGTGCAAGACTTACAAGTCGATGAAGATGCGATGAGAGAATTAGTAGGATACGGTGATACAATTTCTCAATCTGATAGAGACCAAATCAGAGAACATATGTTGGCAGATAATCAACTAAACGCAGACCAATTTCCATCTATCAGTTTTGAAAGCTCTAGTTGCCAACTTCTAGACGAAGATACTTTGAGAGTGACTGGTGATATGAGCATTGTCAATGAAGTGAGATCTTGGGATGTCGACATTGATTTCACAACACAATCAGATGCCTTTTATATGTCTAGTGTAATCGATTTTACTCACAGTGACTTTGGCATCGAACCTTACAGTGCTTTCTTTGGGGCTGTGCGAAATGCTGAACCCCTTAAGATCACGTTCGACATGGTTGGACATCAATGAATTGTTTAATTGGATTACTTCTCCTTGGGTGTGAAACTAAAATCACAACCTCGGTGGAAAAAGATACATACGTAGAAGAAACAGTAGAGGATACCGCTGTCGAAGAAGAAGTGTTAGAAGAAACTGAAGAGCAAGAAGAGCAAGAGACTGGAGAAATTGATTCGATCACTGACTTTCTCCAACGAGGCCCTTATGAAGTGACTGAGGAGAGCAAACTAGCACAAGTCACGAACTGTACGAACCAGCCATACAGTGTGTACACTCCAACTGGTGTTACTAATCCTCCCGTAGTTGTTCTCGGCCACGGTTTTGCAAGAGGTACAGACGTTATGACAGGTTGGGCCGACCATCTTGCTTCTTGGGGAGTAGAAGTTCTATTGCCCACTTTGTGTCACTACAACGTGTTCGCTGGTGTTGACCACGAAATGAATGGCCAGAACATGAAAGAGCTTGCAAGCTTGCACGGCGCAACCGATGTAGTATATGCAGGGCATTCAGCTGGTGGATTGGCCGCTATCATCGCTGCTTCGCAAGACCAAAATGCTTCTGGTGTTCTTGGATTGGATGCGACAGATACGCAAGGTATTCCCGGAGTTCCTGACGCAATCGGTCAAAACTATGCTAGTAACGTAACTTGCCCTGCTTTCTCTATTGTTGGCGAAGCTTCTACTTGCAATGCTGATAACAATGGTTTAGATTTGTTTTCGATGATGGATACGTATCAAGCGATAAGAGTGGTCGACGCTGACCACTGTGACTTTGAAAGTCCCACTGATTGGGTTTGTGAGTCACAATGTGAGAATGCTCAAACTACATTTACCGACGAAGAGATTCGTCCGGTTATCGTCACTTTGGGCACAGCCGCGGTTATGTCACTTACAGGGCTTTCAGCTGATGGTGATTTGGTGTGGACACAAGGCCTTGAAGGCTGGATCAATTCTGGACTCATTCAAACAATCGAGTAAAATCACACATAGTTAATTCTATGTGGAGTAAAGGAGATTGGGTGGTAGTCGTTGGTGGAACTTTCAACAAGAGTGGAAAGATCCAAGATGTATCATTTCAAGTAGCTAGCATTGTAGAAATAGGGTTAGATGACTTGCTCGTCAAACCAAAAGATAGCTATGATGCTTCCTTAAAGTTCGTACCAAAGAAGACATGTCGAAAAATACCGGTTGACAATATACAAGTTTACGAAGGTCTTAGAAAACCACAGTGTGGAGATCTTGTTTATTTTTATGAAAAGAACTGGAATAAAAAAGAGACGATAGCAGTTAGCCATGTATGGGAACTTCGAAATGATCCCGGTCGTGGTGTATCTGCTTTAATAACCATAGCAGATAAACAGGATTGGGTATCTATTAAAAATTTGTTAGTTTTAGATGTGAACAACACTGAGAAGTAACATATATTATTTCTAAGTACGGAGAATCAATATGAAAAAATTCACTCTAGGGATGTTAGCAGGATACCTGTTAACGTCCATTTTTAGTATACCAGCACTCCCAGAATATATTTGGTATTTCTTGGGCGGTGTAACAAGTTTAGTCTTGATCTTGTGGTGTGCCTGGAATCGATTCAATGATGACATTCACGAAGGAGAATTTTGATGAATCCATACAATCCCTTGAATGACTTGGTGAGAAGAATAGGTGTACATGGTGGATTCGTTAATTCTCATGCTCACTTCGATAGAGCATACACAATCAAGCCGAAGATGATGGACAAAACTCATCAACACCTGTTTGAAAAATGGGAATATGTAGATAACTTCAAGATGAATGCATCACAAGGTCAGTATTTCGAAAATATAAAGACAGCGATCGAAACACAAATGTTTTTGAATACGCAGGCTGCATGCACATTCGTAGACATAGACCCCGTGTGTGAATACAATGCCATCACTGCAGCAAAGATTGCACAAGAGCATTTTATCGACGAGTTTCCTCTTGTCATAGCATGCCAAACACTGAAAGGAGTTCTAGACGATAAGCCTAGAAAATTGATAGAAGGAGCAATGGATGACTTTCAGATCTTTGGTGGTTTACCTGCGAAAGACAAAGGAAGGGAAGCGGAACATATAGACCAGTTGATGCTATGGGCAAAAGATACTGGTAAAAGAGTCCATGTACATGTCGACCAATTAAATCATCCAAGTGAGAAAGAAACAGAGATGCTAGCAAGGAAGACAATCGAACATGGCCTAGAAGGAATGGTGACAGCAGTGCATTCCCTGTCGCTAGCTGCCCATCCAAAAGCATACCGAGAAGAAGTATATAAAATATGTAAAGATGCGAATTTGTCGTTTATCACTTGTCCCTCAGCTTGGATCGACCACCCAAGAAGAGAGGATCTTGTGCCATCTCACAATGCGCTCACACCAGTTGATGAACTACTAGAACGTGGGTTAACTGTCGCCATTGGTTCGGATAACATATGTGACGTATACAAACCTTTCTGTGATGGAGATATGATCAATGAATTGCGTTTGTTAATAGATGGGTGTAAAATCTACGATCCAGATGCACTTTTGGAAATATGTGTGTATAATGGACTAGAAGTGATTGGCATTGAGGGAGAACGGATATGATAAAATTACTGAGCAACAAGTGGATGAGTTTATTTTGTACGTTTGTTAATTCATGTTTTGCATCAATCGCATGGAATAACGGTGATTATGTGATGGCTTTTCTTTGTTTCGGGTTTGCTTTTTGGTGTGGACATAATTTTTTAGTAGGTATAAAGGGAGATTATTATGATCAAGATGGGAAATAGAGTAAGTTTATTTGACAACATGGGCAAACAAGGGACTGTTGTAGGCTTCAAAAAAGAAAAAGCAAGAACTAGAACAGCTTGGTCTACATTGCCACAAGCCAATTGGTCAAACAACATAGTGATCCAATGGGATGACGGCACTGTATCTGTGCACATTCCAACAGACGTGATGCGAATAGATTAGACAATTATAACTTAATCAGTCTTCGCCAACCTCGAAATAGCTTTCTTTCTTCAAGAGTGTGCTTGATTTCGATGCGATCGTTATTTAAATCTTTTCTAATTTCATTTCTAATGTCGCCTGGAATTGCTCGAGACAAATGAAATACAGATAGATCATCTACAAATTGAGAGCATGTCTCGAAGACTGATTCACAATTATAGCTTTTGTCATCCCAAAAGGTGCACTTTTCTGCTTCATGTCTTTCAATTAAGTCTAAAACGACAGGTCCTTTCTCTATTTCTTCGCCAAGAGCAAACACGTTTTCAGGCTCAAATTTAATGTCCCACCAATTAAGAACATCGCAAATGTGTTGTTCTTGCCCTTTATTTGGTTCTCTAGCTGTCACAATGTAGCAAGGAACACCTGCAGATAAATTTTCTCTCATGATTTCTGCGCAAGGGAGAGGCTTATATCGATTGTGCAGAGTTAAATCAAAGTCGAACACTTGTATCTCATACGCAAAAGGATACTCCTCAGCAGAGAGCTCAGGCTCTTCTAGCAAAACTCTTGCACGCTCAATCAGACTATGTAGCCTTTTTGACATAAAATTCTCCAACAAACAAAACGAACATACTTAATTATTGTATGGCACGTGAATCAATACATAAAAGATTAAAACCGGGCACACTTGTCCGAATAGATCGACTCAATGAGTATGGTATCGTAATTCGCACCAAAGTATACTGGGGACCAGCAATAGAAAATCCCTTTTGTTACGATGTTTTAGTTAAGGGAAAGGAAGTTAGCGCATATGGAGGAGGTTTAACCGTCATCGGAGACAGTTAATGCAAATAGGCGAACTTGTTTGGGTTAGAGATCCGCAACCAAGAGTTTCAACTTCGTGTTGGGCCCTGATTGTGGATAAGTTTGTCGTATTTTTAACTGACGATTCAGCGATGGTGTCGTATGAAATACTAGCAAATTCACAGGTGTTTCAAGTCGATTCGAGTGACCTCATTCGTTTTCACTACTATAACAGGCACCTTACAAATGGAATGGACACCTAACATCGGAGACTTGATTTGGGTACCTCGAGTACCACTTGGGATATTTGCCAAAACAGGTGATCCAGATTTCTGGAAAGTGGGTATAATTACTTCGATGGACAGGCATGACTGTGTCTGGTTTTATTATAATGACCATTTCGAGAAGATACATGTCAACCACATACGGAGAGTCGAGCACAACTGCTAGCATGTCTTGGATAATATATTCAGGTCAATTAGTTCGTATCAAAGCAAATTGTTTTGAACAAACTGGTGTGTACGGTATAATTATTGGATGTGAACATCCAGATTTTGGGCTGGGTCTTAATGAGACTTGGACTGTTCTCGTGGATGGAAAAATAAATACGCTAGAATCATACAAGATTTGGCCTGTTGAGGAGATATAAATGAGTAAATTATCAAAGAGAGAAAGACAACTAATTTTGGAGGCGCAAAGACTTTTAGCAGAAGCTTCTGGAGCTTCTGGAATGGCAGATAATCCTCTTTTCTTGTTGTCAAAAGCTGCAGAAGAAGAAATAGGTACAGATACGATAGAAAAATCGGAGAAAGGAGAATTAGATGAACAATAATTATTCATTGAGACGCCTCTTAAACGAAAATACTCCAACTGTAGATCCTACGCTTCGATCCGGTGGAGCACAAAATCGAGTTGATCGTGTGTCAACACCTACTGGTGAATTATCAGGTGGTCGACTTGCAGGCCACTATAAAGGCAAAGTTGATCAAAATCTGATTGCAGACTATGTACTACAAGGAGGAAACGATAACACAATCGTTATAGGTATGGCATCATCTGGTACAGCACCTGACGTGTTAGTTGCGATTGTGGAAGAAACCACCACTACAACGAAAGGAGTAGGTGGTAGAAAAACATATAAAGTAATCAAAGATCTTTACGAGATCGAAGTTAAAGGTAAATCGGGATCTGGCGGTGATTACGTAGCAGAAAAGGGTGCACAAACGACAGTAAGAGACATCAACACCACTAATGCAGGAAAGATTAGCACTAGAGGAAAAAACAAGGTCGGAACCAAAACGACAGGAGTGATGCAGTTTGCGGCTTCTGGTGGTTCTTCCACAGGGCACCTCGGCCAACTCGGAACTGCACAAGGTCTTGCAGCTAGTGCAACCCAAGGTTCTCAAATCGGTGGTGGAGAATACAATAATTTAGGGCTTACAGAACGATTTCTTGGATTGGTTTTAGCAGATGAAATTAGAGACATGAATGGTGAACCGTTCACTCTTAAAATGTCCGGAGGTAATTACAGATTAGTTGCTGCAGGAGAAACCGGACCCCAGTATGTGTCACCATTGGTGAAAGCAAAAACAGGTTCGCGGGAAGTTGGATACTACAAAGGTTCTACAAGTCCGGATCGTTTTGTTCAAATAGATAATACCAATCCGAATTTTAGCAATGCTGTGGCGCTTCCTGACGTCAAAACTGTACACTATGCTGGGGTACACGGTACAACAGCTATTATATACAGAATTCAAGATCAAGATCCTATTTTTGCAAACAGCAAAACCACTAACTTGTTCGACCCTGGCGTAGACGTTCAGTTTATACCCGGAACTGGGTTCACTGTCACGTTGACCAAAGATCACTTTACATCGGCTGTGGCTCCTGCTGATGGCGGGTCAGGCGCAACTGGCACGACTCGAGATGATTTCGAAAGAGATGCAAGAGAAACAGCGAGAGGAACGGGAAGTACAGGTTCTCAAGTGAGGATGCTAGCGAAATATACCAAAGAGTTGAATTCTTTGGAGTCTGTACAAGCAGGATCTGAATCTTTAGCAGAAGCATGGTCAAATTCTCTGGAAGCATCTTGGAAACCAGATGGAAACTTTGGAAAACTTTGCTCGCATCTAAATGTTAAATTTAAAGATCTCGAAGAACTCAAATCCGCCGAAGGTAAGGTGAAGATGGGAAAAGTCATTCGGTATCTTGCCTCATGTACGTACACAGGCGATTGTACTGACATTCTTGATAATTTCTACACTTTTGCAAATCAGCGAATCATACAACAGTCTATGGACATGTCAGGAGGAAAGAATCCAAGACCACAGGGTCCGGGACATACGCAGCTACAAAGAGCTCAGAAGCTTTTAGGTAGTTCGTACGATATGGGTGTTTGTACCTTATTCGCAAACGCCGTCATCGATTTCTGTTTCGGAGTGGGTTATTTATCTGACAACGCTTTTAATACATACCCTGTCGCTTTAGCCGGATCTGTCTCGCAACTTGATAGAGCAATCGAGCTTTGGTCTCCTAGCAATGTGTACGAAGGAACAAAGTTCAGATTCGAAGATATGAAGGAACCGGTGGCTGCAGGAGCCTCAGGTAACTTCCTCGACATTGACCCTGAAGAAGATCTAGTTGATCTGGTGAACGATATGGCACAAGGTATCTATCCGGATGGTTCAGCTGATTTTGGGTCAGAGACATTAGATTACGAAGGTGATGTACATTCAGATCTTTACGATTTCATTGCGAATGGAGAAGCTTCTCCTGAACTGGAAAGATGGGCGAGGGCAAATCCGGATGTTATGGGCCAACTAGAAGATCGGTATGGAATTCGTATGGAAAACATCAGAAGAAGACTTGGTCATAAAGGACAAATTCTTAAAGAACGATGGAGTAAACTAGCAGGTTTACCTCTTCGTGGCTAAGTGAAGACTGTGATGCGTATTCGAAATATAAGATCTTACATACGAAGCATCCTCCTAGAGATGGCGGATGCTAGCATGTTTCATCCGAAGCTCCAACAAGGCATCGCTACCATGCGAGAAAGGGGTATATACTTCATTGACGATTCAGGTGGAGATTATATTGAATTATACTTACACGATGGAATCAAATCAAAAGGAAGATTCATTGCTCATTTAAGTGTCGATCAAGACGAATACAAAGGTGTGCCTTTGTGTATGGTGACCGATACTATGATTGATGAAGATTTAAGAAAAACGGGAATAGGTCCATTATTCTACGAGTATATCGCTGACAAAGTGTTTCCTGCCTATATTGTGAACGATAGAGGTGCTACATCAGACAAAGCTGCTAGAATGTGGAGATATTTTCACAAGAATACTGGCGAATACGATCGTATCCAACTAGACATCACTTCCGAAGAGTGGGAAGACGATTATGTTCTAACGAAAACCAAAACAGACGATGTCAGTATGGAGTCTTTCTTCGACCACGAATATGGAGGACCTTCTTCGAACCCAAATTTACCAAAGAACTTCTCCAATTATCCTGACATCAAAAAGAGATTATTGGGATCAGCATTTTCAAAGGCATACAGAAGAAAAGTGCCTACGGGTATTTCCGATTGGATGGATGAAAATTTGTTGAATTCTGACGAATCTATGTTTGATTAATTTCGTATAATTCTGCACAATTCGTAAATCACTGGTATAATTAGCTATGTATTACTACACAAGGAGAATACATGGCAAAGTATATCATGAGTCCTTATCTACCACACGCATCTCCTAAGAAGGACGGGAGCCAACCATCGCATCGTGCGGGTTGGGCATTACTAAACTCAAAACAACTGAACGCACCGTTGATACATAACAACAACATTCCTGATGATTGTACCACACTTTATCTTGAACCTGGAATGGAGTTCGCTGGTACGCAGAAATCGTTCAATATGGCTCTGTCTGGCAAGATGTGGAATGGTTTGTATCTACGCATGAAGCGGATCGCAGACTATGTAGATCAAGGCGGCAAGATCGTATTGGTCGATCATATTATAGATGGCGACAAGAGTGTCGATTGGGGCGAGAGACTTTATTCTCGCAAGAAAAACTATGATGCACAAGTTGAGAAAGGCAAAGCTGATCTTACTTTTGGTCAATTATTTCCAAATGATGTGGAGAAGATCAAGCGAGGCACACTTCCTGGCACTCCTTCGTATTTTCAGAAAGACTATAAATCA
>Ga0115011_10003853_pt1 | contig 10174 bp, 7 predicted proteins | sample TroAtlMetagenome_2_FD_88705 | JGI IMG/M metagenome (GOLD analysis project Ga0115011, IMG submission 88705) | Marine eukaryotic phytoplankton communities from Atlantic Ocean - Tropical Atlantic ANT8 Metagenome | ecosystem: Environmental > Aquatic > Marine > Oceanic | place: Tropical Atlantic...
TTATACTTTACACTTTATAGTTGTCCGACTAGGGCTCGAACCTAGACTCTTCTGGACCAAAACCAGACGTGTTGCCAGTTACACCATCGGACAATTAAAGGAGTTCAAAATTACACTAATAAAAATAAGAAACAAAAAATAATAACTTAGTTAATTAAAATAGAATACAATAATGTATTTTTGTTTTTCTAAAAAACATAACTATCCATGGCTAATCCAATAAAAACACTTTCTTTTTCAACACTGGACAAAATAGGTGGATGGTTAGTTTTTTTTATTGCATTAGTAACTTATGCAATAACTTTAGAGCCAACAACTAGTTTTTGGGATTGTGGAGAATATATTGCTACAGCACATAAAATTCAAGTTGGACACCCCCCCGGAGCTCCACTTTTTGTAATTATAGCAAACTTTTTTTCGAATTTAACATTTGGAAACCCAACTAATGTAGCGTGGATGATAAATTTCATGTCTGCATTATGTAGCGCTTTTACAATTTTGTTTTTATTTTGGATTATTACTCTTTTAAGTCAAAAAATATTACAACAAGAAAACCCCAAAGAAGACATGTCTTTGTTTTCAAAATTCTCCATCCTATTTGGAGGCCTTATTGGGTCTTTAATCTATACTTTTTCTGATTCCTTTTGGTTCTCTGCTGTTGAAGGAGAAGTATACGCAATGTCTTCTTTGTTTACTGCTGTGGTTTTTTGGTCTATTCTTAAATGGGAAAGTGAATTTGAAAAAGCACATGCAAATAGATGGTTAGTTTTAATAGCATTTTTAATTGGCTTATCTGTTGGTGTGCATATGCTTAATTTACTTGCCATCCCTGCAATAACTAGCATTTTTTTATATAAAAAATGGCAATCAGGAAATTACTCAAATATCATAAAATTCATAATAATAAATATGATTGGCGTAACTATTCTTGGGTTAATATTTTATATAATCGTCCCTCAAACAGTCAATTTTTTTGGCAAAACAGAATTATATTTTGTTAATGAATTAGGCCTTAGTTTTAATAGCGGAACAATAACATTTTTAATTACAATAGGTGCGTTAATAACATTTAGCTTAATTTATTCTCAATACAAAAAATTAATCAATTTAAACACTGCAATTCTAAGTTTACTTTTTTTCTTAATTGGTTATTCTTCTTTTTTTGTTTTAATTATTAGATCAAATGCAAATACACCAATAGATGAAAATAATCCAGAAGATGCGGTCAGCTTACTCGCGTATCTCAACCGAGAGCAATATGGAAGTCACCCTTTAATACATGGATACTCCTTCAACTCTAGTGACTCAACAGTTGTTGACGGAAACCCTGTTTATGTTCAAGGTTATGAATTAAAAAACATAAAAGGTGGATTAAAATGGAAAGACAAGAATGGAAAATCAGTTTATAAGGAAGAGTTTTCTACGAAAGAAAAAGCTGAAAAAAGAAAAGAAGAATTATTAAGTTCAAAACTTAATAATTCTTCTTTAGTTTTTGAGATAAATGATAAATATATTATTTCAGATGCAAGAAAAGACTGGAAAACAATTTATAAAAAAAATGATGAAAGTTTTTTTCCAAGAATGTGGAGCAGCTCTACTACACATATAAATGGCAGAATGAATGACGGTTATTTAGGCTGGAGTGGTAAGAAAAGAGCTGATAGTGAAATTCCTACTTTCATGGAAAACATGAAGTTTTTTTGGAATTATCAAATGAAACATATGTATATAAGATATTTTATGTGGAATTTTTCCGGGAAACAAAATGACGTACAAGGACATGGGGGAAAATTGGATGGAAATTGGAAAACTGGAATAAACTTCATTGACAACCATCTTCTTAGACTAGGCCCTCAAAAAAATTTACCTAAGCATTTAAAAGACAACGCAGGTCATAACAAATATTTTTTATTACCTTTTTTACTAGGATTATTTGGAATACTTTTTCATGTCACAAAACGAAAAAAAGATTTTTGGGCTATATTCTTATTATTCTTTTTTACTGGAATAGCAATTGTAATTCAATTAAACCAAACACCTTATCAGCCTAGAGAAAGAGATTACGCATACGTTGGATCTTTTTTCGCATATGCAATTTGGACAGGGATAGGGACATTAGGAATATTTCAACTTATACAAAAAATCATATTACATAACATCAAATCAGAATCTAAAAATGATTATTTAAAACCCATTTGCATTAGCGCTTCTATTTTTCTATTAGGGATACCTACTCTCATGGCATATCAAAATTGGGATGATCACGATAGGTCAAATCGCTATACCGCCAGAGACTTTGCAAAAAATTATCTTAGCTCTTGCAAACCAAATTCAATTTTGTTTACTATGGGCGACAATGACACTTTTCCATTATGGTACGTTCAAGAAGTTGAGGGCTACAGAACAGATGTGCGAGTAGTGAATTTAAGTTTATTAAATACAGATTGGTATATTGACCAAATGAAAAAAGACGCCTATGATGGCAAAGCTGTACCTTTTAGTTTAGAAAAAGATTTATATAAACAAGGCACTAGAGATGTGGCATATTACTATCCATATTCGACGCTTATTCAAGATAGTCAAACAATTAATTCATTAGAAAGTCAAATTCAAATTCTAAATAACACAGCCCCACAACAAACTTTAGAAATCAGAAATTATTTAAATAATCTTCTTTTAATGATTTCAAAAAAAAATAGAGATGAGGCGCTAGAATCTTTAGGAAAGATGTTAAACCTTCCTTCTGAAAAAAGAAAAGATGAGCTTTTTTTAGACTCTATGAATATTAGTGAAGAAATCTTTAATCTTAGTGACTTCAATAATTGGATAGAAAATGATCGAAAATTTACAAAAATAAATGTGACTAAAAATAAAGCACATGTTTACTTTCCTATGAGTAAATTAAAACTCCAGGTAAATAAAGAAAATGTTTTACTAAATAACATTGTTATGGAAGGTGATTTAGAACTGATTGAAGATAGTTTATTAATTGATTTCTCAAAAAATCAGGTTAGAGGTTTAGATAAAAAAAGCTTGATGATTTTAGACCTTTTAGAAGAAAATGATTGGGAAAGACCTATTTATTTTGCAATAACTATTGGGGACCCAAATCAAAACCCAGAACCATTCTTATTTTTAAATGATTATTTACAATTGGACGGCATGGTTTATCAACTAGTTCCCATTAAAAATATTAATACCGAAAGTGGCAGAATAAACAGTGATATTTTATATAATAACATAATGAATAAATTTAAATGGGGCGGAATTGATGGCTCTAATGATATTTATATAGATGAAACAAATGCTCGAATGATTCGGAATTTTAAAAATATTTTTAATAGATTAACATCACAGCTAATTGAACAAGGAGATCTAGAAAGAGCAGATTCTGTTATAAAAAAGTCATTACATACAATTAAACATGAATTAGTCCCTTTAGAAATATATGACTTACCATTAATTGAAAATTATTTTGATTTTATTATAGAAAGAGATGTAAACCAAATGAAGCTTGGAAAAACAGATTCTTTGAATTTAGAGTACAGAAATTTAAATAAACTCCTCAAATTATTAATTAATAGATATAACGCTGAACTTGAGTATTACAACTTGTTTTCAAAAAAAGACATCCAGACGGATTGGTTAATTCAAAATCAAATCAAACTTGCCGCACAATCTTTAAGTGCACTTTATTTATTAAAAAATGAAATCCCAATTATTGAAGAAGATGATTTAGTAAAAATTGAATCTAGTCGAATCATTAACGAAAATTTTAATAAAACTATAGAATTAATAGAAGACAGTAAAAGTACACCAAGTTATTATAAAAAATATAAACAAGAAGCGCAAAATTTATTTTCCATTCTGAAAATCTATTTAGAAATCTCTAATACTCATAACGACCCTGAATTAAATAACAAGCTACACGAACTAGAACGTGTTTCTAGATTAATCAACCCAGAGCTAAAAAAATCATCTAATCTCAATATGTGTGTATGTATAGAAAAGGAATTAAATAATTCAATTACTAATGAATGCATTACTTATCTCAACAATCTATTTGTTGATGAACAAAAAACTACAGAAGAAGCATCAAATTGCCCAGAGTTATTTCAGTTATTTTGGCAAAAACAAATAGAAGCGATGGAAAATTCTACTAATTTATAGGAACTTACGCATACTATTAAAACCTCCATATATATTATATACAGACTTAAATAAATTAGATTTTAGAATTGACGACGCTATCATCGATCTATACCCACCTGCACAATAGACTAAATATTTTTTTTCAGGATCCAAATTTGATAAATTATTAGAAAGCTCTTGTAATCTTATATTAATCGCATTATTAACTTTACCAACTGCTTCTAATTCCATTGGCTTTCTGACATCTAAGAAAATGGCATCTGTAAAATTAGATGTAAACATTTGCTCAGGAAAAATAGAGTCTATTGTTATTATTTTATCAGAATCAACATCAGCAAAGTCCGTTATAAAACCTAAAACATTCTCATAACCAACTCTAGCAAGTCTAGCAACAACTTCTTCTTCTTCACCAGGGTAACACACAATAATTATATTTTTATCAAATGGAATTACCGCACCTACCCAAGTTGCAAATGACTGAAACGTTTTAGTAATATTTATTGAACTTTTAATAAAACCTTGTTCAAAATCATGACCAGATCTAACATCTAAAATAACTGCTCCATTAAGTATTTCTTTTTCTAAAGTATTTATAGGAAAATTTTTTAAATTACTTTCTATAACTTTAGATGTTTCTTTATAACCCTCTTTATTCATTTTAGCATCATGAGAAAAATAAAGAGGAGGTGCTAAAATACCATCCAATACAACTTCTATAAATTGTTCTTTGTTCATTTTCTGAAGAGCATAATTTTTTTTCTTTTGTTCTCCTATTGTAGAAAAAGTTTCTTTACTAAAACTTTTTCCACAAGCTGAACCTGGTCCGTGCGCAGGATAAACAATTACATCGTCATTTAATTTCATTAATATATTATGAAGTGAATCATACAATTGTGAAGCTAAATCAGATTGTGTTACCGAACTAGAAATTGCTAAATCTGGCCGACCTACTTCACCTATAAATAAAGTATCACCAGTAAAAACACAATATTCATTGTTATTTGAATCATAAAGCAAATAACAAACAGATTCAGGGGTGTGACCTGGAGTGTGTAAAACTTTTATTTTTATGGAGCCAATATTGAAAATTGAATTATTTTCTGCTTTTATAATGTCATATGTTGTGTCAGCGACTGAACCAAATACAATTTCAGAATTAAATATATTTTTTAAATCTAAATGCCCTGAAATGAAATCAGCATGAAAATGTGTTTCAAAAATATATTTAACATTAGCACGACGACTTTGTACTAAATCAGTATACAAATTAGAGTCCCTTATTGGGTCAATAATAATTGCCTCTCCATCTGATTCTATATAATAAGATGCCTGCGAAAGACAACTTGTATAAATCTGTTTTATAAACATTATAAAAATAATTACATATTAAATCCTATAAGCAAAGATATAATTATTAAAAAAAAAGCAAATACCCTATGCATCATTTTTACATCAACTGATTTTTGTATTTTTTGACCTATTAATAAACCAATAATAGAAAACAAAAGAATATATAAAAAAAGTTGAGAATTAAGATTGAAGAAATTGTTTGAAAAATCTATAATTATTGAAAAAAAAGAATTTAAAAAAATTAAAAACATGGAGGCTTTTGCTGCTTGTTTAATATTAAATTTTTGAAAAATAATTAATACTGGAACAATTAAAAATCCACCCCCTACTCCTAACAATCCCGTCAAAATTCCTATTAAAAACCCTTGTATCATTAATACAATGAAGTTTAGATATGTTGTTTTTTGATTATTCAATTTATCAAATTGAAAGTTTTTTTTATACAACATAAATACTCCAGAAATAAATAAAAAAGAACAAAACACTTTTATAAGTAAATCATCTGAAGATATTTGAAATAGAAATTTTCTGGAAAAAAAAACTCCGAATAATGACATGATTCCAAAAAAAAGAACAGATTTGAATTTGTGAATTATAATGTTTGGGGATGAACTCAATCCTAAAAAGGATACTAAAAAAACAATTATTAATGAATATGTTGTAGATATTTTAAAAGATAAATCAAAAAAAAACATCAAAATAGGAATAGCTATCAATGACCCCCCTGCTCCAAACAAACCAAATAAAACACCTGACGCAAAAAATAAAATATATCCAATAAAATTTTCCATTATTCTATAACTAATTTTACTCTGGAATGTAGCAGAATTAACACTCCCTTGTTAACAACTAAATTGAATTCTAAATGAATCTTGTGCATAATTTGACTAGAATTGTGGTGCATTTCATATTTGGGGTATATTGATTACCTAACTTCTTAAAAGGTAATCGCAAAAAAGTCTGTTAATTCGGACTTTTTTTGTTTGGCGCTATCATGTCACTTGGATTAACCAGTCTATTAAAGTCTTTTTCACTCAAAATATTTAAATTCATTGCCGCATCTTTTAAAGTCAAATCCTTTTCATAAGCATATTTAGCAATTTTTGCAGCTTGATCATAACCAATATGAGTATTTAATGCAGTAACTAACATCAAAGAATTATGTAAATTTTTATTTATCTGTTTTTTATTCGCCTTAATACCCAAAACACAATTTTCTGAAAAAGAAACACATGCATCACCTAAAATTCTTGAAGAAAGAATAAAATTATATATCATCATGGGCCTGAATACATTTAATTGAAAATGACCCTGAGTCGCGCCAAATGAAATAGCTGTGTCATTTCCTATTATTTGCGAACAAACCATTGTTATAGCTTCACATTGCGTTGGATTAACCTTGCCTGGCATTATAGATGAGCCAGGCTCATTTGCTGGTAATATTAATTCCCCTATCCCTGACCTAGGCCCCGAAGAAGAAATCCTGATATCATTTGCAATTTTATTAATTGATAATGATAATTGCTTTAAAGCATGATGAGAAGAAACAATACCTTCATTTGAAGAAAGGGCTTCGAATTTATTTGGAGCAATTCTAAAAGAACTTTTAAATCCGACTTTTTTATAAAACAAATTAATCTTTTTAACAACCATTTTATCAAAACCTTTGATAGTATTTAAACCTGTTCCAACAGCAGTCCCTCCAATAGCTAACTCACAAAGATCACGGGAACTTTCTTGTATTTTTTTCAAACCTTTTTCTATTTGAGAAACATATCCGGAAAACTCTTGACCTAAAGTTAATGGAGTTGCGTCCATAAAATGAGTTCTTCCAATTTTAATTATTTTAGAAAATGAAGATGATTTTTTTTTCAAAGACTTTAATAAAATCTTCAAACCAGGAATCGTATGATTAATTAATAAGTTTAAAGCCGCCATATTCATCGCAGTTGGGAAAGTATCATTTGATGATTGTGACTTATTTACATCATCATTAGGATGTAAAGTTATTTTTTTTGAAATTTCTTTTGCTCGATTCACAATAACTTCATTTATATTCATGTTTGTTTGTGTGCCCGACCCTGTCTGCCATACTACTAAAGGAAAGTGGTCATCTAAATTACCTGAGTATATCTCATCACAAACCTTAGATATTAAATCCCTTTTTCTTTTTGAAAGGATGCCTAAATCACAATTAACATGAGCTATAGATTTTTTTAATAATGCAAATGAATGAATAACCTCTATAGGCATGCTACCTGGGTTTCCTATTTTAAAATTATTCCTTGATCTTTCTGTTTGAGCAGCCCAAAACTTATCACCTGGCACATTAACAGAACCTAAGCTGTCAAATTCTTTTCGAGTTTTTGTCATAATAAAATATTATTTTAGCAAAGCTAATATATTTTCTGGAGGTCTTCCAATAATAGCCTTTTTGTCTTTCATAACAATTGGCCTTTCAAGTAAAATAGGGTGATCTAATATCGCTTGAATTAACTCGTCTTTTGAAAGAATTTTATTTTTATAATTCTCTTTATAAATTGATTCGTTTTTTCTAATTATTTTTTTATAATCTAATTCGTTCAAACAAGAAATAATACCTTCTATTTGTTTTTTGTTTAATGGAGTTTTTAAATACTCTATCACAACGAAATCCACATCTCTTTCTTGTAATAATTTTAACGCCTCTCTACTTTTTCTACATCTAGAATTATGAACTATTTTCAACATAATTATTTATTATTATTCATTAAATATGACTTTATAAAGCAATCTATTTCTCCATTTAACACAGCCTGAACATCGGATGACTCTTGATTTGTCCTCAAGTCTTTAACTAATTTATATGGATGTAAAACATAATTTCTTATCTGAGAACCCCACTCTATTTTTTTCTTTGAAGACTCTACTTCATTTTTTTTTGCATTTAATTTTTCTAACTCAATTAAATATAGTCTCGATTTCAGTAAAACCATAGCTTTTTTTTTATTATCTAATTGAGATGCTGATTCAGAGTTCTCAATAACTATTCCCGTGGGATTATGACGTAACCTAACAGCTGTTTCTATTTTGTTTACAGCTTGACCACCAGGTCCACCAGCCCTAAATGTATCCCATTCAATTTCAGAGGGATTAATGATAATTTCAATTTCCTCATCAACTAATGGGTATACAAAAACTGAAGCAAAAGAAGTGTGCCTTCTAGAGTTAGAATCAAATGGGGAAATTCTAACTAAACGATGAACTCCACTTTCACCTTTTAAATAACCATAACAAAAATCACCTTCTATTTCTAAAGTAACTGATTTAATCCCCGCTACATCTCCACTTTGATAATTTATCTCCTTTACTTTATATTTATTTTTTTCCGCCCACATAATATACATCCTCATCAACATCTCTGCCCAATCTTGACTCTCAGTACCCCCTGCCCCCGGATTAATAGTTAAAATAGCTGTTGATTTATCTTGTGGGTCATTCAACATGGTTTTAAACTCTAAATTAGAAATTAGACTCTTTGCTTGTTTAAAAGAGTCAACTATTTCTTTTTCTTGTATCTCGTTTTTTATAAAAAAAGAAAACAAAACCTCCAAATCCTCAACTGAACGCTTACAATCATTAAAATTATTAATTTTAGAATCAGAAAACTTAATGTCCTTCATTAATTTTTCAGCATTTTTTTGATTGTGCCAAAAATCAGCTTCTTGAGAAATTAAATGCTTTTTATCTAACTCCTCAATTTCTGATTTTATATCTAAAGCTCTTTCTAATTTAGACACCCTATCAATTAATTCTTTTATTTGATCTTGACTAACCATATTATAGCTACACTAACTTTATTGATAAATAAAAATTTATTTTCACAGAATTTAGTAATAAAAACCCAAATTTGCACCTATGAACAAAAATAACAATCCTAGATTATTACTTTTATTCTTATCGCACATTATTTCCGGTATCTCTTCGGGGATTAGCATGATTGCAATTCCTTGGCACTTTACAGATAAATTAAATTTAAACTCTACCTTCTCATTATTGTTTGGGATTGTGACTTTTTTTGGTCTTTTCTGGGGATTATATGCTGGGACTATTATTGACAAATATAATCGAAAAAAAATACTAGAAAGATTAAATTTAGATACTGGATTAATGATTATGTTAATAGCTTTTGCTATTATGCTTTTTAATTCACAAACAATCTCTATTATTTTAATTGCCTTAGTTTTTACAATATCATGTTTTTACTATATTATATATTACCCTACACTATATGCTTTTTCACAAGAAATAAGTAAAAAAGAAAACTATATAAAAATTAATTCTTACATAGAAATTGTAGGACAATCAACAACAGTCTTAGCCGGAGGTTTAGCTGCTATTTTATTAGAAGGAATTGATTGGAAGTGGATCACTATTAAAGCAGTTAGTATTGAAAAATTATTAATTATTGATGGCATAACATATTTAATTGGATCCGTAATAATTAGCTTAATTATTTTTTCACCGAAAATCATAAAAACAAGAAGATTAGACCCTATATTAAAAAGATTAGAAGCTGGAATTAAATTTTTGAAAAAAAATCCACTAATACTTATTTATGGCATATGCTCTCATATAATTTTTGCTTTTATTTTAACTGAATTATTTACACTTTTACCTTTGTTAATTAAAA
>Ga0115011_10003854_pt1 | contig 10173 bp, 8 predicted proteins | sample TroAtlMetagenome_2_FD_88705 | JGI IMG/M metagenome (GOLD analysis project Ga0115011, IMG submission 88705) | Marine eukaryotic phytoplankton communities from Atlantic Ocean - Tropical Atlantic ANT8 Metagenome | ecosystem: Environmental > Aquatic > Marine > Oceanic | place: Tropical Atlantic...
AGGCAATGCCTCTGGCCCGATCTTGATGTGCATTTAATATCTTCCACTGAGCAATGGGCACAATTTGCCGTTGCCGGTCCTAACAGTAGAAAGCTTTTAGAAAAGATTATTGACAAAGGTCATGACATATCAAACGAAGTATTTCCTTATATGGGGTGCAAAGCAATAACTGTTTGCAACAAGATACCCTCTCGATTATTTAGGATTTCCTTTTCAGGTGAACTTGCCTATGAAATCGCTGTTCCTACACGTTATGGAAATTCTCTCTTTGAAACACTCATGGAAGCAGGAGAAGAGTATAATGTTACACCTTATGGAACTGAAGCTTTAGGTGTCATGAGAGTAGAAAAAGGACACGCAGCTGGAAATGAGCTTACAGGGCAAACAACAGCTCAAAATCTCGGGCTAGAAAAAATGATGTCAAAACAAAAAGATTATATAGGAAATATTCTTTCCAAAAGAGTTGAATTAAATCGAGAAAATAAAATCATTTTAATGGGATTTAAACCTGTTGATAAAACCATTGAATTGCTTGCAGGCTCACATTTTATTTCAAAAGGCAAAACCGCTTGCACTGATAATGACGAAGGTTGGATGAGCTCTGTTGCTTTTTCACCAATTTTAAATCACTCAATTGGATTAGGTTTTATCAAAAATGGATCAAATAGAATTGGTGAAATTGTAACTGCAGTGGATCTTTTAAGAAACAAGCAAATTGACGTAGAAATAGTTTCTCCTCATTTTGTTGATCCAGAAGGTGAAAAATTACGTGCTTAATTTTACATTAAAATCTGAACCACCTATTGGGTTTAAAGAAAGAGTATTTAAAGATGTGAAGCTAATAGAAGAAACTGATCATTCTATAGTTTCAATCTCCGTCCCAAAAAATAATTTCAAACAATTGGAAAAAAGAATTTTTGATAATTATAAAATAACGTTGCCAGTTATTGGTAAGTCTAAAACTGCAAAGCTAAACAACTCCAGGTTTCTTGCACTACAACCTGATCAATATTTTATTATTTTTGATAAAAAAACAAATTACCCAGTTGAAGAATTAAACAAATCTCTAGGCAAAGAAGGTTATTTTTCTGATCAATCTGACAGTTGGTCTATTATTAATATTTCAGGCAAAAATACTATTAATGCTCTAGAGCGTATCTGCCCCCTGAACTTATCATCTGATGTTTTTACTATAGGTAATGTTAACAGAACATCAATGGAACATATAGGCGTAATAATGGTTAGGGCAACAATTGATCAATTTATTTTACTTTCACCAAGGTCATCTTCCAGTAGCTTTTATCATGCCATAGTAACTTCTATTGAAAATATTTCATAATGGGCAAGCCAAAAGTTTTTGTTACAAGGCGTTGGCCAGAAATTGCAGAAAATCAACTAAAAAAATATTTTGATGTGACATTAAATCTTAATGATAAAGCTCTAAGCAATAAAGAATTGCAAGATGCTTTTTACAATCATGATGCAATAGCTCCTACTGTTTCTGATATGATAGACGAAAATATCATTAAAAGTGGAAAATCAGGTAGAGGTAAAATAATCTCTAATTTTGGTGTCGGTTTTAGTCATATAGATATAAATGCATGCCAAAAATATGAAATTAAAGTTTCAAATACACCCGACGTTCTTACTGACGCGACCGCCGATCTAACAATTTTATTAATGCTAATGGTAAGTAGGCGTTCTAAAGAAGGTGAGTACCAAATCAATAATAACTTATGGCCCGGTTGGAGCCCCACTCATCTATTAGGCAGTGAATTAACAAATAAGACCCTTGGAATAATTGGTTTAGGAAGAATTGGGCAAGCTGTTGCAAAGAGAGCTTTCTTTGGTTTTAATATGAAAATAAAATTTTATAGTCGCTCAAAAAAGAATTTAGATTTTAGTTTTAAAGCAGAGCAGATCAATAGCATATATGACTTGTGTAAATCATCTGATTTTTTAACTGTCCATTGTCCAGGAGGCAAAGACAATAAATATCTAATTGACCAAAGGGTTTTCAATGCTATGAAAAAAACAGCGTACCTTATTAATACTGCAAGAGGTGACGTGGTTCATGAAAACAGTCTTCTTGAAGCACTAAAAAATAATACAATAGCTGGTGCAGGATTAGATGTTTTTGAAAATGAACCTAATATTAACCCTCTATTATTAAAATCTAAAAATCTCATAATGTTACCTCACCTCGGATCAGCAACAAAAGAGACTAGAAATGCGATGGGTCTTAAAGTTATTGATAATTTAAGAAAATTTTTTGACTCTGGTGAGGTAATTGACCCTGTCCCCCTAGTTAAATGACTATGGAAGACAAAATCAGGTCTCAAATAAAATCAGTATTTCTAAAAGCTGTAAATGCTAGTAAACCTAAAAAAATTTTTACAAACAAGATTAAAGATTATTTACCAAAGTCAAAAACTATTAAGGTGCTGGCTGTTGGTAAAGCTGCATCAAGTATGGTTGAGAGAATTATAGAATTAGATATTGCAAAAGAGGGAATGCTAGTTACGAACTCAGAAAACTTTAAAAAAATTAATGGTTTTAATTGTTTTAAAACAGGACACCCGTTACCTAATAAAGATGGTTTAGAAGCATCTGTAAAGGTAGAGTATTTTCTAGATGAGTTGAATGAAAATCATCACCTTCTGTTATTATTAAGCGGTGGAGGTTCGTCTTTATTGCCATCGCCTGCAGAAGGTTTAACTTTGCAAAATAAAATATATATCAATTCTAAACTTTTAGAGAGCGGCATTAATATAAATGAAGTTAATGCTGTGCGCCGATTATTTTCTAGATTAAAAGGCGGAAGGCTTTTAAAAAGAGCTTATCCAGCAACTGTTACTCAATTAATTTTTTCAGATGTTATGGATGATAGTTTAGAGACTATTGCTAGTGGGGTTTGTGCACCTGATCCTTATACTTTAAATGATGTAATTAAAATACTTGAAAAAACAAAAATTATAAACAAGTCTTTTGTTCGCAATCACATAAGAAAGGTTGGAGTTAATAAAAATTTATTACCCCTAAAAGAAAATGATAAAATTTTTAATAATGTAAAAAGTTATATTCTTGCAAACAATAAAACATGTTTGGATGAATCAATAAAGATAATGAAAAAAAAGTATAATTTTATTAGTCCAATTGGCATTGAATTATCAGGGGAAGCATCCATTACAGGAATTAAATTGGCGAAATGGTTCATCAGTAAAAAAATCAATAATAAATTTTTTACTGCTCTGGGTGGTGAGACTACTGTTACTCTAAAAGATATGAAGTCAGGTAAAGGTGGGAGATGCCAAGAACTTGCTCTAAGCTTCTCAATATATATGAAGAAGAATTACAAGGAACAAAAGGATTGGTTAATATTTGCTGCTGGGACTGATGGCAGAGACGGTCCTACAGATGCAGCAGGGGCAATTGTAACCTCTAATAGCAATTTTGACATTAGTGAAGCAAATAGTCATCTTTCTGAGAATAATAGTTATAATTTCTTACTCAAAAACGACCTATTATTAAAAACAGGGGGCACAAATACTAACCTCGGTGATCTTGTATTTTTAGTAATGTTATAACTATTTATTTGATGTTCTAAAAAATGGAATTAAAAATATTATACACGCCAACAGAAAAAAAATACTGCCAAGCATTGCCCAGAAATTTCCTAAACTTGCTATCATAAAACCAATAGCTGAAATTATAAAAAATATCCAACCTATAAAATTTATCTTTTTGTTACTCAATGTATAAGCGCCTTTTGTTTCTTATTTCAACGATGAAAGATGTTCACTAGCATTAAAATATGGAAGAACGTCTCTACTTGAGCAACCCATTATAGTAAGTCTCTCAGCAATCTTGATGGCTTTTTGGTATTTTCTTTCGTTTTCTAGCTCAGAATTTTCTAACATCACCCCACCGCAGACTGATATTCCATAATTTGATTGTAATGACCTTATAACTTTACCAGATGACAAGCCATCAGCTACCATCGCAAGTTCAAAATCATCTTGTTTTACAATCTGAATATTATTTTCAACTAAAAATTTTCTAATACTGGTTTCAGCCTCAAGGGCGAGATCCCAGTATTTAGTTTCTGAAGCTGTGGCCTCACCTGAGGCTATTTCAAACGCTTTACAAAAAACAAGAAACATTTTTTCTCTTTCATTGGATCCATTCCAGGCTGCTTTACCAAGACTTTTCCATATGCTTAAATTCATTTCTTCATAAACCTTAGGTATTCTATCAAAAAACAACTGATGAAGGCCAGCCTCTGTTTGAGTACTATCCAACATTTGTTCTTTATGAATATCAGTAGCATCGAATGTACCACACATAGGACATGCCTCATCACTTAAAGAGCTTTTTTTATAAATATATGAACATCTCATCTTATTGGGCAGTTGATTTTGACATAGGAGATAAACCTGATTGTTATCAATTTCATTGAGCTGTTCAGCAATCCAATTAAATCTATTTTTAAACTTTAAATAGGATCGTCTATGACTCCATAGTTCCCATTTTAGTTTTTCTACGGGCCCAAAAGTACTCCAGTTAGAGCTCACATCAATTACAAGGCATTTTGATTTATCTTTAGCTGATCTAAGCCCTCTTCCAACTGATTGTCCCCATAAAACTTTTGATAGGGTTGGCCGTAAATGAACAATAATATTACAATTTGGATTGTCCCAACCCTCTAATAAGACACCAACAGACACAACTGCTTCAATATTCCCTTTTTCATGTTCTGCTAATACCTTCATTCTTTCATTTAAAGGGGTTTGGGCTGTAACTATCGCACATGATATTCCTGCTTTTTCAATATTTTCTACAGTTACTTCCGCAACTGAAACATCTGGACAAAACCAAGCGCTTATAGGCTTGGGTGAAACACTATCTCTTTGATTTTGATAAATATGAACTGAATATTCAATCATTGATGACTTCACAATAGCGGAAGCAAGTTTATTGGTTGGGAAATCCCCTGAACTGATATCAATATCGGTTAAATCTAAATCATGAACAAAATAAGGTTTATAAATTGGAGGAACTAATATTTTTTCATCTATAAGATTTTGTATATCTGCACAATCAATAATTGAGTCAAAAGCAAGGTGTAATTGATCTCTTTGATCTCCAGTTCTTCTTTCAGGAGAAGCAGTCAAACCCATAAACCTAGCACTCTCTTTTGAATTGTCTTTGAAATTATCAATAATAGCTTTATAGCCTCTACCATTGGGAGAAATTCTATGTGCCTCATCAACTATAACTAAATCAGCCATTGGAATAGCGTCTGCAATTATTTCTTTGGCACGCATATTTGTTGATAATAAAATATCGTATCCATCAAAGGCTATACTGGTTTCTGAAACAGCAAGTTTTTTTATTTTGTGATCCTTTTGAAGAGCTTTTTCTAACTGCTCTAAAAGAACTAGCCTATGGCATAGTACAATGACTTTTTTCCTATTATAAAATCTTTTTATCAATTCACTAGCAAGAAAAGTCTTTCCTGCACCAGTTGGCGCTTTTAGGATAAACCTTCGATTTTCTTCAATGATTGATGGAAAATCGTCTATGATTTTCTGTTGCCAACTTCTTATGTCCATAAATGATATTTGATATTCAATAATTACTTATTGAAATTAGTTAAATTTAAAAAGGTAATGATACATAAAATGGTTAATTGGTCAATCAATTTTTATATACTTCTGTTCAATGTGCTAAAAAAATATTAAAGATTACCTGATATCAGATATTATTTAATTTTTAGGAGATGGATTTTTGAAAATTGCTATTTTAGGGGCAGGTGCAATGGGTTTGCTATATGGAGGTTTATTGAAGAAAAATGGCAATAATATAAAATTCATTGTTAGGGATAAATCTAAAAAAAAAGTCATTAACGAAAAAGGGATTGCTTTAAATATTGATAGCAATAGCTTTATTGTTTATCCAGAGGCTATTTTAGCAAACGAAGCAACTAATTTTGATCTTGTAATTGTCTTTACTAAAACTAATGACACAGTCGAAGCTTTAAGCTCTATCAAGAATATTATAAATGAAAACACATTCTTAATGAGTCTTCAAAATGGATTAGGTAATTTTGAAAAACTAACTACTTTTTCAAATAGCTCGAAAATTATCTATGGCACTACTATGGCACCAGCAGATTTAATCAATGTAAGAGAAGTGACATCCTCTGGATCTCATAAAAGTCAGTTTAAATTAGCTGAGGATAAAAATCTAAACATTGTCAAAGAAGTTGCATCAATTTTTAATAGAGCAAAGTTGAATTCGCTTGTGAATGAAAATGTTGAAAATGTGATTTGGTCAAAAGTAGCATTCAATACTGCAATGAATACAATTTGTGCACTTTTAGAAATAACACCAGGTTCAATTGACAAAGATCCACAATTAAAGTCATTTGCAATAGAAGTTGCTAGAGAAACTTGTAATGTTGCAAAAGCAACGCACATTCAAATTAAAGAAGAAGAAGTTTTAAAAAAAATTGAGCTTTCATGCAGAGAACACGGAGATCACAAACCGTCTATGTTACAAGATATGCTATTAAAAAAGAAAACTGAGATTGATTCATTAAATGGTGAGGTTATAAAGATTGGCTCATTAAATAATATCCAAACTCCTCTTAACACTAGTCTTTTTCATCTTATCAAAGCAAAAGAAAGTAATTTCAACTTAAATTAAATATATTGTTATATTCTAAACTTGAAAGTAACTCTATATTAATAGAAGATAACTTATTAGGAATAAAAAAATTAAGGCTTAAGTTGAAGTTCAAAATTAAATACCATGTAGTTTTTGACATGGACTACGGATCATCTACTAAAAGATATGGAGATTATGTTTTAGACAGTGAAGACGTCTTAAATAATGAGGATGCAGAAAAAAAAATGATTGAATTATTTAATGATGGAGATGATCCAGATTTGAACCCTTACTTTAACTTTACAAGAGGAAAAATTCTTTCAAAAAAAATTGTAATAGATGATCTAGAAAAGATTATAAACTAACGTTGAAAACAATAATTCATTTGTATTTTTTTAGTTATGTCAAAAAATGAAAACGATAATTTTGGTGGCTTTTCAAACAAACAATGGAACTGGAAACCCATAGGTTTACTTGAGTACTCACCACTATTTGTTTGGCCGTTTAATTTATTCAAATTTTTATCTTGGTTTAAAGTTACCTATTTAAGTATTTCCATAAGGATAATTGTTTTTTTTCTATCCTTAGCTACTTGGTATTTTTCAATGCCGCTCTTAGAAAGGTGCTCAGAATTTAAATTAGATTGGATTTTAGAACTCTTTATTAGAAATTTATTTTTAATGTTTCTAGTTGCTGGTAGTTTGCACCTTTATTTTTATACATACAAAAAACAAGGATTGAAGCTTAAATTCGATCAAAGAGACATGAATAGGAATAGTAGAGTTTTTGCTTTTAACAATCAAGTTTTAGATAATATGTACTATAGCATTGTTTATGGCGTAACTTTCTGGACTGCATTAGAAGTTTTATTTTTCTGGTTATATGCTAACCAATATTTATCAATGATATCATGGTCACAGAACACGTTTTTATTTGTGATAATTATATTGATTACCCCTATATGGCACTCATTTCACTTTTATTGGATACATAGGGCTTTACATTGGAAGCCCCTTTATAACAAAGTTCATTCATTGCACCATAGAAATGTAAATGTTGGTCCCTGGTCAGGAATGTCAATGCACCCAATTGAAATTTTTATTTACCTAACATCAATATTTATACATTTAATTGTTATTTCAAACCCATTTCATATTATTTATCATTTACAATTTATGATTTTTAATGCCGTCATTGCTCATAGTGGATTTGATGGACTGATTGTTCAAAACAAAAAAGGATTGGCGTTGGGACGTTTCCATCACCAACTTCATCACAGACATTTTGAATGTAATTATGGAAATCAAGAAATGCCTTGGGATAAATGGTTCAAAACCTTTCATGATGGTTCAGATAATGCAATGGCAGAAATTCGTAAAAATAGAATTCTATAGATATTTATAGATAATTTTCTTCAGAATATACTTTTTAGTTTTGTAAAATGAACATATTTCAAATTATTGATACTGACTGTTGATTATGTCTGAAGCTTTATGAGCTACCATAATTGTGGGTGAGTTAGTATTTGCTGATGTTATATTTGGGAAAATAGAAGCGTCCACTACTCTTAATCCATGTATTCCATGAACTAAAAGATTGCTATCTACTACAGATTTTTTGGGATCATTACCCATTCTGCAAGTACAAGATTGGTGATAGATTGTTGAGGCTCTTTTTCTAAAGTCTTCAATTATTTGAGAATCATCCATATTTGAAATGTCTATTTCAGGTTTTTGGAGCAGCAAATCTTTAATAGCAGAAGTATTTTGAATTTTCTCAATTAACCTTGCTCCTTTTATAATGTCCTCTAAATCTCTATCATCATTTAAAAAATTACATTTAATTAAAGGATCATCATTTACATTCGGTGATCTAATTTCAATTTCACCTCTGCTTTTTGGTCTACAAGGATTAAAACTTAAAATAAAACCAGGGAGTTTATCTGTTTTTAAGAGGGGCCTTTTATTACCTTCTCTAATGCTATATGTAACTGGGTTTAGATATAACTGTACGTTAGGCGCATTCTCTAATTTTGAAGTTTTTAATATCCCCCCTATTTGGTTTACACTTAAAGAAAAGGCCCCTGTGTTAAAAAGAATATATTCAAGTCCAGATTTAATCCTTCCAGACCAAGAGCCTAAAACTTGGTTTAAAGTAGGAGTATTTGACTTATAATAATAATTAATTCCAACATGATCTTGTAAATTCTTCCCTACATTTGGTTGATCAAGTATAATTTCAATTCCATGTTTTTTTAATAGTTTTTGTGGCCCTATTCCCGAGACTTGTAATAATTGAGGAGAATTAACAGCACCTGCAGATAAAATTACTTCTTTATTTATTTTAAATGTTTTTTCTTTTTTACCAAGAAACCTTCCAATTTCACATATTACAGAAACAGCTCGTTTATTTTTAAAATTAATTTTTTTGACAGTTGTTTCAGTTAATACAGTCAAATTAGGTCTTGATTTTGAAGTGCTAAGAAAAGCTTTGGCACTTGAGTGTCTTCTTCCTTTTTGAGTTGTAATCAAGTAAGGTCCAATTCCTTCACCTTCGAAAAACCCTTCTTGACTGTTTGATAATTGAAGTTGATTTATAGAGTTCAAAAAATTAAATTTCAAAGAATGATAATCGTTCCAAGGGTTGGTAATAGAAAGTTTTTTTTGAATTGAGCTACTACTCTCTACTCTTAATTTGCCATTTTGATTTATATTCTCATAACCCTCGAAGTACTTTATTAATGATTCATAACTCCAATTTTGATTAGTTTCTTTTGCCCAATCATCATAATCAGATTTATCGCCTCTATGATAAACAAGAGCATTTATTGAGCTTGAACCACCAACGACTTTTCCCCTTGGAATATATATATTCCTTCCTCTTAGGCCAGGCTCTTTTTCTGAATTATATGATCTATTGTATTTTGGATGAGTAAATAAAACTCCATACCCTATAGGAGTATTTATCCAAAAATTATTATCAGATTTACCAGCTTCAATTAATAGAACCTTATGCTTGCCTGAAAAACTAAGCTTATCAGCAACTACACATCCTGCGGATCCTGCACCTATTATAATAAAGTCATAGCATTCCATAAATGGGTTAACCACCCATTATAGCTTTAACCTCAAGATATTCTTCTAAGCCCCATTCAGCTTTTTCTCTACCATTCCCAGATTGTTTGTAACCCCCAAAAGGTGCGTCAGATCCTGCACTTCCATAATTTAAATGAATTTGTCCAGCATTTAATTGTCTTGCATAATTCATTAATTCATTTTTATCAGAACCTGTAACATATGCAGCTAACCCATATTCAGTATCATTTGCAATTTCTATTGCTTCTTCAAAACTACTATAAGACATAATAGATAAAACTGGACCAAATATTTCCTCTCGTGCAATTTCCATGTCATTAGTTACATCACTAAAAATAGTTGGCTTAACATAGTACCCAACTTCGAGTCCATCAGGCTTACCTAAACCACCAGTAATAAGCTTTGC
>Ga0115011_10003858_pt1 | contig 10167 bp, 2 predicted proteins | sample TroAtlMetagenome_2_FD_88705 | JGI IMG/M metagenome (GOLD analysis project Ga0115011, IMG submission 88705) | Marine eukaryotic phytoplankton communities from Atlantic Ocean - Tropical Atlantic ANT8 Metagenome | ecosystem: Environmental > Aquatic > Marine > Oceanic | place: Tropical Atlantic...
CATGGTTGACATCTCCAAAGGTAGTCATGAAGGTGTCCATGTTTATCTTGTCTGCGACATCATTCAGCGTGGGGTAAGCCTTCCGCATACGCTTAAAAGCCAGGTGGTCCAGAAGCACAGTGTGTTCGGCCCGACTGATGTATGCTTTAATTGTGTGAAGGGACTCTCTTTCGCAGACCTTCTCCCAACCCTTCCCATGCTTACGTATTTTGGCGTTCACTTTCCTGATGTTGTCACACCAGGCATGGAACCCTTCGTCGAGTCTGCGAACGACCTTGAAGAGCGTCAGGAAGTAGTAGCTCCCGAGGGTGTTCACAGTAAGGGTCAAGATAAAGGCTCTCATGCTTTTCCACGTGATGCGCTTACCCTTGTCGAGACGGTTGATTTTGTCAAGGACAGGGGTGTGATTCTGCTCTTGGTTGGTAATCCACGTAGTTAGCACGGAGTTGCAGGTGTCGCAAAGGAATTTCTTGATGGAGGCTCGGTAGAAGAGGTAGTTCCGCTCTTGGAAGCGTTCCAGCTGTACGAGGAAGTCTCGTTTGCTGTATATGATCTTCTTGCCGACTCGCGTCGCCTTGTAGTACTGGTCATCTTCCTGGTCGACGGGCATAGCGCCAACAGGGTCTTCGATGAGCGCAGCTTTCCAAAGTTCGACGGTAGCGTTTGATGCAGTGAGTCGACCCATCTGATGTTTGATGTACCAGAGCTCAAATTTCTTTAAGAATTTCTCCGCCTTGTCGGTGTAAGTCACCTTGAAGCGGATACTGATAGGACCGGGTGTCGCATCGCGGTTTTTCCACTCCTTGGGGTACCTATCAGGGTAAATGTTATGGTCGTCCAACTTCGAATCCGTGAGGTGATGGATGTCCTCAGCTGGCGCACTGGCAACAGTATTCGAATCTTCTGCCAGAATGTGGAAATCATCATCCACGCCAGCGCAGAGGTCCTCTTTGGAACGACGTTTACTCATTGAAGGGACTAGGTCTCTTCGCTGTGGACATTAACATAACGGTGAATAACGGGTAAGTTGAAGTTTACTCTATGCGAGTGAGGTGAGGAAAAGGGCATCCCACTTAGGTCGTGCCAAGTGTTTGACACCGGCACTTAATTAATTTATCCGAGGAAAGAGCGTCCCAGAAGTACTGCTAGCGTGTTTTGTGCTAATTACGAATTGATCAGATTCGATACGGCACGTTCGTCATGGGAGTGTTTAACACTCCGTGACAGGAGAATGTTCAGGGGGTAAGGAAGAAGACATCTTACTCTCTTTGACTCTCCATCAATAAAGAATGGTTAGTGTTTAACACTAACGTCCCTTATCTAAATAGCAAGGTATACCGTATTGGTTCTCGAGCTGTTCTCTGCCGCTTTGACAGAAATGCCTACGCGCATTGTACCAGCACAAGTGCGTATGAACATTTCAGTCTGAGCATCAGAGCGAAATAGACCTATCAAAGGGTGGAGTGTTTAACACAACCCCTAAATGACAGATATGGTAGTGTGTAGCCAATTCAACATGTAGTCCAATTAAAAGCGGGTGTAAACGATGTATCCCAAAAAAAATTGAAAGGGGTCCCCCTAATTTGAAGGGTACGGGTTGAAAGGTACTAAGTTAAAGTGTTGTAAACTGCGTCATGTAGATTACGACAGAGGTCACGTATGCTACCCTGTTGGAGAGCTCCCCAGATGGGAGTTCACAACAGGTGGGCCTTTAGTCGTAACTAAAGGTTTGTGCCCGTTTGACCTATGAGTCTGACCCACGAGGTTGTAGTACAACCAAGTGCAATGTGAAGAGAGCCCTATGGGTGTCTCTCACGGAGATATATTTTGCGGTATTGCGACCGAGTTGAACATGATGGGCAGCGACCTACGACCACGGGCATTAATTCCGTGACAGGTCTCCGCTCTCTGGGCGCTCGGGTAGTACCCGCCCCAAGATCATGAGCAAACAAAATTAGGTTCAGTCTGAGCGCCACCGTCCCTTAGGATCGGCGACTTAGCGCGAGGCTTCTCAGATCTACCTTGGGCTCGCCGTAGCGAATGGCCCTAAGTATTGTGATCCCCTTACTGGACTACCGGTATAAGTTGAACGAAGGTGGGAGAGCTTAGCTCTCGTCCTTCATTTCAACACCAATAGTCCCTTCCATTGTCCCTTGAGACGCGGGTAAGGTGGAGGACGAATATCGTCTTCCCCTTGGCCCTGATGGAGCATGGGATGGCAGTTCGATGCCAGCGTTCCTACCTTTAAAGGGTGTAAACAGCCTGTAGGCATGTCTAGCTTGGGTTTTGAACCCAGCCGACTCCCTTCAGGTGTGTTTAGCCCTCCCTTCAACTCCTTTGAAGGAGCGCGGCCAGCAGCCATTTGCCTAAGCAAATTTAACTGTCTGACCTTGGGATATGGCGAGATTCTTAGGTGGGAGGTTTAACCTCCTTCCTTCGAATTCTCTCGGAAAGTATTCAACTGTAGGAGGTTTAACCTCCCAACAGTCTAATAATTTGGACCTGTGCCCTTGGGCACAGGTATTTCAGAGCACTAAATTAGTGATGAAAAGCGCCAATTTTGGCGTCCAAATAAACTCTTAAAATCAGAGGTTCAGCAGTTAGAGTTTAACTCTAGAGCTGCCCTAAACTTGAGAAAAGGGTTTTCCTTCCCGGAGCTTAGCTCCGGTAGGGTTATGCGTAAGAGAGTTTAACTCTCTGCGCAATTTGAGTGAGGGAGTTTAACTCCCTGCTCAATAGGGCAATTTTCAGCCCTTTTGTTGCCTTGTAACAAGGACTTTTAGGGTGCTTTAAAAGCCCCTTGATGTGAAAATGTGTGTGTGCTAATAGGTTAACTAACGGGAACTAATTTCCCGCTCGTAAACTATAGTTTGTGAGCACGTGGTGGCCAAATGCGCCTAAGGAGCTTAGCTCCTCGGCTCTCAGGCCACTCACGGGAAATATTTCACCAATAATTTCGGTTACTTAAAATTACGAGTAGGCTGCGCCCACTGGGTGCCGTCGTAACTGCCGGCCTGTGATTGGTGGGCTGACATGCCCCCCAGACGAAGAATTCGTCGACTGACAGTTAGTCAATCTTAGGCTCGGTAGTACTTTGGCTATCATATGTCAAATGTATAATATACTAATAACATACGTGGTGAATTAAACTACGATCACATGTTGACTTCTATGTGTCTAGTTTGATCTAAAAAAATATCAATGATCTTAACTAATAAGTATCAGTGACCACGTAAAAGATCTTTAACCATTCGGTGTGGGACTCATCGTCCTCGTGTTGTGACGAAGTTACCCAAACTAAAACGGACCAGCTCCTTTCGGCAGTTAGGTCTCGAAAGATTTTAAATCCTGATGGTTTAATCTGATGGTACATGCCATGTTCGTCCCAGCATATGGTGAGTGTACGGTAGACGACTCAGCATATCTCGAGATGTCTTGTTGACTCTCATCTGGTCGGTGAATCCAATATTGGACTGAATAATGAGACTGTCCTCACGAGATTGTGTGGGGATCATTCCCGTAAACCTCATCCAGTTCCTGATTAGGTTTTGTGGTTGGTCAGTCACGACTTGTCCAGATCCGGGGTGGTGATACAGTTTCTGCCAGCGTGCACTGCGTAGTTGACGTGACTTAGTAGCTAGGTAATGGAGAGTTGTCTCCTGATCGTTGATGTCGATTACTTGCGTTAAGTGGTACCGTACACTGTCCTCATCGTCAATGACTGCTACGTAAGAGCCAACCCATATTGAGTCGTCATGAGCGATTTGAAGGGCAGCAGGTACTTCATCGTCAGCAGTGTAGTGTCTGAGATGTACCACGTTTCGTTCGTAGTGTCTCCCTTTGTACAGGATCTTCCATGAAGTCCCGTTGGATGAGAGTGATTCTACAATTTCTCCTGGACCGGTGTAGTGGAGTATGTGCTTCTTCTTCTTGTGCATCAGCTTTGCTGTGTCTTGGTTCGGCGGTAGGAAGAAGCCTACTTTGTCTCCTACTTTGTATTGGATTTTACTGGTACCATCTTGGTTCAGTCTTTGGGCTGTTTGTACTTTCTCTACAGCCTTTACATTCTTGATGAGTTCCGTGAAAGCGTTCACAGATACCGCGATGGTTCTAAGGTCGTCAGCTGCCGCTGGTAAACCTTCCTTCGGCGGGTTCTCAACAATGCAGTCTAGGACTGATCGGCACTTCATGCCGTGTTCAGCTTCGAACGGTGTGATGCCGGTTTCAGTATCCGGAACCGTGTTCCATACATGCGCCATGATTGGTGTGTACATGTGGAACTTGGCATACTGTGCGGGCGTCATTGCCTTGAGGCAATTACCGACGAATTGCCATACTCGTTCGATCTTCGCGTTGCTCTTCGGGTTGTGAGCCAAGGTGTTAGTCTGTACTATTCCTAGCGTGGCGGAGAGCGCCTTCATAGCCGTTGAGAGGAATTCCTTCGCGGCGTCCGTGTGGAATAGCCTAGGTACTCCTTTGCGGTTGATTATCTCGTAGAACAACACGTGTGCTGTGTTAGCTGCGGTACGGTCTTTCAAGGCTGCAAGGACTAGGTGTCCGTTTGCGAGGTCAATGATGCCTAGGATCTGACAGAACCCTTCCTTGTTAACCTGTACTGCATAATAGTCGGCTCCGTAAGATGTTCGCGGTGTGCAGAATAGCTTGGCGCGGAAATGCTTATGGGCTAACTTCATCCTTGCTTTGAGCAAGTTGCAGAGGGCGCATGTCTTCACTACGTGTTGACATGTCCTTCTCATGTTCTTCCAGTAGAACTTCTTCTTGAGCACGCTAAGGATCTTTTGGTATCCCAGATGACACAGGTTCTGATGTTGCCAGGTGGCTAAGTCGATGGTCATCGTGGTGGGCACAATAGTCCGTAGCGGTCCTCCTGGGGCAGTTTCTATGACTAGTAACCCATCTGCAGCTTCGTAGACTCCGGGCGTTCCTTCATAAATGAGGGCGCACCTTTCTTTCTTCTGAGCTGCGATCCAGTCTTGCCGTGTAGCAAAGTGAGGCAAGGGTGGGGTGAGGTTAGAGTCCTTCAAGTGTTTGACCAGGTCATCCAGTTCGAAGTCTGGTGTGACTCTCTTGCTGGCGTGAACGGTCCTTATCTTGGTCTTAGAGCTGAAATCTACTCCGTGGATGATCCATGTCAGACCGGGGCTTAACAGGGTGATCTTCATGGCTTCGTCCACTTGCTTCTGTACCGGGTGGATGATGTTCTTGCTGCTGTCCGTGGCAATGAAACATACTAGGTCATTTGGTACTAGGCATGCGAAGGGCCTTCCCTTGAGGAAAGCGGCTCTGCATTGAGCAGTGATTTTGTCTGCCGCCGGTGCCCATATGCCTAGCGTGTACTCTAGTCTCTGTACGTTGCTGACCGAGAATAAATCCATATAGCACCTAGGCGTTTGCAGCTGATTGAAGTGAGGGAAGTCCTTGCGGACTTGATCTCTCCAGTCATACAAGTCAGCTACCATGTGCTTGGTGTCTTTTCCGGTGTAGAACCAGACTTTGTCTGTAGAGACGTTCGTCCCAGTTAAAGCGGCAAGGAGAATCTCCAGCGCTTCGGACAGGCCTTCACGTCTAAGGACTGACGGTCCCAACAAAGGGAACCTAGACAATCCGTCGGCTACTATGTTGTCGGGTCCTTTGATGTAATGCATTTCGTAGTCAACCACCGACAGGTTGTCGACTATGAACTGACTCACGGGCCCCTTCCCCGAGGTGTGTTTGATCCACGTAAGGGGTGTGTGGTCCGTGTAACATTGAACAGGATGCTTGTTGTAAAGGGCATACGGAATTGCGAGCGTTAGCCCGTTCATCCATGCTTTAGCCTCTCTGTGGTAAGGTGGCTTCTTTATCCAAGCTTCCGTTTTCCATCTGCGTGACCACATCTTTATGACTCTCTTTTCTTCGTTGATCACCGGTAGAGGATTGCTCCCCAACCGTCCTCGCTTCCATCTGTTTCTAGGATTAGCGGGTGGTCATTGTTGGGTGCATAAAGATGTACTCCGCTTAGTATCTGCTGTTTGAGCTCTTCAATTGCTTTCTCATGTTTCTCCGTGAAGTCCCAGGGTACTTTGGGGCTCCGCAGGGAATTCAGAATTGATGCAGGGCTTCCCTCTTTCCCATAGTCCTTGATAAACGACGAGAATTGATCGAATACCCCCATGACTGATCTGAGTTCGGATCGGTTCTGTGGGGCTGTCATTTTCTTGACAGGATCTAGGTTGCGCTCAGCGGGTTCGATTTTTCCGTTGTCAATGGTTAGCCCGAAGAACTGCTCCTTTTCGTATCCAATTCGTATCTTTTGAGGGTTGAGGGTGATGCCGGCTTTCTTGCACATCTTGAGAAAGCCTTCGAAATGTTCTAAAAGAGAATCTACCGTGTCGGCTCCTCCCAAGAAGTCATCGGCGAAGTTGGCGATATGCTCAAACGAATCCTTGTGCAGCATAGTGTGCAGTGCGTGCGTGTATGCATTTTGTGCGACAGTAGCTGCGTTCTTGGTACCCATGACTAGCCTGGTGAACTGGTATAAACCTAAAGGTGTCCAGAAAGCGGTTACCTCTCTTGATTTCTCGTCGAGTGGTATGCTCCAGTATTGCTTGAGTCCGTCTGCGGAGAACTTATACTTGTAGTTCGCTACTTTGTACATTTGTTCCCACGCGTCTGGGTAAGTGGGTACTGTTTTCTGTATTTGCTCATTAGCGCTCACACCTGCCCATGCAACGCGTATGCCATCAGGCAGTGCGCTCTTGGGTGTGTTTCCTTTATACTTGGGCGCTAATATCAAACGTGATGACCACGAGGTGGTGTTTGCAGGTTCAATCAATCCTACGGCCTCAGAGCTGGCCCATTCTACCCAGTCAGTGATTATCTTAGCCTGGGCAGGTCCGAACTTAGGTCGACCGGTACGAGTGGGTGTGTGGTCTTCCTTGAGTTTGAACACGTGGGGTTTCACTCCCTTCATAGGTTTGGGCAGTGTGTTGGTTTTCTGCGCGAACACTTCACCATACTGGTGTAGCAGTTGCAGAATCCGTGCTCTCTCCTCTGCAGACAAATGAGGGGCGATGTCAATCGAATCCTTCAAAATATCCGTGGAGGCGTAGTCATTTGGGTGTTCCTTGAGATACTCAGCACATATACGTTCCGACAAGAAGGTCTTCTTGTACATGTACCTTTCAAACCTCTTTTGAAGAGGGTAACGTTCTATGGCGTCTGCACGCGCACGTCTAAGCAACTCGTCGCTTTGGTTAAGGAACTTAATGTCCACATGTCTGTCCTCAGCGATAAGTGCATTCATGTCAATGCCTAGGGCCGCAATGGCATCTAAGCCTAACAGTGCTATACATCCGTCGTCGAACATTCCCTTGGGTGCTTTGACAGTATCGATCACTACGGGCTTGTCATGCCGCATGAGCGTGAAAGCAGTTGGTTTACCCAACCGTACTGTTTGGTTAGATATCCCTTTTACTTTCCGAGCTTCGTAGGCTCTAAGTTTCCTAGGTAGTGTTACTCCGGGGGCTGCGTAGTTGACGTTTGACATAGTGTCTAACTCAACTCTCCCTTTCTTAAGTGACCCATCTGGGGCTCGGTACGTAACATAACTCTGAAGGAGTCTATTGCCTCGAATCTCACTGCCATGACGTGTATTCATATCGTTCGCTTTTTGTTTAGATTTAGAGACATATGCTCTAGCTATGGGCCTAGCACGTAGACTAGCTGGGCACCATAATTCATCAGGAAGGTCAAGGACATCCGTAAACAGTTCTTGATAAAATGCCTTCCTGCGGCGAACTCTTGCAGCATAAACGTGTCTACGTTTCTTTGCGGTTGGCCACTCTAGGCGTTCGTGTCGTTCTAGAGGTGGGGCCGAAGCATTAGATGTAGCGTACGTTCGGGCATGTGCATTGCAAGTCACCTCCTTCGAATCGTCAGAATATTGACAGTCTTCGTCGGAGTCGCTCCGTTCATGTTGAGCGTCTGAAACTTCGTATTCGCTCCTGTCACTCTGCGAGCCACATAGCGGAGAGGTAGGATTGTATTGGGGGCTCTTTACCTTCATGTGAGAGTCGAAAGCCTCCTCATTGGGTGGAGAGGCTGAGCCGGACGGCTCGACGCCCACATGCTCGTCCTGGGGCGAGCCAGGTTTAGTCCGTTTGGTATCTCCTTCCTCCTCGACAGAGTTGTCCGTGTCCTCTCGGGCGCGCTTAGTGGTGCGCTTACGCTCCTCTTCGCGTTCCTGCTCTGCCTTCTCTCGGGCTTCCTGTTCTGCAGAGATCATGGGCACGTATACGGGTTTCAGTTTGTACCGTTCGGGATCCATAAGCTTCTTCTTCTGGGCCAGGATCCGGTGGATACGGTTTTGTAGTTCCAGCTTCCGCACCAGCGACAGGTTCTTTCTTTCGAAGTCACACATGTGGCGAAGGTGCTGTTCAGTCTGGAACTTGAGGTTATAGTCCCAACTCTCGATGTTGTAGATTCGGTTAGCCAACTCTTCTCGGTTGTCAGCGTAGTCATCTTCTTCCATCAACTGTTGGGCTTCTTCGAAAGCCTCTTCGAGGTCCTTGTTATCGTGGTTCCTCACGAGCGAGTGGGCGATGTCCGTTTGGCGAGCGAGTTCGACATTACGACGTGCGTACTGGGAGCACTTGAGGTATAATTCCATGTTCGTCGGCTTCTGTGGCGCGAACTTAGGCGCGCCGTCAGGGACATGAGTCGGCGCACTCGGGGTGTACTCCGTAGGGATGTCGGCGTCGCTTGCCGTAGAGTGTAGGGGTGCGTTTCGCGCGCGGAGCTCAGCGAGTCTTTCCTCAGCGAGATTGTTGCTTTCCTCATACCTCCTTCTGGTCCGGGCAATAGCAATTGGATCGTTCATGTCCTTCTTGGAGAGCAGTCCCTTCAATTCCTCGCGGGAGAGCGGTTGGACGAGAGCCTTCTTACTGATGTAGTATCCTCCCACGTACAGTGTGGATTTGCGGAAGTTCAGATAGGAGGGCTCCTTACTCCGTTTCTCGGCCAGGCGATCCTCGGCTTCGCGCCTTTGGCGCTTGCGTTTCTCGCGGAAGCTCCGGAACTCGCGTTCGTGAGTGTCCCTCTCATAGTGGTGCATGATGACCTCGACTTGTCCTCTCTGGTGGCGGCGCTCGGGATCGGGAATGAGCGCTTCGATCTCTTTTTCGGTGAGCGGGTTCTCCTTCGCGTACTTACTTAGGTAGTACCCTTTCACATAATCCGTTCTCTCTCTGTAAAGAGGGTCGGGACCTTCGGCGTCGCCTTCGGCAATGTCGGTGTCACCATGGCCTTTCTTCTTGGTTTTGCTTCGCTTGGTGACAGCGATGCGAACCTTCTTCTGCTTCACGACTACGCGCGTCTTGGCGTTCTTCTTGTCGCGAGCTTCGCGCTTCTTTTGCGCTTCGTTGATAAGACGTCCGATTTCAGCGCTGCGCTTTCTCGGGTCTTTGATTCCTTTCTGATCAAGGGGTCCATTAGGGCGGCGGTAACAATTGTTCGGCGGGTGCCCCGTTGCGTACTTCGGTGGCACGTCTTCACGGATGCAGTGTTCGCAGTCACCGCTTTCGTAAGAAGACAGCTTGTGCTTGCGTGCCTGCTGCTGAGGTTTCTCCTTCTTTCCTCCGCCTTTACTTTGTTTCTTGGCGTTGAGGCTTGCAACAGCATCGGCGCGTCGCTTGGGGTCGCAAGGTCCTTTGTGTTTGCGATTTCCCAGTCCAGCATTCTTGCACAGCTGGCAGTGACCGGCCTTAGCCTTTCCGTGCTTCCCGATGGTGACTCCCTTGTTGTGTTCAGAACTGTTCTTGAGATCTTTCATGTTGCTCTCGAGAATCTTGTTCTTGGTCTTGTGATGACCATTGTCTGCCTTCAGGGTTTTGATTTCTCCCCTTAGCTGCTTAATGACGTTGTCCTTGTCGGCGACGGCTTGTTTGAGTTTTTGGATCTCTTCGAGGCCAACGAGGTTGCGTTTCATCCCTTCCTTCTGGGCTGCCAGAGGGAAGGTCTTGGGCAGCTTGGCATGGTTGACATCTCCAAAGGTAGTCATGAAGGTGTCCATGTTCATCTTGTCTGCGACATCATTCAGAGTGGGATAAGCCTTCCGCATACGTTTAAAAGCCAGGTGGTCCAGAAGCACAGTGTGTTCGGCCCGAC
>Ga0115011_10003862_pt1 | contig 10161 bp, 8 predicted proteins | sample TroAtlMetagenome_2_FD_88705 | JGI IMG/M metagenome (GOLD analysis project Ga0115011, IMG submission 88705) | Marine eukaryotic phytoplankton communities from Atlantic Ocean - Tropical Atlantic ANT8 Metagenome | ecosystem: Environmental > Aquatic > Marine > Oceanic | place: Tropical Atlantic...
ATCTGGTTGGTCACCCTTTGGACCGGGTGGACCATGCTTTTCATACCATATTATGCCTGGGCAGCAGAGTTATCTGAGGACTACAACGAAAGAACAAGGATAACCGGTTGGCGTGCTTGGATTGGAATGGCGGCAAATGTGATAAGCAAAGTCGTCCCAGTTTTAGCGATTTTCCTTTTTGATTATGGCGGCACAGAGGAAACGCTCCTGCTCGTCGGATTAATGACACTCATCCTTTTGCCCCTTACCGTCGGCCTCACTGTCTCTATGGTTCCTGAGAAAAAAGACTTTCGCCCGGCTAAAGTCTCACTTCTTCCTGGTCTTCGTATCATGATGAAGAATAATCCATTTAAACGTTTGGTCGTCGCGTTCTTTATCAATCAATTAGGCTCTGCTATTTCAACAGCCCTAGTCGTTTTCTACATCCGGAATGTGCTCGCCGAACAGCAAAGCAGTATTCTAATGTTGCTCGTCTATTACGGATTTGCACTAATCGGAATCCCTTTTTGGATTTCTTTTTCGGCAAAGGTGAGTAAGCATAGGACATGGTGTTTGGCGCTAGGCTTATTCGGGTTTTTTCAAATGGGATATCTCTTTTTAGGACCCGGCGATTTTTATTACATGTTACCGATAACCGCTTGCACTGGGTTCCTAGGAGCAACCTTTTGGGTGATACCTAACTCAATGAAAGCAGATGTTATCGACATCGACAGGCTAGAATCGGGCGAAGACAGAACAGCATGGTTTTTTGCAGTTTGGTCCTTCACCACGAAATTAGCATTGTCCATAGGTCCTTTTATCGCGCTATCGCTACTTGCTTTTTTTGGGTTTCAGCCAGGAGCTGGCAGCACTCCGGAGGGCCTAACAGGGTTGACGCTGCTTTTCGTTTTTGGTCCGGCCACCGGTTTCTGGATAGCCGCAATTATTGCTTGGAATCACCCTCTGGATAGGCTGACTCAAGCCAAATTAATTGAAGAGATTAGCCAATCTCGAAAAGAATCTGTAGTCTAATTGGTAGAATTTTTCGAGAAGGACTCTACAAATTCCATGGCTTTTGAGTGGGTATTACCTTTTGTGTAAGCAGCCAGAACAAGACAGGAGTGCAATTTTAGAGCATCAGCTAGTCCTCCGAAATCAAGATCAACGGTACCTGAAGCGCCCGAAAACCAGGAAAAGTAAAGACCGCTAACTACTCTATATAGAGACTCTAGCATCACATTAATATCAACCCAGTCTAAAAAATCTCCTTCGTCCCTGATCTGAGAGAGTGCTTGAAGATAAGCAGATTTGCGAATTTCAACGAGATCTGCCTGATCAGACGCCTCCAAGGAAACAATCCCTCTAGCAAAGTTTAAATTTTTCGAAGAGATTTCCATTACTGCGTCCAGCACAAAAAAGAGTTTGTCCAATCCATCTTTTTTTTCTTCGGCCGCAATAGCTTCATAGGTGTGACGAAAACGTTCTTTCATAGCTGTGAGCAGAAGCTTATCTTTACTACCAAATTGATCGTAGAGGGTCTTCGGGGTGACGTTGCTTTTGCTTGCGAGCTCCCGCATGGTAACTCCCTTGTAACCTTCTCGCTCAATCAATTTTCTTGCGGTAGATAAAATTTTTTCACGGCGTTGGAACTGCCTTTCGGTCAGGATTTTCAAGAGCTTAAATTTCTCCTTCAATAATCAGGTGGTGCTCACTAGAGTAACCCAACTTTGGATACGTTAAAATTTAATAAGTTTGTTTTTGTTTATTAGCTACCTTAACCTTGTCCCAAATCTGACTAAAAAGGTCATTCATGAAAAATCACTGGATGATAGGCAAAGTAAAAATCACCCGAATTATCGAGTCTGAAACAGCAGGACCAATGTTTTTATTGCCAGAGGCGACAAAGGAAAATATTTTAAAAATGGACTGGCTACGCCCCTACTTTGCTGACGAGAAAGGTAATTGCAGAATAAGCATCCACGCTTTGGTAATCGAGACACCTGAAAGGAAAATTATTGTTGATACCTGCCTCGGGAACGATAAAGAACGAGCGTTCAAACACTGGGCTAATCTTCAAACTAGTTTTCTAGAGGACCTCGAACTAGCGGGATATCCAGCGGGATCTATTGATGCGGTGCTTTGCACTCACTTGCATACCGATCATGTTGGCTGGAACACTCAATTGGTTGATGGAATCTGGCAACCAACTTTTAAAAATGCAGAATATTTGTTTGGAAAGGAAGAATGGATCTACACAGGAAATCAAAGGGATAAGCCTCTGTACAACGAGTTTATCAGTGACTCTATTCAACCAATAATCGATGCAAACCTTTGTAGATTCGTAGACACCAATGAAGTCATTTGTGAGGAAGTTTCCTTGGAACCAACTCCTGGACACACACCTGGTCATGTCTCTGTCCGAATACAATCTGAAGGAGAAAGCGCTGTTATTACGGGTGATTTCCTGCACCACCCTTGTCAGATGGAAGAACCATACTGGGAGTGCACAGCAGATTGGAACAAAAAGATGGCTCAAAACACTAGAATGGAAGCGCTCGAAGCATATGCAGAAGAAGGACTTTTGGTTTTTGGAACTCACTTCGCGTCACCATCGGTCGGGACAGTAATTAAAAAAGGCAAAAATTTTCAATTCGAGGCCCCTCTCGACTGACCCCTTTAATTCTTGAAATGCAGAAATTTCGTATACTCAGGATAGCTGGTTTTTAACCTCCTTAAATCTGTGGATAGTTTCAATACATTTGTCTTGCTCCATGCTTATATTCCTAATAATAACTTGATCAAAACCTTGGTTCTCAAGAACCTGAATCTGAGCCGCAACCTCAGAAACCGAACCATATAAAAGCGCATCGGGTGACATTCCCCGGTAGCCCTTGTCAATGTAGGGAGAGACTACTTTTTTGGCTTCCGCGCTAGTCGAGCCGACATAAACATCTCGGCGAATTGCGCACAGTGGTTTGCGGTCAAAAAGATCACAATATCGCCTATACTCTTTTATAGCTTGATTTGCCTGATCTGGAGTGAGTCCAGGAGAAGCAAGCCAACCGTCTCCTAATTTTGCAGTTCTCTTAATTGCCTTCTCAACCACAGAGCCGATCCAAACCTCGATCTCATGACTAGGCAAAGGCGAAATCTGCGCGGCTTTTATGTTCCAAAATCGATTCTCCTCTACCGAACGGCCTTGCCAAAGCGCTCGCATTACTTCAAGGCAAGAAATAAAACGACCAACTTTGTGTTTCATATCAATGCCCATAGCCTTGCCCTGTCTCTCATCTCCCAAACCGCATTGCAAGATGAACGGAGCCCGAGATAAGCTAGCCAGAGTAGAAATCTGCTCAGCAAGTATAACTGGATGCCATAGGGGCAGAAGGTAAAGAGCGCCAAACGGTTTTTCGCCCCACTCATGGAGCATACGCGCCAAAATCACGCTATTTTGAAAATAAGGAAAAGGCGTTACGTGATGATCCCCAACAAAAAGGCTATCTAAATCTGCCTGTCGCGCGGCTCTAGCTCTCTCGACCATTCGATCAGCGCCATCCTGAGGACTGAAGCCCTTGTGAGAAGAAGAAACTGATATTCCGATCTTTATCAAAATCAGGCTCCCAGATATTTATCAATCATTTTATGAAGGTGGCGGGCTCTAATTTCTTGATAATTACCCAGCGTTTGGCCGCCTTTAAGGCTAGATTTAAAACCTCTTGTTTGCGCCGCCAAATTACTCGTATCCTCGTCATACACTCCACCTAAACGACCAATCCCCTCAACTTCCATGTAGCTTTGATGCACGTCAATGAAAACGGGCTCAGGTGGAGGCGGAGGCTCGGCATCCAAAGGGTTAGGCCTTAAAAAAAGCAAATCAAAAAGACAATGGTCGGGGTCTGACGGGTCTGGTCGGAACCTATAAACCATCGGTAGACTTAATCCAGGAAATAGAAACATGTTTGGAAACAAAAAATATTCGATTGAATCTAAGACTTGTGCAGTGGAAACATGGCTAAAGCTCTGATCGTACTTCTCCTCAAATTGCCGTCTGACTATATCTGCATAGACGTCCCGCGCCGTACTCCCCTGAGGAACAATCGGTGGCGCCTTATCTTCTCTACCACGCACAAACAATTTCTCTAGCAACGCTTGCTCGGATGGAGGAGGAGTCGTTAAAGGACAAGGAGAACCAACCGTATGAATAAAGCGAGAGACGTTTTCTCCAAAAACATCATATTGCGTAGCGACCTCTGTTCCTTCTCTCCCTCCTGCGTGAGTTTCTCTGACGTGGTAGGCTTCTAGAAAAGCCTCTGCTGCCGCTTTCCAATTAGCTGGCAACCTTTTTTGTATATGCAAATCGATATGCCGATTTTCCACACCAAATTCTTTGAAGTGATCAGGAAGAACGCCAAGGTAGTCCTCTAAAGACTGAGCCTCTTGATCAAAGTTAATAAAAACAAACCCAGCAAAGGTTCCAATTCTAACTTCAGGAAGCTTGTGGGACTCTCTTGTGACATGAGGGAAATCCCAACTTTGAGGCAACTCGGCCAGCTCTCCTTCCAAATTCCATATCCAACCGTGAAAAGGGCATCGCAAATCATTCGACCAACCAGAACTCCCTGGTTCCTTTAGCTGGGTACCTCTGTGCATGCATGCATTAAAATAGCCACGAATTTTTCTGTCCGAATCTCTAATAATAATTGCCGAAAGATGACCTACGTCATAAACGTAATAATCACCAGTTTCGGGGATATGCTCCTCTCGGCAGGCCCACTGCCAAGTCTTAGGCCACATCTTTTCGAACTCCTTTTCCGCAAAGCCTTTAGACGTGTAGTGAAAATATGGGACATCTTGATCACCCAAGAATTCATATGATTCTTCTAAAAAGGCTTCCGGTGGAGGGACTTTGTCTTTAAGAATAAAATCTTTGTAAGAGGGCCCTGGCATTCTGGCCTCTCCGGCTGTTTGAAGCGATTTTTTATTCATTTTTTTGCTCCAGTAAATTCCACATTAGTTTCTTAACATACTTGCACAGGTTTTTTTTACAATGCTAACCAGCCTCCGTCGCAAGGTAGGTAGGCTCCCGTTACAAATGCACTCATTTCAGAAGCTAGAAAAACAGCCGCCTTGCCTTGCTCCATAGGGTCACCCCAATGGCCTAGTGGAAGCCGCGCGAGCCGGTTACTGACTGCCCTTGACAGCGGGTCTTCATTGTCGAATTGATTTTCAGCGCTGACTGGCGGAGCGTCACCGTCGCGGACCCAAGTTGGCCCAGGAGCAAGAGCGTTTACATTGATGTTAAAAGGTGCGAGCTCTAAAGCCAGCGTCTTAGTTATCATTTCTACAGCTGCCTTCGATCCATCATACGAAACCCCAACTCCAGGAGTCCGAGCCTGCGTGGAGGAGACGTTGATTATTTTACCTCCTCCTCGCCGTTTCATTATGTCTGCTGCATTCCTACAACAGTAGAAGACTCCATCCACATTGACGCTCCAAAGGGTCTTCCATTTCTCATCCGTAATGGTTTCGATAGGACCACCATACCCTTCGTACAACCCGGCATTATTAACAAGGATATCTATTCCACCAAAAACTGCTTCGGTTTCCGAAAGAGCAGAGTAAACGGCCTCCGAGTTAGAAACATCTAATTGCAGATGAGAACCATCTATTTCTCTTGCCGTTTCTTCAGCACTCTCCTCGTTAATATCGCTTACCATTACTTTGGCTCCGGCCATTGAAAGAGCCGTCGCTATCGCCCTTCCAATGCCCTTACCTCCTCCAGTAACGTGGGCAACTTTCCCGTTAAGGTTGATCCAACGCGCAGCTTCGCTCATAGGTTTTCCTCCTCGATGTTCAGATACAAAATTTCGTGTTGTCTGATATGAAGAAATTAAACCATGATGATGAATTATTTGAAATCGATTAAGCTTTAAGGGATCGACAATGCACTATTTTTAGGAGAGGGCTTTTAACACCAAACACCACCCTGTTAGGATCTAGATTCCGGAGAAAAGGTGGACGACGAATATGGAAGCAATACCGATAACCTTAAGTGAAATCACCAAGGAGTGGGTAGCAGCTCAACTAAACACAAAAAATCTGACAGGAATCAGGCTAGAACCAATGGGCGAAGGTGTAGGAATGATGAGCGCCATGGCTGTTGTGCACCTGGAGTGGGATAACAAAACACAGGGGCCCAACAGCATCGTAATAAAGCTAGCCGCCTCGAACGAAACCAATAGAAACGTAGCCAAACAGTTCAACCTTTACTTAAAAGAAGTATCCTACTACAAAGAACTCGCGCCAATGACTCTAGCAAGGAGTCCTAAAATTTATTCCGCCGACCACGACGAGCAACACAATTTCTTTCTGCTAATGGAAGATGCTTCAGAATATCGCATGGGAAGCCAGGTAACGGGAGCCGATTTGCAAGAATCAAAAATGTGCTTAGATTTTCTAGCGACTCTCCATGCAAGTTTGTGGAACAAAGTTGATGACATTGAATGGCTCCCAAATATGTCAAAAAGCGAAAACGCAAAAAACATGGAGCTAGGCTGCTCTGCTGGTTGGCCTCAACTACTCGAATTCTTTGGAGAATTTGTTTCAAGTAAGATCAACTCGAAGAAAAATGATTACTTAAATTCAATAACCTCGTTACAGGCTAAACTTGATCGAGCGCCGAGAACATTCATTCATGGTGACTTTAGAATGGACAATATGCTTTTCGGACAAAAGCCAGAGCACGATCCGCTTATGGTTGTAGACTTTCAAGGGCCGCTCAAGGGTAACGGAATATATGACGTTGCATATTTTTTAGGGCACTCAGCGCAAACAGAGGTCAGACGGGAAAACGAGGAATCACTGATACGTGAATATTCCGAGACAATAAATAAGCAAGGAATAACAGGGTATAATTTCGATCAGGCATGGACAGATTATCGAATAGCCATACTTTACGCTTGGACAGTAGCGGTGGTAATTGCTGGCACGATGGACCCTGCAAACGAGCGAGGATTTGCATGGATGTCGAAGATGGTGGAGCGAAACAGCAGAGCGATAGAAGACCTAAAGTGTCTCGAATTGCTGTAAGATTAAACTTATAAATCAAGCACAATCGATACTAAGGGAGGTCATGAAGAAGGCGATGGATAATTTTGATTTGATCATAAAAAATGGCGAGGTTTTTGATGGGACCGGAGCTGCCTCCAAAAAAGTGGATATAGCAGTCAAAGACGGCGTAATAGCAAAAATTTCTGAATCTATTTTAGACAGCGCAGATAAGACAATCGACGCGAGCGGCAAATTAGTAACACCTGGTTTTGTGGATGTTCACACCCATTATGACGGACAGGCTACTTGGGATGATCACCTAAATCCCTCCTCAAACCTTGGAACAACCACTGTTGTTGCCGGAAACTGTGGGGTCGGTTTCGCTCCCTGCAAACCTGAAGATCACGAGATTTTAATCGAACTCATGGAAGGAGTGGAGGAAATTCCTGGATCAGTAATGAATGAAGGACTCGCTTGGAATTGGGAAACCTTCCCAGAGTTTTTAGATGCTTTAGAAGAAAGAGCGAGGGATATAGATATAGCAGCTCTTTTCCCTCATGGGCCGCTGCGCGTTTATGTAATGGGAGATAGAGCGGTTAATAGGGAAGCGGCTACTCAGGAAGACATTGCGAAGATGAAGGTTCTGATAAAAGAAGGCATCGAGGCAGGTGCCATGGGGTTTTCCACCTCCAGAACGCTAGTGCACAGGAGCAGTTCGGGGGAATTTGTCCCCACCTATAAAGCTGCAACCAATGAGCTAAAGGAACTAGGCAGTAGCCTGTCAGGAGAGAAAGGTAGCGTCTTTCAGATGATTTCTGACTGGGAAGATGCGGATGATGAGTTTAGTATTTTGCGAGCCGCGGCCAATTCACCGGGCGTAAAGGGAACATTCACACTCTTGGATCTTGCGCCAACGCCGAATTTATGGCGCGAGCAATTAGATCGAATTGAGAAAGCTCAGTCCGAGGGACTAGATATTAGGGGACAGGTTATTTCTCGTCCGGTAGGCATCTTAATGGGACACCCAGCGTCAATGCACACCTTTTACGCAAGGCCAACGTATAAGTCTCTTTCAGATTTGCCTTGGGACGAAAGAATAGAGAAGCTCAGAGATCCCGCGATTAAAGCCAGAATATTAGAAGAAAAAAGTGAGTCTCCACATGTTTTTGTCGAGATTTTTGAAGAACGTTTCAAAAACATGTATCCGATGGAAGACCCGATTGAATACTTGCCCGAACGAGAAAATTCAGTTACCTCCTGCGCTCAGCGAGATGGGAAAGATCCAGACGAATGGCTTTACGACTATTTCTTGGGAAACAATGGGAACAACTTAATATATATTCCAGCTGCTAACTTCTCGAAAAATATCGAAGAAATGCTGACCCACCCTCATACCGTTTCAGCCCTTGGAGACGGCGGGGCTCACGTAGGTTCTATTTGTGACACCAGCGCAAACATTTATGTTTTAACAAAATGGGTGAAAGACAAGAAAAAAATAGAATTGTCAGAGGCGATTAAAATGCTAACTAGGCAGCCCGCAGAGCTTTATTCTCTTTATGATAGGGGGCTAATAGAAGAAGGCCTGAAAGCGGACATCAATGTGATCGACTTTGAAGGCTTAAAATTGAAAACACCTCATATCGTAGATGATCTGCCGGCTGGAGGGAGAAGATTCCTTCAAGATGCAGAGGGCATAGAGTTTACTATTAAAGCAGGCCAAGTTATCTATGAAAATGGGAGGTCTACTGGAGCGTTGCCTGGAAAATTGTTGAGAGGAATTCAGGCTGATCCGCGAACGTAAGCCAAGAGACTTTTAAAAAGTAAACAATTTTAAAGTTAGCCTCTGGGCACGGCTGAAACAAATCGTAAACCTAACTGCGAGAACAAGAGATGGCAGAAATTAGTGAGTTTAAGATAAACTTTCATGAGACAGATATTGAGGACCTCAGAAGCAGAATTCAAAACTCACGATGGCCAGAAAAAGAAACCGTTGATGACTGGTCTCAAGGAGTTCCTCTTGATTATCTCCAAGACATATGCGGCTATTGGTCATCAAACTACGATTGGTTAAAAACGCAAGATCGTCTTAATGATATTCCGCAATTTAAAACCGACATAAATGGGCTTTCAATTCATTTTATGCATGTTCGGAGCCCTCACAAAAATGCAAAACCGATCTTGATAACCCATGGCTGGCCCGGATCGATAATCGAATTTTTAAAAATTATCGAACCTCTCACAGAGCCAACGAAACATGGCGGGACCGAAGCGGACGCTTTCCACACCGTTTTTCCATCTCTCCCAGGATATGGCTTTTCGGGTAAGCCAAAGAAAACTGGTTGGGGCGTTCATGAAATTGCAGAGGCGTGGGATCAACTCATGCTGCGACTTGGTTACGAAAAATATTATGCGCAGGGAGGAGACTGGGGATCCGCCGTTACGACAAGCATCGGCCTGCAAAACAAAGGTTCCTGCCAAGCGATCCATCTCAATATGCCTAACGCTGGAGCAACTGAAGAAGCAAAGCGAAACCCCACAGATGCAGATAAAATCGCTTTCAAAGGAGCATCATTCTATCAGCAATGGGATTCTGGTTATTCAAAACAACAGAGCACCAGGCCTCAAACTCTGGGTTACGGACTTTCCGATTCACCGATTGGCCAATGTGCCTGGATTTTAGAAAAGTTTTATCAGTGGACTGACTGCAATGGGCACCCCGAAAACGTTATCACTCGCGATGAACTTCTTGATAATATTACACTTTACTGGCTTAGCAATTCTGGGACCTCATCAGCGAGGCTGTATTGGGAAAGTTTCAATAAAGCGTTTGGAAACACTAACAAAAAAACTGTAGATATTCCTTCAGGGATGAGTATTTTCCCAAAGGAAATCGTTCCCACTCCTCGGCCCTGGGCAAAAAAGCGATTTACAAATATCTGTTACTGGAATGAACTAGATAAAGGTGGCCATTTCGCCGCATTTGAGCAGCCCGAACTATTTACTAACGAGTTACGATCCTGGAATCGCTCGCTGAGATAAAGAATGAGTCAATTTTCGTTGTCAAATGAGCAAGCCCAAGTCTTCAGGGAAGCGGATAGAATTGGACGTGAAAAATTGCTTCCACTGGCTGAA
>Ga0115011_10003863_pt1 | contig 10160 bp, 10 predicted proteins | sample TroAtlMetagenome_2_FD_88705 | JGI IMG/M metagenome (GOLD analysis project Ga0115011, IMG submission 88705) | Marine eukaryotic phytoplankton communities from Atlantic Ocean - Tropical Atlantic ANT8 Metagenome | ecosystem: Environmental > Aquatic > Marine > Oceanic | place: Tropical Atlantic...
ATTGAAGCTGATCGCAACATCTTGTCCAAGCAGAATGTACTTTCTGTTGACTACCACACTGCGTATCACGTAATGGGTACTAAATGGACTGATGCTGGTGACAACCCAACCAATGCAAACTTAGCGACTGCTAATAAGTGGGCTGCTACTTATGACATTGACTTGATCCCTGCTGTTCAGATCACTGTTAACACACCATTAGATACAACTACTATCTGATTTATACTTAAATCACTAGGGAATGGAATGAACCCTCATCATTTATTTGGTGGGGGTTTTTTATGACGCTACAATATAGAGGAAATGTATTTTAAGGATTGTGGCTGCAACAATAACTGCCACGTTGAAGTCTGCAACAGCTAATAGCTATGTGACTTTAGCTGAAGCAAACACTTATTTTGAAACCGTCCCAGATTCAACAACTTGGGATAATAAGACTGATGACCAAAAGAATCGAGCATTAATATCTGCTACGAGATGGATTGATAGCCTTAATTTTTATGGTGATCGTTGTGATGACGGACAAGCATTAAGATGGCCCAGGAATAATTACGAAGTAGATAATGTTGAACTTGCGTGTACTGCGATCCCTGAAAGTATTAAATATGCACAATATGAATTAGCAAAGGCATTAGCGAATGAGACTGATGCGATGACTGGCAATAAGGGAACTGATGGTAATTATGAGCAAGTAAAGATAGGAGATATGGAAGTTAAATACAACACCAGTAGTCAGGGTACTGGAACGATTAATAATGTATTCGATGTTTATCCTTGGTTACAGAGTTATCTAGGTGCTTATTGCCTTGGTGGTTCTGCTAGTTATCAAGTTCGAGTCGTTAGAGGTTAATCATGTCAGGAGCATTAGACACAGCATTAAGAGCAATTGCCAAGCAGGTTGTATCTGATCTTGGGTCAGAACTAAACACTACAATTACTTATTCTGTTAATTCAAAAGGTAGTTACAATGTGGGTGCTGGCAAGCAAATGATTTCGACTAGAAGCTATACGGACATTAAAGTTGCAGTTGAGTTTATACAGGCAGAAGAGGATAAAGGTAGAGAAATCAGACGGGCAAGAATACATGTAACGCCTGATTTAATAGGAAATCATCAACCTACTTTTGATGATGAGATTACGTTGAGTTACGGAGGTCAAAATAAAGTTGCTCAAATTATTGATGTGTCTACGAAAGGTGGCGATCAAGCTTATATACATACGATTGAGGTGAGGTTCTAATGGCTAGAAGAGCTGCTCGCAAAGGAAGAGGACGAACATCTTATACAGAGATGAAGGCGAAGGATTTTGCCGACATGATTAGAAAGGATATGGAAGACACAATAGATGCAGACTTGAACGGATTTGTTCGTGCTGTTGTTAATGATTTAACGTCAGATAGCAAGAAAAATGGTGTTAGTCCTGTTTTGACTGGTTTTTTTGCTTCTAGTTGGAAGGCTGATCATAATATTATTAAAAAAACAGATGAAAGAAAGAATTTTCCTCGATGGGCAAAGATAAAAACAGTAACGAGAGGGGAAAAAGGTAGCAGTCGAACTGTATTAGCTCCTGGTCAAAAACCTTTAATTGAACAAAGGTATCCCGTTGAAACTAAATTTAAAAGAAATAAACCTGTTTTTATTGGTAATGCTGTTAAGTATTCTTCTTGGGCTTTACTTTCACCAAAATCAGATGTTCCTGATTATCTAGTAGGGACATCTGCTAATAAAAGTATGAAAGCAAAAATAGATAGATTTTTCTCAGATAAACGTCCTGACATTAGAGTGGGAAGTGATATTCGTTTTAGATCGCTTCATGACAGGAGATTAAAATATGAACCAAATTATTCTCCTCAAACTAGTTACAAAAAATCATGACACTTGTAAAAGTTCGAGCTGCTTTTGAAAAAGCAATTACTGATGCAGTTAAGGATGCTGATCCATCTGTAAAGATGGTTTATGACAATATTGCTTATACAACTCCTGGGAAAAATGTTAAATACATAACGATGTCAATTAATTTCGGGCAATCTGCTTTACAGAATCAAGGTGCTTCTAGTGATTTTTATTCTGGGTCTATCGTTTGTAATGTTTATGTCCCAAAATCAAAGGGAACATCAGTTTTGGCTGCTATTAGTGAGTCTGTAATTGATGGAATTACGTCTGTTAATGCTTCTGATTATGCAGATACTTATAGTTGTAAACCTAGAACTAGAGATTTGAGTGGCCCTGGAGCATTTGAATCAGAAGATGAATCGCATTTTGCTGGAGTAATATTTTGTGAATTTTCTGCAAACGCTTAGTATAGTATTGTTATTAATTTAAAGATTTATTTATGGCTAAAGCCATTGAACTCCTTCGCAGCAAATTTGGTATCAGTCAGTTATATCAACATGATGTTATTAAAGATGGTGAAACTATCTTAACTGTGTATTGGCATCCTTTGACAATTGCAGAAAGAGAATCAATACAAAAAAAGTCAGGTATTGATGATGCTAATGGATTTGCCTTGGGTTTAATGATAGAAAAAGCTTTAGACAAGGATGGAAAAAGATTATTTCAAGATGGTGATAAACCTGCTTTAAGACGAGAAGTTGAAGCTGCTGTTTTACAAGATATACAATTAGCAATGCTCGATTCTGGTGCAGATAAGGAGGTAGAAGAGGCTGAAGCCGAATTGAAAAGCTAGAAGCGATTGGTATTTTTTGTTTTCGTTGGCAAAAGAATTAGGAATGACTGTGTCTGATTTATGCCAGAAATTAACATTAGAAGAAATGACTGGATGGGTTGCTTATTTTTCTGTCAAAGCCGAAAAAGAAGAAAAAGAAAGGGACAAAGTTCAACGAGGTGCTGCTAGTAGGCTGCAAAGCAGGTAAACTAGGAAGATAGTTTGGGTTGGAGGAAAAATAAGTGGCAAATACTGGTTATACGAGAAATCTTACGTTTACGGTTAATGATAAACAGATAAAAAAAGCAACTGATAGGTTATTTCAAAGTTTAGATAAGATTGAAAAGAAGATAGATCAAGTAGTTGGTAAATATAACAGGGAAGTTCAAGTTACTCATTCTGCTTCTGAAAGAATTGCAAAATCAGTTAAGACACAATTAGTAGCTTGGAAAGCAGTTCAAGAAACAGCAAAGATTGCTGGTGGTCTTGTTGCGGCTATGTATACAGCCGTTATTGCTGTAAAAGGTGGAGTTGAAGGATTGGTTAAGTGGTGGAAGCAGTTAAACGAGACATTAGGCCAGACGTTACAAAGGCAGAGAAAACCTTTAAATGAATTAAACGGATTTGTTTCAAAATTAAGGTCTGAGATGGAGGGTTATCATTCCTCTACTGAGAAAGCTAAAAATACAGCGTTACAACTTGCCAGTGTTCTAAAGGTTCAAGTAAAAGAACAGGCGGCATTAAATAATTTAGTTAATCAAGGTTTAGGCCCAGTTGCTTCAGGCATGAGAGGAAGGTTGCCTAAAGATGAAGACACAGGTGTATCAAGACTAGGAAGTAGAAATAGAGCATTTGGCAGAAGGTATGTCGGAACTCCAGATGAAGAAGCTGCAAAGATGCGAAATCGTGCAATTAATGAAAGAAGATCAAGAGCTATTGATGCACGTTTTTGGAAAGACAAACGTGCTAATCAAAAAGCAGAAAAAGCTTCTTCGAGAGAATTATTACGATTAGAAAAGGCACGAACAGCAGCAGTACGGGAACAACTCTCCGCAAAAACTACACAAACAACTGTATCTAGAACAAGAATGGAATCATTGGGTTTTGGCAAAAATGCCAATCCTCAAGGTGCTTTTGCCAATAGTCGAGGTGCTGGAGGTCGGGTATCAGGCGCAATTAGTAGTGGAATGATTGGTGGAGGTTTCCCATTCCTCTTTGGTCAAGGTGGTTTAAGTGCATTAGGTGGTGGTATTGGTGGTATTGCAGGAGGAGCTTTAGGTGGAGGCTTTGGTTTTGGTCTTTCTATTGTTGGTACTGCATTAGCTACTGCTGCTCAAGATGCTATTAATTTTCAAAAATCTATTGATGCTGTAAATCGTTCTATACGTTCTACGGGTAGTGAATCTTTTGTAACTGCTAAATCTATTAGAACATTAGCTAGTAACTTAAATATTACAAAAGAAGAAGCATTAGAAGCTACTAATGCTTTTGCTCAATTTGGAGGAGAAGCACGAATAGCTTTGGCTCAAAGTTATGGGAAAGATCCTTCTACTTTTTATGGTTTAGCTGCTGCTAAAGATACCGCAGAAGTATTACAACAAATATCAGATTTAAGGGCGAAGGATAATGCAATTGGTGATGAAAAAGCTAAACAGTTATTAAAAATATTGAATACGGAAGGAGCTATCGCAACAAAAATTAAATTAAAAACTTTAGCTGATGATAGGGCTGGACAGCTAGAAAAGGCAAGGGAAATAACAAATAAAGATCGTGTTCAACAACTTGCAGCAGCTTATACTCTTTCTCAAAACATAGGGACTGCTTTAGAGGGAGAAAGTGCAAAATTAGCAGATATTAATTATTATGGGAACGAAAGAGTTAAAGATTTAGAAAAACAATTTGCAATACAAGATCAAGTTTTTGAAAAAGAAAAAGAATGGCTAACACAACTTGAAAATGCGACAAAATACGCAGCATTAAAAGCAGAATTAGAAAGTTTATTAGATCCAATGAATCAACTTATAACGGTTGCGACTGGAATTGGTAATGCGTTCTCTTCTAGTTTTAAAGGAATAGTTAGTGGTTCAATGACAGCGCAACAGGCATTAGCAAACTTGTTCCAGAAGACGGCAGATATGTTCTTAGATATGGCTGCACAAATGATTGCAAAGCAAATACAAATGAAAATATTAGGAATAGGTCTGAATTTTGCAGGAGGCTTCTCGGCAGGAGGATTGGGATCTAAAATGGGTAGTGGATTTTATTCAGGTACTAATACAGGAGGACTTAGCTTTGGTGATGCAATAAAGATAGGTGGAAAAGCAGTAGGTGGAAAAGCAGCAGGAGGCCCAGTATCAGGAGGAACTCCTTATGTTGTTGGAGAAAAAGGCCCAGAATTATTTGTTCCAGGTTCTAGCGGTAATATCGTCCCAAATCATGCAATGGGAGGAGCAAATATTGTTGTTAACGTAGATGCTTCTGGTTCGGCAGTTCAAGGTGATGGAGGGCAAGCAGAAGAATTAGGAAGTATGCTGGCAGCAGCAGTTCAAGCTGAACTTGTTAATCAGCAACGACCTGGAGGACTCTTAGCAGGTACACGTTAATGGCAACATTTCCTTCAATTACTCCGCAATATGGAGTTCAAAAAAGATCAGCACCTAATAAACGTGTGGTTCGTTTTGCTGATGGTTATGAACATCGAATTTTATTTGGGTTGGACGCACATACAAATCCAAAAGTGTATTCTTTAAAGTTCGCAGTATCAGAAACAGATGCAGACACCATAGAAACATTTTTAGACGCAAGAGCATTAGATCAAGCTAGTTTTGATTTTACGCCACCTGGAGAGGGTTCAGCTTCTAAATTTGTTTGTGAGTCATGGAGTAAATCTATTCCTTATCTAAATAGAGCAACAATTACAGCAACATTTAGGGAAGTATTTGAGCCATGAGTTTAGATCCTATTATTGATAATTTGCAGAGTACAAATCCATCTGCAATTATCGAATTATTTGAACTAGCTCTAGATTCTACGTTACATGGTAGTCAAACTACTATGACGTATCGTTTTCATGCAGGAAGTAATTTAAACGCAAATGGTGAGATTATTTGGCAAAGTAATACATACTTAAGATACCCCGTAGAAGCAAGTGGTTTTGCTTTTAAGAAAGGGCAGTTACCTAGACCAAATTTAACTGTTAGCAATGCTCTATCTTTAATGAGTCTTGTCATGTTGGAAGTTAATGAAATAACTGCTGGCAACGATTTAACAGGTGCAAAAGTAACAAGGATCAGAACATTAGCTAAGTTTTTAGATGCTGGAAATTTTTCTGGTGGCAATGGAGACGCAGCCAATAATGAATTTCCAAGAGAGATTTATTATATAGACAGAAAGTCTGCCGAGAATAGAGATATTGTTATTTTTGAGTTAGCAAGTATTAGTGATTTAGCAGGAATAAGATTACCCAAGAGACAATGCACAAGAGATATATTTCCTTCTATTGGTACGTTTATTTAATGGATTGGAAAGAAAAAGCTTTAGAACACGCTAAAGAAGAAGATCCTAAAGAATCTGTTGGTTTGTTGTTAAATATTAAAGGTAAAAAGATTTATTATCCTTGTCATAATTTATCAACCTATTCTCATCAGTGTTTTATTTTAGATCCAGAAGATTACGTTAAAGCAGATAGTTTAGGACAAATAGTTAGTGTAATACATTCACATCCAACGACTCCAGCAGCAGCGAGTGAAGCGGATCGAGTTAGTTGTGAAGCCAGTGGATTGCCTTGGCATATTGTAAATCCTAAGAATGAAGAATGGGGATACTACGAACCAACAGGCTATAAACCGAAGTTAAAAGGAAGACCTTGGTGTTGGGGCGTAACTGATTGTTGGAGTTTAGTTAGAGATTGGTATTTAGAAGAAAGGGGGATTGATTTAATGGATTGGGAGCGACCTGTTACACCTGAAGAATTTTTAGAGAAGCCTATGTTTGAAGATTGTGCAGAAGCAACAGGTTTTCGGTTATTAAAACCAGAGGAGAAGCTAGAGAATGGTGATCTTTTGTTTATGTCAATTATGGGGAAGGGGTTAAATCATGTTGCGATCTTTTTAAATGGGGAAGTTTTACATCATTTAGCAGATCGTTTAAGTTGTCAGGAACCTTATTCCGAATGGTTGCTAAAATGTACGGGAGGCAGGTATCGGTATGTTGAAAACAATTAAATTGTATGGTGATCTAAAAGAGATCACAGGACATAGCGAGTTAGATGCTCATGTAAATAGTGTTGGAGATTCTATAAGGTTTTTATTAATGAACTGGCCTCAATTAGAGGCACATATGAATACACAGTATTACCAAGTTTTAACTGATGGAACGGAGATAGGAGAAGAAGAAATTCATTATCCAGTAGCAGAAGAGATTAAGATTGTTCCTGTTATCACTGGTGCTGGAGGAGGAACAGGAAAGATTTTGGCAGGAGCAGCGATAGTTGGCTTGGCATTTGCTACGGGAGGAGCAAGCCTGGCATGGACAGCAGCCGTTCCTGGTGTAACTCCTGCTGTCTTCGCAGGGATCTCAACGACAGCTTTAGGGAGTATTGCTCTGAATGTTGGAATCGGATTGGCATTATCTGGAGTATCGGAATTATTGTTCCCTACTCCAAAGCCAGAAAAGTTTGAAAACGATCAAGATCCACGTATTTCATTTGCTTTTGGTGGGACACCAAACACATCCAGAGCAGGAACAACACATCCAATCGTTTACGGTGAAATAATGACTGGCTCGACAGTTATTAGTATGAACTTAACGACTGATCAGGTGACAGCATGAGCAAAATAATACGAGGATCTGGTGGTGGTAGACCTAAATCTCCTCCTAAACCAACCCGTGCGCCTGATACTTTAAACAGTAGGCAGTTTGTAACGCTCCAAGATTTAATCAGTGAGGGGGAAATAGAAGGTTGGGCTACGGCATCTAAAGAAAACAGAACAAAAGGAACAACTGCATACAATAATGCTGCGTTAAAAGATGTTTACTTAGATGACACTCCAGTTCTTCAAGCATCCGCAGATTCTACAAATCCTCAAACAACTGATTATAACTATCAAGACGTAACTTTTGTTCCTCGTTTTGGAACGTCAGATCAAACTTATATAGATGGAATAGAACAGTCTTCAAGCCCTGTAAGTGGATTTCCTAAACCATGTACTGCATCAAGTCCAGCGACTCAAGAGATTACAAATGCCGATACAGATGCAGTTCGTGTCACAATCAACTTTCCTCAATTACAGGAAGCAACAGATAAAGGAGATTTATTGGGACGTTCTGTAGAGCTAAAAGCAAGTGTTGAATATGGGAGTGGAAATGGTTTTACTGAGGTTTTTAGTGACACAATCACAGGTAGAACGAGCGACTCTTATTCAAAGGATTATCGAATAACGCTAACCAGTGCCACAAGACCAGCAACTATAAAGATTGAAAGAGAAACAGCAGATAGTACTTCAAGTTCAATCGCTGATGAATTTAATGTCTTATCAATGCAAGAATTAGTAGATGACCATCAAGCTTATGCTAATAGTGCCTATGCAGCCTTGACGCTTGATAGTAAAATAGTAAGTAATATTCCAAGTAGAAAATATAAGATAAGGGGTGTGAAAATCAGGATTCCAGGTGCAGGAGCAAGTGGTTCTGGAACACCAATTGTTGATAGTGCTACAGGTAGGATTATCTATCCAACTGGTTATATATTTAATGGAACAATGGGTGCAGCGCAGTGGTGTTCATGCCCTGCGATGGTATTACTTGATCTACTTACTACCGTTAGATATGGCTTAGGAGATCACATTGCTGATAGCAACTTAGATTTATTTAGTTTTGTTAATGCTTCAAAATTTGCAAATGAATTAGTTGACGATGGAGAAGGAGGTACAGAAGCAAGATTTAGCTGCAATGTTAATATTTTATCTGCAAGTGAAGCATTTAATTTAATTGAAGAGTTATGCGGAGTTATGAGATGTATGCCGATATGGAGTGCAGGAACAATAACGATTGCACAAGATAAGCCTACTGATGCAAGCTTTTTATTCAGTCTTGCAAATGTAACTGAAGAAGGGTTTTCTTATTCTGGATCGTCACTCAAGACCAGACATTCTGTAGTGGCTGTTAGTTACTACAATATGGATTCAAGAGAAGTAGATTATGAGGTTGTAGAAGATAGTGCAGCAAAGACGAAGCTAGGAGTTGTTAAAAAAGATGTAAGAGCTTTCGCTTGCACAAGCCGTGGTCAAGCTCAAAGATTAGGAAAAGCAATACTTTTTGCGGAACAAAATGAGTCAGAGGTCGTTGCATTTACAACATCTGTAGATGCTGGAGTAACAATTAGACCTGGGGCTGTCATAGATGTAAACGATCCAGTTCGTAGTGGTGCCAGGCGATCTGGTCGCATAAAAACTGCAACTACAACTTCAATTACTGTTGATGACACACAGGGGCTATCAACATTCGGGGGAGCGAATAAAAAGGTAAGTGTATTGATGCCTGATAATTCTGTAGAAGTGAGAGATGTCCTAAGTATTACTGATGGTGTTATTAGTTGGGCTTCTGCTTTATCAGAAGTACCTAATGTCAATTCAATCTGGTTTTTAGTTAGCGATACAGTCGAAGCTCAAAAATTTAGAGTAATCACAGTAGAAGAAGCTGAAGGCATTAATTATAAGATCACAGCTTTATCTTATAGACCAAATAAATACGCAAATATTGAGCAGGGTTTAAGTCTACCTGCTAGAAATATATCAATATTAAATGCTCCAGCAGAACCACCTACAAGTATTAGTTTTGATGAGAAAACGGTTGTAAGAAATGGAGTTGCAATCTCAAGGTTATTTGTTACTTGGGTTCCAGTTAAAGGAGTCAGTCAGTATCTAATCCAGTATCGTTTCTCAAATGGAAATTATGAAAGTCAAGTTGTATTTAGACCAGACATCACAATAGATAATAGCGAACTTGGAACGTATGAGTTTGAAATATTCTCCTTCAATGCTGCATTAGAAGTTTCTAATACATCTTTAAGTCAATCATTTAATGCTCAAGGTAAAACAGCACTTCCAGCAGATGTTCAGAATTTAACAGCAGAGCCAGTCGGTATCAATTTGATGCGATTGAGGTGGGACAAATCAACTGATGCAGATGTGCTACATGGAGGAAGGGTTTACGTTAGGCACTCCAATAAGACGGATGGATCTGGTACGTTCGCAGGTTCAGTTGATCTTGTAAATGCTCTAGCTGGTAATACTTCTGAGGCTGTCGTTCCAGCATTAGAAGGTGAATACATTTTGAAATTCCAAGATGATGGAGGTCGATTCTCTTCTGGTGAAACCAGTATTGTCATTGATCTTCCAGATATAGGTCAGCAGCTTGCAGTTCTAACGAAAAGAGAAGACTTGCTTGCTCAACCTTATTGCTCTGCTTCTGGTTCGGGTAGTTGCACCGCTACAAAA
>Ga0115011_10003864_pt1 | contig 10159 bp, 7 predicted proteins | sample TroAtlMetagenome_2_FD_88705 | JGI IMG/M metagenome (GOLD analysis project Ga0115011, IMG submission 88705) | Marine eukaryotic phytoplankton communities from Atlantic Ocean - Tropical Atlantic ANT8 Metagenome | ecosystem: Environmental > Aquatic > Marine > Oceanic | place: Tropical Atlantic...
AACGTTTTAGCCCCGTATATGTTGAACGCTCTGTTGTGGAACAATGACGCCTTAGATGAAGATGCTAGAATATTGAACGTAGCGTCAATTTCGCAAACGAGTGGCATTCAATTGGACGACTTGACGTTTGAGAAACAATGGAGCGACCACTGGTCGTATTCTCATTCAAAGACGTGCATGAAAAGTTTAAGTTTTGAGATGTATTTAAGAATGATGAAAAAGAGCGAGATTCAGAGAACAATACTGACGTGCGATCCTGGGACGGTGAACACGAAGATGTTGTTAGCCGGATGGGGAGCCTGTGGTATTCAAGTTTATGAAGCGAACGACCAGTTCGAATTAGTCACGAACGACAAATTCACTTTGCCACAGAACAACGGTGGATATTTCGTCAACCGACGGTTATCGCAAGAGGCAAAGAGTTCGCCGGAGACGAGGTTGGTTTGGGAGACATGCAAAAGAGAGACGGGGATGTCGTTCGAGTTTGACATCTGATGTTTTTAGAAAATCACATATCATCATCATCATCATCATCATCATCATCATCATCGGATGTTTTATATAAATAAATGTACCATGGTATGTACGTACCCGTAATTTCGAAATCATCATTAAAATAATCCAACATATCTTTTTAGTTATTACGTTTAGATAGTAAACACCATTTACGAAATATGGCCTGGGGCCAAGCTCGCTCTCGACTGAATGCGTCTAGTTCTTCTCAGTTTCGAGGACGCAACTGGGCCGCCGCCAGTAAACAAGTCGATGGTGGTTCGCAATCCAAACTGAAAGGTTTTAAATCTTACGGGGGAGGAGAATCGACTTTACAGTTTTTGTGTCGATCGAAAGCGTTGCCGTTGTGGTTTGCGATCGTCTGTTGCGTCGGGTTAGTGTTGTATGCTCGACCGCAGATTTCTTCTCCCTATTCTTCTTCTTCTTCTTATATCTATCGTGAAAATACGGCGTATAATTACCACTCGGAGCAAGAACACGAAGTCGATTTGCGACGAGCGGTGACGAAAAACATAAAAGAAGACGGCAATGGAGACGACGACGAGGAAGAATTAGAAGACTCGTCGAAGAAACATGCGTCGACTGCGAAAGCTGCAGCAGTGAAAGCTCACAAGATTGTCCACGAAAAATCATCCGCTGATAGTGGTAATGATGGCGCTGACGAGACTACGAAGAATAAAAAGATAGCAGCAGCAGCAGCGGCGAGTGTGAACAAGAAATCGACAAAATGTCAAGCGCAATTAGACGGCGCTCGGACTTTCTATTCCGGGGTATCCAACATACTCCCGGTGTGTAATTCTTTGAGACAGAAACCGGTGTTTAATTTCGACGGAGAGTTGAACGACGCGCCGACAGTGAAGTTTGGGAAAGCGGTGAAAGTATTTTCGTTCAACGAGACATATCGGTACGCGCACATGGTTACCGCGGCGGCATTGCCAAACGATGTCATCGTGGCCGCATTTCAAGCCGCGCCGAGTTTACGAATGGAAAACGGGCAAACAAAGTTTGCTGTAGAAGGTTTACCGGACCAAATCATTTTATACTCGGTTTCTAAAGATGGTGGTAAATCATGGAGCGGCAGCAAGAGAGCGCCAGTTGGGAATGAAGGGAGAGCCGTTTGGGCACCAGTCTTGCACTACGACGAAAACGCGAAAAAGTTAATATTATTTTACGCGGCGTCGGAGTTATGCGTTAGAAATCACGGGAAATCAGTGTCAAGATCAGATCCAGGAGGGCACATCAAGATGATTGAAATCGATAGTTTTGGCGAGGATGGGAAGATTGTGGATGAAAACTTGTGGTCCGCTCCGAAGATGGTGTACGAACAAAAACGAGGAGAAATGCCGTATTTAATTGCAAATAAGCCAATCAAAGCTTCGAACGGCGATTTAATTTTACCTTTTTGGCAAGAATATAACTTCAAATACGAGAGCTCGGATTCGGCCAATCCAAACGACGAAGACAGTAGTAATAGCGATAATACTGACAACGTAGGTGCATGTGTAACGAGAACATACGCGGAAGGCGAATGTCCACCGGATCGAGAAACCGTTTCCGGAGTACTCATATCCTCTGATAACGGGAAGACGTGGACGAAAAAAGGTGACATCAGACATCCCAAAACAAGTTTGTTGGAAGGTGCGATTGCTGAAATATCGGCGTTACCAAAAGGATCAGATGAACCACAAGCGGCATTGACTATGCTCTTTAGAACAGATTGTGGATGTGTGTTTCGATCAATGTCGTTCGATTTTGGCGCGACGTGGTCAGATCCGCAACCGTCGCCCGGAAATTTACCAAACGTCAACACAAAGTTGGACATGACTTCGTTGTATCCAACCGGTCACTTAGCGATGGCGTTTAACAATCATCGACGATGGGAACACATGGGGAGTAAAGAGCATCCGTGTAAGATGTGTCGAACACACTTACACTTCGCGTTGAGCTCGAATGGGGGCGAAGATTGGACCACTGTCGCGGCCTTTGATGATTTGGTCCAACCGGACGTTCGAATTCACTACCCGAGTATTTTGCCGTTGGGAAGAGGCGATAATGTTCGGGATGACCGCGTTTTGGTCCTGTATTCCAAGTTTTTCTTAGGAAAGTGTAAGGAGAGTGAGAAAGGTCAGTCCCCGCTGATTTGTCCAGGCTTTAACGATCGAACGCAAGGTATTATCGCCAGACGAGTCGATACGCACCTACTCTTTTTGGGTAACCTTTCGCCTTTGACAGCGAAAACTACCGTAAAAGGCACGCCAGAAGATCCTCACTCGAGACCAGATCCATCTGACACCGTAGCGTTGACGGTGTTGAGACAGTTTCTCACATGGTGGAAAGAAAAGAACGTTCCTGACGATTACCCTGCAACGAAAATGAAACCAGACGCATTGCAGGAAGGCAGAGGTTTCGTTCGAATTAAAACCATGCGAAGGAAAAACATTGCTAGTAGATTTTGGGACAAAGTTGTGGATTCGTTACACGATAGATTTGATTTGAGACGAGTCGGTGGAAGCGCATTTTACCGAAGACACAAACGATTGATGAATGAGTTTTCCTCGATGGCAGACGACGTCCTCGCAGTTTTAGGTGTGGATAAGAAACCAGGAATAGATGGAGCAGATGAGGGCGAAGAAAACGAAGAAGGAAAGAAATAATAGCGGCAGGTTCTATACATTTATAGTTTTTTAACAATGCGTTAATAAAACCAATAGTTCTCTAACTAAATGAAATCCGAAGGGCGTCGCGCCCCTTGCCTTCGCACTAACTCTTCGCTCGTATTCGCACCTACGATTACGTTTGATTCTTCGTCCTTGTAGCCTTTTTGTCTGCTAAGTTTACTACTACTATTTCCATCCATGTCTCCACCACTATCACCTTCATCAATTTTCATTTTACTGACGGACACAATAAATACTAACAGCATGATCGACATCAACACTCCTAATCCTTTATTCACGTCCACGCTCTCTTTCTCTATAAACTCGTATTTCAACAACACGTGTTTAGGCCATGCGCTTCTTTGCGTCGATGTCAACGAAGATGACAACCACTCCTCTGCGAGTGCGTCAAAATGTTGATAATGTAACTGTTTCTTTGCTCCTTTCTTCTCTATGTACGACGAACCACTCTTCACGTTCACGATGTGTCCGGCGTAATGCGTAAACGTGAACGTGGTCATCGGTATCTTCTTCTCTCCTTTTGTTTTTCCTCGCGAAGAAAAAGAAGAATAGAACCGTAAAGGCATCCACACCGTAAAATGTCTCTCGTTATCGAACGCAAACTGTATCTTAATCTCATTTGATTTGTCATCTAGCAACGCGTCCACCATCAATTGCGACGGTTTCTCCACTTTAAACGCGATCATTTTATTCCTACCAAAGCTCGGACAGTGCTTCTCTACAACATCCATCCACTGTGTTCGTTGCTTCGAACTTTTCACTTGCATTCGAGCGCTCGTTGGGACGATGTCCCCGCGGTGTAGGTCACCACGCGTGCCGAGTAGTGAACAGAAGAAGAGCGTCGTGAGAAGAAGAAGAACAAGAAAAGGTCTCATTCTCTCTCTCTTAGCGTCATCGTCACCTTCTTCTTCTTTTTTCTTTCTTCTTCTTCTTCTTCTTCTTCTTCTCAGAGCGTCGTCGGAAAGTCGTCGGAAAGTCGCGCAATCGAAACACAAAGCCCAAATCTCCACCAGTCTCTTTTTTACGTACTTACTTAGTGATTATTGAAACTGCCTTGCGTTTCTTTGCACAAAATCTTCTTATAGTAGTATTGAATTATTCGAGTAACATAGTACGTAGTCACGTAATCACAAACATAATCACGCACGTACACGCGCACATACACGCATCGTTAAACGAATAAGCAAGTATGGACGAAGAGTACGACGCGATCATCTTGGGCACCGGGTTAAAAGAGTGTTTATTAGCCGGCGTTTTATCGAAAGAAGGGTACAAAATCTTACATTTAGATCGAAACGCGTACTACGGGGCAGAAAGCGCGAGTTTAAATCTGAAACAGCTGATCGAGAAATTTCGTCCGGGAGAGAAAGGTCATGGGAACGAGAAAGAGTTCGAGGAAAAGTTGAAAGAAAAATACGGTCGATGGCAGGATTGGAACATCGATATGGTTCCGAAGATGATGATGGGAAATGGTTTATTGGTGAAACTTTTAGTTCATACTGGAGTGCACAACTACGTCTCGTTCAAAGCGTGTGAAGGGTCGTACGTGTTCAAACAAGGGAAGCTGTTTAAAGTCCCTGCGACGGATAAAGACGCGTTGAGGTCGCCGTTGATGGGGATGTTTGAGAAGTTGCGCGCGAGGAGTTTCTTCTTATTCGTGCAAGACTATGACGAGACGCGGGTGGAGACACATAAAGGATACGATTTGAGGACGATGACGTCGAGACAATTGTACAAAGAGTACGGGTTAGCGGAAGAAACTATTCAGTTTATTGGACACGCTTTGGCGTTGTATACGGATGAGAGGTACATGGATTTTCCGGCCATTCATATGGTCAAAGCAGTCAAGTTGTACGAAGAGTCTCTAGCGAGATTCAACACCGGGAGTCCGTATATTTATCCGTTGTATGGCTTAGGAGAATTGCCGCAAGGATTCGCTCGATTGTCGGCAGTGTATGGCGGGACGTACATGTTGAATAAACCAGACGCGGAGGTGAAGTGGAACGAGGAGACTGGAGAGGCCATCGGAGTGAGTGCAACCATGGAGGACGAATCCGGCGGTTCTGCCACCGAAGGAGAGGAAAAGAAAGGTCCGCAAGTTATCATGGCAAAGGCAAAGCACGCAATTATTGGGGATCCGTCTTATTTTCCTAAACACACCGTAAAAGTCGGGTCCGTGGCCAGAGCTTTGTGCTTTCTCTCGCACCCGATCGATAACGTCGACAATGCACACTCAGTGCAAATCATAATCCCGGCTTCGCAAGTCGGTAAGAAGAACGATGTGTATGTCTTTGGATGCTCATACATGCACAACGTGTGCTCGAAAGGACGGTACATCGCATTCGTAAGTACAAATGTAGAAACTACAAACCCGGAACAAGAATTAGCGTCTGGTTTATCGTTGTTAGGCGCGATTGACGAAAAGTTTGTTCACATCTGTCCCATCATGGCACCAACGACGGACGGGATAAAAGAAAAGGCGATTATTAGTCGAGGGTACGATGCGACCACGCACTTTGAATCAACCGTTAGAGACGTGTTAGACATGTATAGAAGAGTGACTGGGAAGCAGTTGGATTTGAGTCAAATCGATGCGAACGAAGCTGCCACGGAATAAGTTTTAATGTAAACAATAATACGCTTTCTTTTCTCATATGATAAAAATACCTTTTTGTTTGGCTAAAATGATTTTATATAATAGAAGAACAGTCTCTCGTGAAGATATTCTTCACGTTGCTCTCCCAAACGGGTTTTGCAGCCGACTTAACATCGCCGAATTGCGCCCAGTCGTCCGAGGCGTTTCACCCAGAGCAGATAAGAGCGTGTTCAGTTCATCTTTTGAAAACGAAGGGATGTTGGGAGGCAAATCACCCGTAGGTGTATCTTGAACGGTTTTTAATCGCTCCTCCAGGCTAGATTTCAAAAACTCGGCTTGCTTTGCGCTCAATGGCGGTGGCTGTACCCCGGCAAACGGCGTCGCTTTGGTGCCGGCTTCGTCGCCTCGTGGAGTCACCGCGATGATCCATTTCAACACTTGGTGCATATCCAACACCGGACTCTCAGGGGCCATATTTGGTAAACCAGAGGTTAAATTCTTGTCCGAAGTTAACGTGTTAAACCCAAACGCTGCTTCAGAAGCCGTCGGTGAGAATGAGGCGTTGAGTTCTTTCAACAATTCCAACTCCGCTCCGGTGAGCAAGTTAAAGTTGGGGGTATTGACTAAAGGCGAGAAATCTAAAATCGACGGCGTTGTTCCGTTTCCATTGAATCTACTACTCGAAGGAACCTTTAACGACGACAAAGATGGTTTTACCCACTTATCGGAGCCTTTAAACGGCGATAACGTCGACCCAGGTGGTCCACCTCTTCCCCCTTTAATATCTAACTTTTTCATATTTGTACCGCCCGGACTGCCCTTCTTCACATGTGCTGCCGCCGCTTTCGCCAGCGTCGAACTCGTCGGTTTCTTTGTAACGTTCGCTGGGGCTTTCTTCTCGTCTTTGTTGTTAATCATTTTTTTCGCTACTTTGTTCGTTTTGTTCTCCTTGGTCTCCGTTTTCGTGGAAGCTCCTCCTCCTGGCGACGTCGTCGTCGTCGTCGTCGTCGTCGTCGACGTTGGGGGTTTCTTCTTTTTCACCCCACCTGAAGCTGGCCCTCCGTTTTGTTTTGCTATTAAAGCCGCGTATCGATTCTTCACCGCGTTGTCTGTTCTACCCCCGACCGCTTTGGCGATTTCTGTCCACTTATTCCCGACTATCTTGTGTTTAGTCATCAACACCTCGTCTTCCTCTGGCGACCACCCTCCTTGTTTATTATTGTCGCAATTCAAATAATTCTGCCATCGTCTCCGACATTGCTTCCCACCTTTGTTTTCCATCTTACTCGCGACAAAGACCCATTTCTTGGGGCCAAATTCTGCGACTAACTTTCTCAGTTGGTCGTCCTCTTCTTCCGTCCACGGCATGTTTGTTTTTTGTCCTTTCTCTCTCCCTCTCTCTTTCTCTTTTCTAAACGCACCCCCGTTATGTACAGAAGACGATTGGTTCAATTCCAAAGCGGAATCTCGTTGGGTCAAATTTCTTTCCCTCCCTTCGATTTCTCTTCCCACGTCTTGGTCCTCTGTTGCGTCGCGTCACGTTTTTCGCCTTCACCCTTTCCCCTTCTCTCCTCTGGAGTCGAAACGGGTGGTGGCAGAACAGTGTTCGCACGACGCGATGAACGAAAGCGATGAAAGACGCGCGGCACGAAAAAGAGCGCGCGCGCAAAAAGTAGTGCGCGTGAGAGAATTTTCGAGAGGCGCGTGATCTCTCTCTCTCCGCTCTCTCTTCTCTTCTCCAAAAAAAAAAAATAGAAATTCCTCCCTCTCTTCTCCTTCCTTGGGATGCTTGAGCGTTTTCCCTTTCTTCAAAAAGATATCAAAATAGTAGGGTTTAAGGTAAGCCTTCTTCTTCTTCTTTTCTCCGCGTTCTTCTTCTTCTTCTTCTTCTTCTTCTTCTTCACTTTAAAATGTCCTCGTTGGGCTACGCGCAAAGACTGGCGTGGAAAGAGGACGTCGGGGGGACCTTAGGCTCGGCAGAGATTTATTTTGAAAGCGAGAGAGTAGAGCGGCTTGCGAAAGAGTTGGCAGAGTTCATCAAGAAAGCTGGGAAGATAGACGATGAAGACGACGACAACAATGAGACGGTTGAGACGAAGAAAAGAAAAAAAACGATACGAAGAAAGACAGGCACCATCGTCCACACGGGTGCTGGCATTAGCACACCCGCCGGGATTCCCGATTTTCGAGGACCAAAAGGGATATGGACGCTACAAAAAGCTGGAGAAAAGTTACCGACAAGTTCCGTGCCGTTTCCTTTAGCTTCGCCAACTGTCACGCACATGGTTTTATGTGGATTGCAAAAGGCTAAGTATCTACGATATATAGTTTCGTGTAACGTGGATGGATTACACTACCGTAGTGGAATACCGAGAGATGAGGTTGGGGAATTACACGGGAATTGTTTCGCCGAACGGTGCGAAAAGTGCAATTGTGAATACTTTCGTGACTTTGAGATGGAGTCTGTCGGCTTTAAATATACGGGTAGACTTTGCCACAAGAAAGAGTGCGCGGGGAAGCTCCGGGATCAGGTTTTAGATTGGGACGACCCGTTACCGGAAGCCGAGCTTTGTAGAGCCGAGAGTGAGGCCAAAAATGCTAAATTAGCGCTCGTGCTCGGAAGTTCGTTGCAGATTATACCTTCAGGCGATTTACCATTATTGACTATACCCGATGCTCGATATAAGAAACAAAAACGTAGTAAAAGTACTCGTAGTAAAAACAAGAAATCGGAGAGAAAAACAATCGGAGGGCAGCTCGCCATTGTCAATTTACAAGAAACTGAAAAGGACCAATTCGCCGACTTGGTCATTCACGCGAAAACGGACGAAGTTATGCTGCAAGTGGCGAAATATTTAGATGTGAAAATTCCGGAATACAGGAGAAAAGACGCTTTCGGCGTGCGCTATGTGGCATATATCGTGAACAGTAACTTTACTTCTGCTGCTTCTGGCAATGACGAAGAAAAACACATCCATTTAACGGTTGAAATCTTATCACAATACTTCGAAGGTAAAAACGATATTCCTGTTCCTTGGTTGGAGGATATTAACGTCGTGAGCTTTCAGAATTGGGCAAAAATAGAGAACGAAGAGGAAACGAAAAGAGTTGAAGGCCTTTTCATTAGCAAAAAGTTTGGGTTCATGAGAATGTTAACCGATTTCTTAAACTCTCAAGAGGACGTCGAAAATAATCCCGACGAAATAGTTTTCGAAGTAAAGCCAAACGCGAGACTAAACTCGAAACCGAACATCACGATGACGCGTTCAGTGCGAGCTTTGCAAAGAAGACTCCGCGAGCGCGTGAAGGGCGAAAGACCCTTCCTCTCTAGTTACGTAGAGTCAGAAACTATCGATAATATCGAAACCCACGTGGTTTATTATCAATAATGGTAAAAGAACGTGTTATTAGCAGGGTAATTTAGATATAGATCGTTAGGTAGCCTTAGAGCTCGTAGAAGTAAATAATAACACAACACTCTTTCTCGTGTGATTTTTTTTAGCTCTCGCTTTTTCCACTCTTCTGCTTCATGTAATTTTTGGTCGATGCTCCTTGCTCGGAGATTCCAGACACAGTTGTTCCCTTCAATATCATCTTCGTCTAGATCTAGAGCACGCGCTGCAATCAGTAGTGGTGGTAGTAGTACCGGTGATAATAATAACAACAATAACAGATTGTGCGAGCACTACAAAATGAACCGCGAAGAACTTCAAAGTTTGTCCTGCAAAATGAACGGAGGGTGTTCGTCGTCGACTCCAAAACTGACGGAAGAAGAAATCGAGAAGCTACTTCGGGAATACCCGCTGTGGCGTCGAGAAACGACGAGAACTTCGGTGATAACGAGAAAATTTACTGCCAAAAATTGGCAAGCCGCGTCTGATTTCTTCTCAGAACTCTCTAAAGTCGCAGAAGAGGAAGGACATCACCCGGATTTCAAAATAACAAACTACCGAGACGTAGAGGTGAATTTATCGACACACGCCATCGGCGCTTTGTCCATGTATGATTTCATCTTAGCAGCGAAGCTTGATAAAATTCCGGTAGTATATTCGCCAAAATGGGAGAGAGAAAATATCAAAGAGTGATGGAGGGCGACACATAGCGAAAAAAGCACGATAGAGTAAATTTAAAATATTTGATACGATAAAATGCATTCTATTTACACCTGTACACGTACACCTTCTCGCTAAAAAAAACTTGGACTACAGAGTGAACCGATGAATCGGCATCTTCCCTAAATTCCTAAGCGTATTTAGACTTGTCTGTCAGCGACTTGTCTGGCACCACCTTCCATCGGGTCCAACTTCGGTCTGTAGCACAAGAAGCCAGCACATTGCACTTGCTTGATGTTGTCGAAGCCGGCGCATCTGAC
>Ga0115011_10003865_pt1 | contig 10159 bp, 10 predicted proteins | sample TroAtlMetagenome_2_FD_88705 | JGI IMG/M metagenome (GOLD analysis project Ga0115011, IMG submission 88705) | Marine eukaryotic phytoplankton communities from Atlantic Ocean - Tropical Atlantic ANT8 Metagenome | ecosystem: Environmental > Aquatic > Marine > Oceanic | place: Tropical Atlantic...
ACGACTTCTCTCAGAATTTTGACCTAGCAGAATCTGAACCTGAAAAGCTTCAGCATCTGCAAAAGCTGTTTGATATTGAGGCTAGGAAGCACGGCGTGTACCCCCTTCGAGATGCTGGATTAATGCGTCGAGGAGATCTTCGAGTTCCTTCCTCTTTGGGAGGGCGAAGAAAGATGCGCTATACAGCCGCTCATGTGCGAATGCCAGAAAGTTCAGTGGTTAATTTAAAGAACGCAAGCCACATGATTTCAGCACAAATCGAAGTGCCCGAAGAAGGTGCCTCAGGAGTGATTGCCTGCCAAGGCGGGAATATGTCTGGCTGGGCGCTTTATCTTGATCCGTTCGGGAAGGTGACATATCACTACAACTGTTTTGGACAGTATCTGACAACACTTTCAGCTAATAAAAAGCTAGAAGGAGGCCCACATCAAATTCTTTTGAAGTACGACCATGATGGGGGTTTTGGTGCAGGTGGAGAAGCCTATTTATTCATTGATGGCAAAAACGTAGACCGGGCACGGATCGAAAGAACAGTTCCGTTGGTTTTCTCCATGAGCGGAGAAACTTTCGATGTAGGCATCGATACTGGTGCTCCAGTTGGACCATACGAGAGTGGATTCCCATTTACTGGAAAAATTGTGGAAGTTGTGCTTGAGCGAATAGGGAAGAGGGACGCTGCGACAACCAAAAAGATGGAGGAAGGAACATTGGATGCCGGACTCAGAACCCAGTAAGGGTCCGGTTACCCAAGTTCAACGACAAGCGGCGCATGATCACTTGGCCGCTCCGCACGTCTAGCCATACGATCTACTGAAACTCCCTTAAGCCTCTGAAGTATCGGCTCCGACCCTAAGGCTAAATCAATTCGCAACCCTCTGTCTTCATCCAATTTAGAACGATAATTCCACCACGTGTATGACCGATTCTCCCCGTCCCATTCACGGGCCAGATCGAAAAACCCCAAAGTTAACAAGGCTTCTATCGCCGCTCTTTCAGGAGCGCTTGCATGAGTCCGGTTTTTCCAACGGCGAGGGTCATAAATATCTAAATCGGAAGGAGCAACATTAAAATCCCCAACGACAACCGTCGGACCTTTAGCTGCTTTAGCGTTAATTAAATCCCCACGTAGACGCTCGAACCAAACCAACTTAAACAAATAATGAGGGTCATCAAGCGCTCGGCCGTTAGGTGCATATATTGACCACACTCGGATCCCACCGCATTCCGCCGAAATACTCCGCGCTTCATCAAAAGGTTTTATTTGGGCGCCGTGAAAACCACGGCGAACTTTTCGTAAACCGACCCGTGACAGAATTGCTACTCCATTCCAATGGTTTAACCCATGGTGTGCGACTTGGTACCCGACCTCTTCAAATACTTCGAAAGGAAAATCATCATCAGTGCACTTTGTTTCTTGAAGACAACAAACATCTGGGCGTTGATCAGCCAACCATTCAGCCACCAAATCCGATCTCGCTCGGATAGAGTTCACATTCCACGAAGCTACCTGCACAAAGAGAACGCTATATCAATTACGGCACAAGATGCAGCAATAGTAGATAGATGGCATACTTAAATGACAGAAATTGAGGAGAAGCATGGGTGAAAAGGTACCTATAGAAGAAGGATTATTTACTTGGCCTTCTGACGAGCCGAAACTAATCGGATCTGAATGCCAGGATTGTGGAGCCATAGTCTTTCCAGCTCAATCTGGATGCCCACGATGCACGTCAGACAATACTCAAAGTAAAGAGTTAGGGACACGAGGAAGCTTGTGGACGTGGACAATCCAAGGTTTCCCCCCAAAATCGCCTCCTTTCATAGGAGAGGTCGAGAACTTTGAACCCTTTGGAGTTGGTTACGTTGAAATCCATGACCAAGTCAAAGTAGAAACTCGTCTGACCGTCGCCGAAAAAGAGAAACTCAGCATCGGTATGGAAATGGAATTAACATTTGTGCCCCTCTATGTTGACGAAGATGGAAATGAAGTTATCACATTCGCATTTGCCCCAGTAGCGGGCTAGGAAATTGCAAGGAGAAAATTAAATGAGTAAACCCGAAGTAGCAATCGTAGGTATAGGTATTCACCCATTTGGGCGAACTCCAGAAAAAACTGGTCAAGAACAGGGCGTATACGCTGTCCGTAAAGCCCTTAAAGATGCTGGGGTCGAGTGGAAAGACATCCAATTTGCGTTCGGCGGCAGCCAGGCTGCAGGCGCTGCTGACACCATGGTTTCGAAATTGGGACTCACCGGCTTACAGTTCATAAACGTTGCTAACGGATGTGCTACTGGAGGGTCAGCTCTCTTCTCTGCTTACAACACCATTGCGTCCGGAGCTTTCGATCTCGGAATCGCAGTAGGCTACGACAAACATGAACGAGGAGCTTTCAGGGTAAATACCCGTTCTCATGGGCTCGGAGATTGGTACGGAAAGCAAGGACTTGCACTTACCACACAGTTTTTCGGTATGAAGATTAATCGGTATATGGAAAAGCACGGCATAAGCCATAACACTCTCGCGAAGATCTCAGCAAAGGCTTTCAGGAACGCCGAACATAACCAAAATGCTTGGAGACGACAACCGTTCAGCGAAGAGCAAATTCTTGAGTCAGAAATGCTGAGTTACCCCCTAACAAAATTTATGTTCTGCTCTCCTGCAGAAGGTGGAGTGGCCCTCATACTCGCCCGAGCAGATCAAGCACACAAATATACTGATACCCCTATTTATCTCAACGCCGCTGTAGTTCGAAGTCGACGGTGGGGTTCTTTCGAAGTAATGGCACCGTGGATTGCTCTTGATGACGCTGCTGGCCCTACTGTAGATACTTCGCAGGCTGCTTTTGAAATGGCAGGAATAGGTCCAGAAGATATTGATGTTGCTCAACTGCAAGATACCGAGGTCGGCGCTGAGATCATGCACATGGCCGAAAATGGATTTTGTGAACATGGCGAACAAGAAAGAATGATCCAACAAGGCGAAACAGAGATCGGCGGAAAACTTCCTGTAAATACTGACGGAGGTTGTTTGGCCAATGGTGAACCAGTCGGCGCTTCCGGGCTACGCCAAGTGTATGAGAATGTTCTTCAGCTCCGCGGAGCTGCTGGGAAACGACAAGTCCCTAATGATCCCAGTGTCGCATATACGCATGTATACGGTGCCCCTGGAATCAGTGGCGTAACGATACTTAGCAAATAGTCACCTAAGTAACGAGAGCCATTCCCAAGGTACGGTGAGTTCATCGCCCACAGAGATTCCTTCGTTCTATTCAGCTTTCCAAACGAGTCGGCCACCCATTCCCATTCCTTTTAAGATCACTGCCTTTGAAGGAACAATCGACATAAACCCTACGTCAGGAGATTCTGTTGGGCCGCCAGGTGCAAAAGCGTTTAGGTCATAGTCGAAAACACCTTCCCAGAGTCGCTGTTTGGTTTCAAGATCAGTTACCAGTTCTGCATGCCCCCAGATAATCAAACTATCAAAGTTGGTCTCCGCGCTTACTTGCCAATGGCATGACACGATTGGAGACGACTGTATGTTCTTTGCCTTCACCGAATCGACGCCGACCATAGTCCAAAGAACTTGCTGCTCCCAACAAGGGTGTACTGGAGTTACATAAGGTGTCCCTGATGGGCTCACAGTCCCTACATGCGCCCACTCTCCTAAAGTTTTGGATTGGTCAATTACCTCTTGGAGATTCATATCATCACGATAGCTCTAATTCTCAATAATTTCTTGAGAGTTTGTTATGCCGACAAACTGATAGACCCGTCTTCAGTAATATCCGCTGTGCGTCCGATGTATTCTTGTTCCATCATTGCCGTCATAAGCAGTTGGTCATCTGTTGATACTAAAGCCCGTCTTCCATCTCCCATGAGGGTTGAAATGAGTGCGGCATCCGGCCCATGACGGCTATGCATCACGGTGTAAGCCTCAATAGTTGCTGAACCTTCTGGCGTTTCATCTACTTCTCGCAATGGGTACTCATCTATTTCTGGTTGAACATTGACCCTTTTGAACGGTTTTTTCGGAGGCATAGAGCTATAAACCCCGCATGCCTGTTTTGTGGCATATCCACCGTTTGCATGGACGTAACCCTTCTCGCCGGTTTCACGAATGGCATCAACCGTGCTTGCAATAGCGTGAATTACATAACTGTTCATAGGGCCTCCAAAAAATGGCAGCCCACCTGTAGTTGTAACAACTCGATCAGGTGAAACCCCTAGTTCATTCATGATCAACTGGACACAAGAAGGAAAGCAAGAGTACAAGTCCATGTGTCCTATCTCATCGACGGAAAGTCCCGCTAACTCAAAACAACGTTTTCCTGTAATTCTGATAGCTGGCGATTCATGGAAATTATCTCGTTGAGAAAATAAATATGATGCATGGCCGTCAGTAGCTGCATGAGGGAAGACCCACCTATCACGGCTAATTCCAAGAGACTGCGCCTTCTCTACGGAGCACATAATTATCGCCCCGCCATAATCAACAAAGGAATTCGCATTCATGGATTTCGTATATGGGTACCCGACCATGCGGTTCGACGGGCTTGCAGTCTTAATGTCTTCCGCCGTCATCGGGGATTTGACCCATGCATGTGGATTTGCGACAGCGACTTTGTTAAATCCTTCCCATAAAGCTGCTATGCGGTTCCGATGGTTCTCATGGGTTTCCCCCAAAGAGAACCGAATCGCAGATTCAAACAATGCATAAATCTGCGTGGGCATATAGAACCCGCTGTTACGTTCATGTTCAGATGACATGGGGATATTTTCGCCAAAAGGAGTAGCTGGGTCTAATTCTTTTTCAGCCCCATCCTTTGGCAATTCAAGCCCTAATTTTTTAAGCTTATTCTTGCTGTAAACTGCTTCTCCACCAGTGACAACTGCAATATCAATCTGGTTCGCTAATATAAGTTCACAAACTTCGCTAACACAAGCTTGTGGCATATTCCCGCCCATGGCAGTCAAAAAAGTATGTGCCTGTGGTGATCCAACTGATTCTGCAATCAATCGACCAGGGTCCGGATATCTCCACATGCCGCCGATGACAAGCATCTGATCTATCGATGTCAAAAGCGATGGACAGCCAGCGTCATCAGCAGCCAACCGAACGGCTTCTTCCATTAAACGATATTGTTCCAGAGCGGATGTCACATCATCCAACTTTTGTTTGTACTGGCCTACTCCAACTATTACTGGTGATCGCTTGTCCAATTCTGTCACCTTTATCCCACTAAATCATGTACGAAGCGGACAAGATCAATCCCGCCAGATATCAACATGGTATCTACGACCGATTCTTCCCACATCGCTAATTCATCTTTGATTTTCTCCGGAGGGCCAAGAAGTGAAATAGCCTCTACCATTTCCGTCGGGACTGCAGCGATTGCATCTTTCTTGTTTCCCTGCAAGTAGAAATCTTGGATCTTCTCACATTCGGCTTCGAACCCCATTCTTGCAAAAACGTCATAATGGAAGTTCTGCCCTTTCGCCCCCATACCGCCAGCGTAGAGAGCGATCATAGGCCGTAATAAGTCTGCACAATTATCAACATCATCCCCTGGGATTACTGTCACAGTGCAAGCAACCTCAAAATCTCCCCATCCATGTCTTCCTGCTGCATCAAATCCAGTTTGAAGAGCAGTTTTGTAAAAGTCGTTGTCTTTCGGGGCGAAAAAAAGCGGCAACCATCCATCACAAATCTCTGCTGAGAGCGCTACGTTCTTTGGCCCTTCAGCAGCTAGGTAAATCGGGATCTCGTTTCGCAGTGGGTGCACAGTTGACTTGAGGGGTTTCCCAAGCCCAGTCCCTTCTGGGAAAGGCATTGAATAATGTTTTCCTTGAAACTCAACTGGTTCTTTACGGGCGACGATTGATCGCACTATCTCTACGAATTCTCGTGTTCTCGCTAATGGACGGGGGTAAGGCTGGCCATACCATCCTTCAACAACTTGAGGTCCGGAAGCCCCCAAGCCAAGAATAAACCTTCCATCGCTTAAGTGGTCCATTGTGATCGCCGCCATTGCAGTTGCAGCTGGAGTCCTCGCTGACATTTGCATTATTGCAGTTCCTAATTTGACATTTTTTGTGTTCGCTCCCCACCATGCCAGAGGACTCAATGCATCTGATCCATACGCTTCTGCCGTCCAGATATGCTCAAACCCCAGTTTGTCGCATTCGGCGACTACCTTTTCAACGCCCTCAGGTGGGCCAGAACTCCAATATCCAGTGTTATAACCAAGTTTCATATCTGCCTCCTAATGGCCATTAGCAAATCTCGCTCTAGCAATTGATCTTAAAGCGTTCCTAGACTATCAAGGTCCACGATAGGTAAAACAATCGTATTACTGCTAAAAGCGGTAAAGGAGAAGATGCCATGGCTGATGACAAAGACACATATTCTGAGATTGCTATGCTTGTCCATAGGTATGCGGATGCTGTAGTTCACCGAAATGGCGAGCAGTGGTCTTCAACATGGACTGAGGATGCAGTTTGGGATCTTGGAGGCGGAAGACTAGTTGAAGGCCTCGAAGCGATTAAGAAACTCTGGTATGGGGCAATGGGAGGTTTTGAGGCAACTATCCAAACTGTTCTCAATGGAGGAGTCGAAATTGATCCTTCTGGGGATACCGCATCTGGGAGATGGTATATCCAAGAACAAATAGTGCGCTCAAACGGAGATCGGGCCATCCTTATGGCCCATTACGACGACAACTATGTTCAAACAGTTGATGGTTGGAAGTTCAGCAGAAGATTTTTGCAGCCACATTATCAAGGGCCCCATGATCTATCAGCTGAGTTCTTATGCTCCGCAGAAAAGTTGCGAGAGCGCAATATTGAAGGAGTAGACGTATGAAAGTAGATGGCGGATTAGGAATGGGGTTCTCCCCGAATATTGCTGAAATTGCCCGTGAAGCTAAATCTCAAGAAGAACGGGGTTACGACGGAATCTGGACAGCGGAGACAAGTCACGATCCGTTTCTTCCTTTAGCGATCGCTGCAGAGCATACGGAAAAATTGGAAATCGGGACGGCAATCGCCGTTGCTTTCGCTCGAAACCCTATGGTGCTCGCAAACATCGGTTGGGACCTTCAAGCATTAAGCAATGGAAGATTCAATCTTGGCCTCGGAAGCCAGATCAAACCACACATCACGAAGCGATTCAGCATGGAATGGTCCAAACCTGCTGCACGGATGAGAGAGATGATTTCAGCGATGCACGCTATCTGGGACTCATGGCTCAATGGGACAAAGCTCGACTTTAGAGGCGACTTCTACACCCATACACTTATGACTCCCTTCTTCGCCCCTAATAAGGCAGATTTGGGCGACTTCGGCCCACCGAAAGTTTATTTAGCGGCAGTAGGTGAACTTATGACACAAGTAGCTGGCGAAGTCTGCGATGGCATTATCTGTCATGGTTTCACCACAGAGAAATATCTTCGTGAGGTCACGATCCCTAATATTGAAAAAGGAAGAAAAAAAGCAGGGAAATCATTAGATGATTTTTCCATATCTGGACCTTTCTTCGTCGTGACTGGCCAAAACGAGGAACAAATGCAAAATGCAGAAACTGCTACCAGACAGCAAATCGCTTTCTATGCGTCAACTCCGGCGTACCGAGGGGTTCTTGATTTACATGGCTGGGGGGGCTTACAGGAAGAACTCAACCAACTCTCGAAACAAGGTGAATGGGTAAAAATGGGTACTCTCATCAATGACGAGATTCTAAATACATTTGCGGTAGTAGCCGAACCTGACAAAGTCGCTCCAGAGCTAGAAAGAAGATACGGGGACGTGATCGATAGATTGAGCTTTTATGCGCCTGGGCAAGCAAACCCTGAGCAATGGCGTGAAGTCATGGAAGCTTTAAAAAATATCTAAGCCCCAAAGTTCGCCGGACTTATCCCTAGCATGATCCCATCAACCGTCAACGACATCTCTCCTGATTGGCTCAACGCTGCCCTTCCTCAAGAATTTGGAGAGATAATCGATATCGATTGGGTAGACCTAGGTGAAGGGGTTGGAATACTGGGAGAAGTAAGCCGACTGGTCCTGACATATACGGAAGGTCAAACTGGCCCTAAGAGCCTAGTCGTTAAATGTCAATCTCATGCTGAAGAGAACGTCACTCTTTGCACTTCGATGGGGTATTACTTCCGTGAAGTTAACTTCTACAAGCACTGCCAAGACAATTTTCCTATTGTTACGCCTCGCTGTTTTTTTTCAGAAATAGACGAGGCTGGAACCCCATTTACAATCCTGATTGAAGAAATCCCAAATGTAACCGTCTTAGATCAAACGACTGGGGCTGGGATACAAGAAACTGCGTCCGTCTTTTCGATGCTCGCTAAACTTCATGCCCATTATTGGGAATCTGATGAGTTGTATGCACTGGATTGGCTTCCCCCGATGAATAATGCCATGTACAAGACATCTCAACCTTTAGCCGAGTCTCTAATAGATGACTTTAAGACCGATTGGGCTTCGAAGATAGATTCGAATACTTTGGAAGCAATCGAAGGGTTCATCCCGAGATACCCTGACTTTCTCGATTGGGCTGTTGGCTGCGGAAACCAAACTTTTACTCATAATGACGCTCGGTGTGAGAACTACCTGTTTAGCCCGAGTGGGGCGATCACCATGATTGACTTTCAATATTGCACCCGCTTCTGGGGAGCTTGGGATATTTCTAACTGGCTAAGCGCTTCCTTAAATACCGAAGACAGGCAGAAATCTGGACATGAACTCGTCAGCCATTATCACAGAGAGTTAGTAGGAAATGGCGTAGAGAACTACACCCTTGATCAATGCTGGCACGATCTGAAGGCAAGTCTTGTAGTTCAGGCATACAATCAAATAATTGACAATAATCTTGACTATTCTAATGACCGTGGAAAGCGACTTTTGGAGCAATGCGTCCTTCGGACATTCTCAGCAGCATCGGACTATGAAGTCGCATCATTTCTCAAAGGAGTAGATTTCTGATGGCAAGAATTGTCCTTACAAACGATGACGGGGTTAGCTCACCTGGGATACATGCTCTAGCAGTAGCGCTCGACAAGGAAGGTCACGACATTGCCGTGGTAGCTCCATCTAATGAGCGGTCTGGTTGGGGTGCTGGTGTGGGAACTCTTGACGATGGGGCAGAATTTAGAATTCAACAATACATAATCCCCGAAAACAACCATATAAGGGCGTGGGGAATAGATGGCCCTCCAGCATTCTGTGTCCTCGCTGCGATGCTTGGAAAATTTGGTAGCCCGCCGGATCTAGTTATCTCCGGTAGTAACGACGGAGCGAATTGTGGTCGCGGCATTCTTCATTCTGGGACGGTGGGGGCAGCTATGATCGCGCAAAATTTTGGCATCTCCGGAATAGCCCTAAGCCAAAAAAGGAATGGGAAACCCATGTTGTGGGAAACGAGCGGGATAGTAGCTGTAGCTGCTGCAAAACGAATTTTGGAGATGCCGCGGAAAACCGTGTGGAACATCAACACACCTAATGAACGGCCCGAATCTCTGCGAGGAGTTCGCTGGGGAAGGATCGCAGCCTTCGGGACAACGAAAACATCTCTTGAGGAAACCATGGCTGGCACCCTTCGAATAACTGTTACGCCGAGGGACGTTGAATTGAGTCCGGATACGGATACAGCTTTAGTCGATGCAGGATATGTGTCAGTTACTGGGCTGATAGGATTCCGGACTGATGGGTCAGAAACACCAAATATAGTTACTTCTTTAGAAGAATCTATACTCCCATAAGACCCAAAAAGGAGAACCGTGGAGAGAACTATTTTTGAATCAGAACATGATCTGTTCCGAGAGTCATTTAAGCAATTCGTTGAGAAGGAAATAGTTCCAAATAATAACGACTGGGAAGACAATGGCATTGTTGATCGTTCGCGCTTTGAAATTGCTGGAGCGAACGGGTTCCTAGGTATCGATATTCCTCAAGATTTTGGTGGAGGAGGAATTGAAGACTATCGCTTTAATCAGATCATGCAGGAAGAATTTGATATGGCCGGAGTTGCTGCTGCGGCTTCTGGGATAGGGCTTCATAACGATATCTGTATCCCTTACTTTCTAGAATTCTGCTCTCAAGAGCAACGAGAAAGATGGCTTCCGGGATTGACTAGTGGAAAGTACATCACC
>Ga0115011_10003866_pt1 | contig 10157 bp, 8 predicted proteins | sample TroAtlMetagenome_2_FD_88705 | JGI IMG/M metagenome (GOLD analysis project Ga0115011, IMG submission 88705) | Marine eukaryotic phytoplankton communities from Atlantic Ocean - Tropical Atlantic ANT8 Metagenome | ecosystem: Environmental > Aquatic > Marine > Oceanic | place: Tropical Atlantic...
GAGGTTGGAGATATCAAAGGTCGTAAATTTAATGATAAAGTCCCTAAGGATTTGCTTGATCAGGTTGTAGCCGCAATAGATTCCGGAAATTCATTTGAATGTAGTGAAGAAGCATTAAATCAATATATGGGTTCGATTATTAATGTAATAGAATCAGAAGAAATCAAAAAATTCTCAAAATTCAATGGTTTGTTTGTGAGGCTTCTTGAAGGAGAATTTGATTTAGTTTTTGTTAGGGAGGTCTTTGGAAAAACTTTCACATCGAGTGTGCGTTTTGTTATGGGTTCAACTGATTCAGGAATTGAGATAAGAGTTAAATCAGGGAGGTATGGGATGCTGCAAGTCCCGAGTGGATTTATGAACTTGATGCGTTCTGGTATTATGGGCGTTGGTAATGTCTTGGGGGTCGAAAAAAAGATATTATCAAGACCATTATTGGTTAAACTAAAAGATGGCTGGATACAGCTTGATCCAAGATCTAGACTTTTACCGGAAAGTCAGATTAATTGATCGTTATGTGAGATGTTCGTTGTTTATAGATATTCCATTGGATTAATTGCCTTTTTATTCAGTGGGTTAATGTCCTTTGCTGAAGAGCTGAATTTAAATCAAGCAGAGGACAATTTGGTGAGCAGAAGTAGTTCTAGGCAATTCATTGTTCATGGGAAAGATAGCAAGGCGAGAGGGGCTGTATGCGTTTTCTGCGAAGGGGTTAAAGAGGATCTATTGTCATTGATAAGGTTGAGAGATAGGTGGCGTTATCCTGTAGTAATTCAGTTACGAGGGGACACAACAAATATAAGATCTTCATCTATTAAGCCTAGTATCTATAAGCTTCCTGGTGGATCATACAGGCTTCAAATTGATGCTTTCCTTGGCGATTCATTTAAAGCTGAGAGTTTAAGAGATGGGTTAATGCATCTTCTTCTTGCAGAGATTATTCTCAAATCCAATCCCGATACGCAGGCCTTGAGTAAGGAAAAAATTCTTCCGGACTGGTTGAGGGTAGGTCTGGCTCGCGCGATTGAGTACCGGAAGGACAGAGAGTCTGCGATGTTGTTTTCAGCGATATTTAAACAGGGTAAAGTAATGTCGATTAAACAGATCTTTGAATCTGAACTTCAAGATATGAATTCAGTTTCCGAAGCAGTTTATAGGACTTCTTGTTGTGGATTGGTTTTGGCGCTTCTCAGTCAGCAGGATGGTCCAGAAAAGTTACGGAAATACATTAGTAGCCTTGCCATTCATAAGGGATCTTCTATTGATTTGTTAGGAAAAGTTTTTCCAGGGACAGCCGAATCTAAGAACAGTATGGAGAAATGGTGGGCTTTGAAATTAGCGGAGCTTGCACAGCCAACGGTCACTGATGTTTTGTCTCCTCTAAAGACTGAAACTGAATTAGATAATTGCTTAAAAATAGTGTTTCCAAAAAATGAGAAAGGAGTTAAACAATCATCTGCTCAGTCAAAGAAAAGCGGACGAGGTATCCTGTCGATTTTAAGATTTAATGGGAAAAGCAAGGAGTCGCAACCAAAGAGCAATGCAGGTGAGAGGCTAGAGTTTCAGATTGATGAATATCGTGAATTTATTAATTATCCTGATTTGGCAAAAGCGCTAAAGAAAAATGAGAATAGACTACTGTATTTAAGTTATCGAGCTTTCCCTTTGCATCGACCGATGATTCATGAATATCAAAAAATTCTATTACAAATAGTGGAAGGTAATGTTAAGGGGGTAGATCAGAAACTGTCTAGGCTCTCCAAGTTGAGGTCATTAATTTTTCGCTCAACTAATGATGCAAATGACTATCTTAATTGGTATGAGGCGACTCAATTGAAGATGCGAAGTGGTGCCTTTTTGGAATATCAGAAAACACTCAATGAGTTGAACCGGCCATTGCCTCCAAGAAATGACAAACTATCCAAATATTTGGATGAGATTGAAAATGAATTCCAATAATAAGCAATGGATTTGTGCATTGAATTTATTATTTTATCTGGATTACTTTACATCGATTTTCGTATATAGATGTAGTGATGCAAAAGACTGATTTTCATGATGCTGTTGAGCAGGTCCTGGGTAATGATTCAAGGTATTCTGGCGATGCCTATTATTTTCTTCAGGAAGTGTTGCTTAAAGCAGTTGAAATGCAAAGAAAGGAAACGGGTGGTGAGAATAAGCATGTCACAGGAGGAAATCTTCTGGAGGTGTTCCGGGACCGGATTCTTGATCAGTTCGGACCTATGGCAATGACGGTTCTTCAAGAGTGGGGTCTTTCTAAGAGTGAAGATGTTGGCGATATGGTATTTAATCTTATCGAATCAGGCGCATTCGGAAAAAGTGAACATGATAAGCGTGAGGACTTCATGAATGGATATAAATTCTATGATGTTTTTGTGGTGCCTTTCCTTCCTGAAAGCAAAAAAATCATTGATGGTAATAATGATTGTCGTGATTTGAATATTGTTTAATGAGTGAGGTTCAGTTTATAGAACTTCCTTTTGAAAGGTTTGTATTGCCTAATGGGTTAACGGTCATTCTGAGGCAGGACGGATCGGTTCCCTTATTTAGTCTTCAAGCTTGGATCGAAACAGGTTCGATACATGAAGGGGCTTTCCTTGGATCAGGTTTGTCCCATTTTGTTGAACATATGTTATTTAAAGGGACGGAGAGGCGCCATTCAGATGATATTGCTAGGGAGGTAAGTTCTATGGGAGGGCAAATTAATGCGTACACTTCTTTTGACCGAACGGTTTATTATATTGACGGTCCAGCCGAAGGGGCGATCGGGTGCCTCGATGTTCTTATGGATGTAGTTTGTAATGCGACTCTACCCGAAGATGAATTTATTAGTGAGCAGGAGGTAATCAGACGTGAATTTTCAATGGGGAAAGATGATCCTGAGAAAGTCGCTAGTCAGGAGATGTTTGCCACATGTTTTCAAGTGCACCCTTATGGAGTCCCCGTGATAGGGCACCTTGAAAATTTCAACCAAATGGATCGTTCTAATGTGCATTCATATTATCGTGATAGGTATGCTCCGAATAATATGTTTCTGGTGGGAGTTGGGGATTTTGACCCTGCTCAGATGCGTGAAAGGATCGAGAGTTTTTTTTCTAATCATCCCCGTCGTTCTGTGGCGCCAGTTTTCATTCCTGATGAACCTATTCAAGTCGGAAGGCGTGACAAATATGTAAATTTTTCTACTCCGGTGTCTAAATTGTGGATGGCTTGGAAAATCCCATCAATTACGCATCCCGATATGGCGGCATTGGATGTGTTGGCTGTTATTTTAGGGCAGGGCAGAAGTTCAAGGCTTCACAAGACCCTACGAGATGATCAGGGACTAGTTCACCGGATAGGTGCATTTTCATATACCCCAGCGAGTGCAGGACTTTTTGCAATTGGCGCTAATTTAGATGCTGATAATAGAGAGGCGGCCGAGAGTGCAATTTTTGATGAGTTAAAACAACTAAAAGACAATGGCGTCGAGGAGACTGAATTGGACAAGGCGAGACGAATTGCTTTAGTTTCGCAAATGGAGTCTCTTGTTACTGTCCAAGGGCAAGCATCTGATCTTGGCTCTAACTGGTCAGTTACTAGAAACCTTAGCTTCACGAAGGAGTATTTAAGGAGGGTATCAAGTGTTGATTTGAATGATATCTTAGTAGTCGCTCGAAAGTATTTGGAGAATAGTTCTTTAAGTGTTGTGGAGGTTGGGCCAGAATGTTCTTCGAAAGTTCCGAAATCTCCGAATGTTATTACGGGAAAAAGTTTCTCAAAGATTAAGGATTTTGAGATGGGGAATGGATTGAGAGTAATAGTAGAGGAAGATCGTCGATTGCCTCTTGTTTCTGTGAGTGCCGCTTTTCGAGCAGGTATTGTTGCTGATCATTCAGCGAAACAGGGTATCACTGAATTGTTATCTAGGGCCCTGTTGCAGGGAACTAATAATCGTAGCTCAGAACAAATATCTGAAATAATAGAATCGTCCGGAGGCAGTATATATGCGGGAGGAGGCTTTAATTGTTTGTATGCTAATTTAGAAGTCTTAAATCAAGAAATAGTAATTGCTATGGATGTTCTTTCTGATGTTCTTATGGCTCCTTCCTTTCCCGTTCAAGCAATTGAGCGTGAAAAGAAGTCACAAATTGCAGCTATTGAGCAAGAGTTAGACAGTCCTCTTGGGAAGGCTAATGTTGTTGCTCGCAATATGCTTTTTAGAGATCACCCATATTGTAATATGAGATTAGGTGATAAAAATATTGTCTCATCTATTACTGAAAAAGATCTTTCCCAGTTTCATTCTCAATATGCGGTTGCTGAAAATAGCGTTATTTCAGTGTGCGGCTCAGTAGATGCAAATGCTATAAAAGATCATATTGAAGAATTGTTTTCTTCTATGCGGAGTGGAGAAGAATATTTTTCAACTGTACCTGATCCGAATTGGCCCGTGAGTAAAGAGGAGCGAACAGAATATAACGATAAGGAGCAGGCAATTGTTGTTTTGGCTTTTCCTGGAACTAACTTGTGTGGCCCGGACCGGGCCGCATTGATCCTTATTGAAGAAATATGTGGAGGGATGGATGGAACGCTATTTAAGAGAATACGCGAGGATAAGGGATTGGCTTATTTTGTTGGAGTTTCTCAAATGATCGGATTTGCAAGAGGAATGATTATGTTTTATGTGGGGACTAGAGAAGATGTGGTTGATCAAGTCCACCAGGAGTTGATGAAAGAAATAAAAAAGATTTTCTCTGATGGAATTACGGAAGAGCAATTAGAACGAGCCAAAATGTCTTATGCTGGTAAATACAGTTTAGGAAAGCAATCACATATTGCTCGGTCTCAGTCACGGGCGCTGAACGTGCTCTATGGCCTCGGTATGAACTATGACGCTTGCCTTTTAGATGAGATAAAATCTTTGGATTCGAAACGGGTCGTGGAGGTGGCCAAGAAATATTTTGATATAGAATCTTTCGTCTCAGTTAACATTCTTCCTTCGCGGGATTAATTTTCATATTGTTTTGTATCAGGGGATCAATAATCTTAATCCTAGAATTGCCATTGTAGGTAGCGGAGCAGTTGGATCTTATTATGGCGCAAAATTAGCTATTTCTGGCGCTGATGTTCACTTTCTTATGCGTTCAGATTTGGAGCATGTGCAACAATTTGGTTTGCGTATCGAAAGTAGTAAGGCGGGAGTAGAACATTTAGAAAAGGTTAATGCATATGGGTCTACTGCCGATATTGGCTATTGCGATTTGGTAATTATTGCGTTGAAAGCAACTGATAATCATTCTCTTGAAAATATTCTTCCTCCATTATTAAAGGAAGACACTATCATAATGACGCTTCAAAACGGATTGGGGAATGAAGAGTTTTTGGCTAAAAGATTTGGAGGGAATAGAGTGATTGGTGGTTTATGTTTTGTGTGCATTAACAGGCCCTCTCCCGGAGTGGTTTATCATATTGCTCAAGGAAGGATAACTTGTGGAGAATTTTTAGGGCTACCTGTTCCTAGAACTCATGATGTGGGATTAATATTTAAGCGTGCAGGAATTCCTTTTCTTGTTGCTGAATCTTTGCCCAAAGAGAGGTGGAGGAAGCTCGTGTGGAACATACCATTTAACGGATTGGCAATAGTTGGAGGCGGTGTTGATACTGCAACTGTGCTAGAAACTAAGAATTTGTATTGCCTAGCGAAAGAATTAATGAGTGAGGTCATGGGAGTGGCATTAGCTCTTGGTTATGAAATGTCTGATTCTCTAATTGAGCATAATCTAAACGAAACTAAAAAAATGGGATCATACAATCCATCAAGCATGATCGATTTTGTTATGGGAAAGCCTGTAGAAGTTGAAGCTATTTGGGGTGAAGCGGTTCGAATTGGCCTTGAGACTGGTTCTGATATCGTAAGGATGGAATGTCTATACAATTTGATTCGAATTGCAATTGATCGACGTGATAATCCTTGAATTGGTTAGTTGTATGAATCAACTAACGTCTCTTCCTTACTGATTTAGAATTGGAAGAATTAACTTTATGATATGATTTCGCGAGATCGGGGTTCGCGTTTGTCGGTCGAGGCTGAGCAGGGTGATGTGACAAAAGGCCCGCCATCCAATGGGACTGGTTCTGAGAAGGCTACGTCTGGCATTTCGCTTGCTTTACCTGCAAGGGGAAAATCTTTTCGCAATGGGAAATAGGGATACCCTTCCCACATAAGTATGCGACGCATGTCAGGGTGCCCTTTAAATGTGACGCCTAACATATCGTAAGCTTCTCTTTCGTGCCAGTTAGCAGTTGGCCAGAGATCAACAACGCTGAACGCTTCTCTGTCTGCTTCGCTTACTCCTGTTTTTATCCTCAAATGACAACCGTGTTGATAAGAATAGATTTGGTAAACAACCTCATACCGAAGATCATTTCCCAAATTATCAACTGCGGTAATGTCGGCTAGATAATCAAAATTGAGTTTTTCTTTGCAGTAAGATAATATTTCAAAAGATTGCTCTAGCTTGATCTCTATTGATATTTCATTGCGGAAATTAACAGTGCTAATGATGCTGTTCTCAAATGTTGCTACTAGAGCATCTGCGGCTTCGGTTGAATTCATCTGAGGCGATTGCGGCTTATTTTATTTCACTGAGTAGAGCCTTCTTTTGCTCTACAAAAGATTGTTCAGTTTCAATCTTTTTTTGCAGTTTCATTAGACCTTCGAGTAAAGCTTCCGGTCTTGGGGGGCAACCGCTGATATATACATCGACTGGAAGAAGTTGATCGATTCCTTGTAGAACGGCATAGCTTCTGTACATCCCACCAGAAGAGGCACAAGCGCCCATGGCTATAACCCATTTAGGTTCTGCCATCTGGTCATATATCCTTTTCACAGCCAATGCCATCTTATAGGTGACAGTACCTGCAACAATCATGACATCGCTTTGTCTGGGAGAGAACCGCATCACTTCCATGCCGAACCTAGAGATGTCAAATCTTGACGCGCCAGTGGCCATAAGCTCGATTCCGCAGCAGGCAAGGCCCATAGGCATGGGCCACAATGAATTGCTTCGCATCCAGTTAATTGCGGCGTCAAGTTTTGTGAACGTTACATTGCCTTCAATTTTTGAATCATATGCAACTGGAGCAGTGTTTTTTGCCATTGGGTAAGTTTGCAACTTAAAGGTAGAGACCAAGACTTTTCCGGCAAGTACTTTGTGAAATTTTTCACAAAGTTATCAATATTAATAAAATTGAGAAGTGAGGTGGCTCTTTTGGGGTGCATAGAACTGAAAATTCTAGATTTTTGGTAAAATCTCTGTCATGCGGAATGACAAATGCTTATACTAGTGAAAGACTAACAACCCTCTAATTTTAAAAATAAATAAATGACCGAAAATAGTGATTTTGATGAAGATGCTCCACGCGATGACTCAGCAGATGATTCTCCCCTAAGGATGGATGGGAAAGATAAGGTAACAAAGGATGACATTAAGCCTAAGAGCGAAAAATCTAAGAAGGGTAAAGCAACTTTGAATTATGGAATAGTCGCCGCTATTTTAATTCTCAGTTCATTGGTACTTGGCTTTTTCATGGATACAGGTTTTGTCATTACCCCTTGCGCGATTGGTGTCACTATTCTCGGCATGACTTATTATTCCTGGAAGCGTAAGCGTGATTGTAGTGATAAGGGAATTATATTCTACAGCCATAGTCAGATAATGTATTTATGGCCTATCTGGTTAGGAGCATTTGTTATTAGTGATCTCATTAGTTTTTTTGGTAAATTACATCCAAAATCCCCAGAGACGGCTGAACGTTTCATAAGCCAATTGGGAGGAGAATTCTTTGCTTTGCCTGGGGTGACACTTTTTCATCTTGTTGTGATGGCCGTTGTTATATTCTTTACGAGTGTAAATCTTCGTGGCCCGTGGGCCGTTGTTTTTGCGGTTTCTGCAGTTGCCTTGGGTTTAGCGTTCAGCGTTTGGGAGATTTGGGATCCGATCCTTAAAAGGCTGGGTAATTTGAAGCTTTATGTGAATTCCGATTTCTATAGAGCCATGGGAGTAGTTATTTTTGTTCCCTGGTTATTTGTCGTTTTTGTTTTTGATCTTAGGCGCTACTTTCATTTTAGGCCTTCGCAGGTTACTATGGTTCATGAGATAGGCGAGGGTGAGAAAACTTTTGATTCTTTTGGTGTGGTCATGGAAAAGCACCGGGACAATTATGTTCAACACCTGGCACTTGGGTTCGGCTCAGGCGATTTGAGTATTTCTACGCACGGAGGAGATAGCGACATTTTAACATTTCGGAATGTGTTGCGAATTAATCGAGTCCTTAAGGAAGTTTCTAAGATTCGTGAAAAGCGCGGGCGATCTGAAGTGTAATTAGTGAATCAATGAATTTTTTTTTGTTAATCTTATTTTCTGCTTTGGTGAGCACAATGGGCCTGCTCTCGGCTCAGTCATTTAATGAGTATGCTGAGAGTCCTCATAATTATTGGGCGTCTGATTTAGAAGACCCGATGAGTGAGCTTCTCAAAGGAGTCAGAAAAGGTGAAATTAGCTTAGATGAAAATCCGGGCATGCCTTTAGTTCGTAGGCTTCTGGAGGAACTACAAATACCAGAAAGTTCTCAGATACTTGTCTTTTCTAGAACCAGTCTTCAGCGAGGAGCAGTGTCACCAACTAATCCCAGAGCGATATATTTTAATGATGAAGTTTACCTTGGCTGGATGCCAAATGGCCGGATCGAAATTGCAAGTTCAGACCCAGAAAAGGGTTTTGTGTTTTTTTTCCAACGAGAATTAACGGATCGTAAGGCGCCGCTTTTCTCCCGTGACAGAGTCTGCATCCAGTGTCACGCAGGTAGCGCTACAAATTTCTTGCCAGGACCCTTAGGCCGTTCAGTTTTTCCGGATTCCAAAGGAAGGAGTTTGAAATCTGTTGATACATTCGAGTTGATAGGGCATGAGGTTCCGGTTCATGAAAGGTGGGGCGGTTGGTACGTTACTCATGTGCATCAGGATTTAAACCACATGGGAAATGCCATAGCTGTGAAGGGAAATGGCGAACTTAAGCTACAGAAAAAAGATACTTCAAAAGGCCTGGATGATTTTTTTGATACAAGTAATTATCCGGTTTCAACTAGTGATATAGAAGCGCTGCTCATATTTGATCATCAGGTGCGGATGCAGTTTGTCCTTATTGAATCTGCTTACAAGGTGAGGCAAGCTATTTTTAATTCTCAGAAAACATCAAGCAAACAAAGCTCAATGGATCTGGATGCAATACTGAAAGAGGTAACAGAGAAAATCGTGTCCGAATTGCTCTTCAAGAAAGAATTTCCCTTAGGTGGAAAGGTTGTAGATGCTGCCCAAGTAGGAAAATTTGTTACAGAATTTAAGGCTAAGGGTAAGGCTGATTCTAGGGGTCGATCACTTCGTGATTTAGAACTTAAGAACCGACTATTTAAGTATCGGTGCAGTTACATGATTTATTCCAAGAGCTTCGGGGCTTTTCCCGAAATTCTTAAAAATTCTGTCTTTAATAGAATTAAAGTAATTATAACTTCGGATTCGCCTCAATTGGGATATGAGTATCTTGAAGCCGAAGAAAAGAAAGCTATTTTTGATATACTAAGTGGAACTCTAGCTGATTTTTAAATGAAACTTAGTGCTTTTCTTTGTGATGTTCTTTAAGAATATCGCGACCAAAATCACCGTCAAAGTCACGCCATACTGCGTGTACGTGATTGGCTCCATTTTGAGTATTGTCATATTCGAAAAGAAAATCATTAGATTGTATCCTGTAGTAATGACCCTCTTCAGGTTTGAGGCTTCCAGCCCAAGCAAAATAAAGATCATTATTACCAATAATTTTCTTTCTTCCGTTAATTTCATTTAGTATTCCCGGTCTGTATTTTTGAATGTATGAATCGATTATGGTTCTCAGTTCCTGTTGTTGATCTTTATTAAGCTTATTGAATGGTATCCCTTTAGGAGGCATAAAAGTTTTGCGTTCAGCTACTCGCTCCTGTTTTGTGATAATATCTGCTGGTGCTTTCCCAGGCAGGATGGCTAATTTGCTTTGATCGGCATCAAGTGATTGGGCCAGTTTTCTTGCCAGGATCTGTTCGTCGGCAAGTACTTCAAGCCC
>Ga0115011_10003868_pt1 | contig 10156 bp, 6 predicted proteins | sample TroAtlMetagenome_2_FD_88705 | JGI IMG/M metagenome (GOLD analysis project Ga0115011, IMG submission 88705) | Marine eukaryotic phytoplankton communities from Atlantic Ocean - Tropical Atlantic ANT8 Metagenome | ecosystem: Environmental > Aquatic > Marine > Oceanic | place: Tropical Atlantic...
AAAAGAGAAAGAAGCGAGAAAGCGGACGCGACGACGGCATCGACTGCTACGACTGGGACTCTTGAAACGTACAAACGAAGTACGAGTACACTAGATTTTTTGCTATAGCGCTATGCGTGACTAAATATGAGTGTGGTATTCTCTCATCCTTCCTCTTGTTTCAATCGGTCGAGCAAGACGTCGCTTCTCTTTTCCGGTTTCGGGACGTTTAAAGAAGAGAGCGTTCGTAAACCATCCGATGGGGAGTTCTTAACGTCCAATCCGTGGACGTACCTGCTACCCCACAACTTTTCCGCGAACTCACCTTGCGCGCTTCTCTCGATATTTAATCGACCGACCGCTTCATCCACTCGCATCGGACAAATGTCGTTCCCGCAACAGGCTCGAGTGATAGGATACCAGTAGTTGTTGCCGTAGGTGCGACCGTCGCCTCGTTTTTGCCTTTCATAGGCTTTCAACATAGAACCTTCGAAACCAAGTTCGAGCATTTCGTCGACGGTCCTTTTCAAGTGGGTGGCGTGTTCCTTTCTGGTCATTTCGTAGACATTGTGGACGTCGTCTGCGGTCATTTTCTGGATTTTGTGTAAAAACGGTTCCACGCCTCTCGGCCAATCGAAACCGATGAAATGGTCTTTGGCATGGCATCGATAGTCCAAGCCGACGAGTGGAGCCGAGCGTTCGCCTGCGGGTTGTGGACACGGCAATGGGGTGTTGCCACAACACACCGCATTGTATCCGATCCGGTAGACTTCAAATTTTTGCCCGCCCGGAAGTAACAAGGAATTCGTTGGACCGAAACAGCCTTCGGAATCGATGAGCGTGATGTCGCCTTCTTCGGTGACGAAAACGTTTTGACCGTGTCTATCTTGCTCGGAGAAAAGCAAATCGAAGGTAGCGGCTTTGATTATTTGTTCGTGTTTGATTTTTTTGAACATATCCACGGTGTTTTGGGCAACTGAGCCTCCGTAAACAGCTTCGATGGAGTAGCCTTTCGCAACCTCATAAAATTGCGAGCGCACGTCAATTTTTCGGCCCTGAACAGCGTATCCATCCCACGGTAAAAAGGATTTCACGGACCCAGTCCACGTTCGAGGGACGATGTCAGTTAAATTCGCGTCTATGGTTAACTTATCGAGCGCGTTGAGGAACCTGTAGTTACACTCACCGTGCGCATAAACGCCGCCTTTAGCTGGACACTTGGTATTTTTCGATTGCGTCTCTTCGTTGCACCTCAACGGATGCTGCGCGGCGGTTTCCGGGTGTTGCTTGTACCCACCAAAATCGCACCAGGACTTTATAATCACGTTTCCGTGTTCTTTCGTGTACCCTCTCACGACGGCTGCTCCGGAAGCGCCAGGAAACATCTTCACTTTCTTCCCGTGCAAATTTTGATTCGATTCCAACCGCGATAAGACGACGTTACACCCGAAGCATTTTTTACAATGGATTTTTCCATCTCTCGTCGACCCACTTTCCTTCGCTTTTGCTGCCATGGTTGTATCTACAAATTCCGGCGGCTCGTCCACCGAGCACATCTCGCACGTGTCGCAGGTGTCGTACGTTCCGTACAGCACCGTACCTTCCGGTAAACCGCTCTCGTCGACAATCACATTTTCTCCTTTCCTAGCTTCCTCGACTACCGCTAACTTCCTCTCCTTCTCTTTCCTCTCCGACTCTAGCGACTCTAACTTTTTCCTCGTCTCCTTCTCGTTTACCTTCTCTTCATTCACCCCTTCCTTCCCCTCCGTCTTCTCCGTTTCTCTACTCGCGGCGGCGCCGGAACCGCTCGACTCTTTTTTCTCCCAAGACTTCTTCGATGCCTCCGTCTCGTCAAACGCTATGAAATTTTCCATCGCTCTTAAAATCTCCTCTTTCTTCTTCTCTGGAATCTTCTCGAAGAGTTTTACTGCCGCTTTCGTGTCGTCTTCTAAACGTTTTTCCTCGTCTTTCGAACGCTGCTCCGAATTCTTTTCGTTCTTTTCCGAGGACTTTTGCAGCAGATTGTCGATCGCATCGCGCTTCTCCTCTTCGCCAATCTTCGCGCGATGTTCCCATCTGTCCACCCACCCAGATTTCGTCTCCAATCGCTCTTTTCGTCCCATCGAATTCCCCCGTTTCTTTCGAAACTCTCTGTGGTGTTTGTGCCACTTCGATATGGTGTCCGCCGGGACCACCGGCGGCTTCTCCGCGCGAGCGATTTGGATGCCATTCCCGTCGTTCCCGAGCACACAAAAGACTACGTACACGACGCACGCGAAGGAGAAAAAAACGGTCTGCGAACGAGCGAAAAAAACACCGCACATCGGCCCCCGTCCCTCTCGCACGCTCTGACGCGCTCCTCCACCCGTTTCGACACCTTTTTCTCGGCGCCAAAACGCGTTTGAAGCGTGGAGGACGCTCGCTTTTTGTGGCGCTCTAAACGCGAAAAAAGTAAATTAAGTGTGGTCTCGAAATGATGAAAAAGTGCTGCTCTCTCTCGACTGTTTGCGCGCACGCGCGATGTGAATAGATTACAACACGTTCCCTTTCAATCAGCGAACTCTCGTTCTCATGTCTTTCAACAACTCCACGATTTCGTGCATGCGCAATCGATCTCCCGGCACACGTTTCCAGCACTTTTTAATCAACAATTTCGCCTCTTCCCAGTCGCCGACTTTCTCGACGTCGCACCGCTCGTCGTTGCACACGGCAAAGGCTATTTGAACCGGATGTTGAACGTGAGACCACGGAGGTTCGCCGGAGAGGCATTCCCAGAATAAAACGGCGATCGCGAAGACATCTATGCCAAATGTGATGTCTAAGGAGCGGTCGAAGAGTTCGGGGGCCATGTACGCTGGGGTTCCAACTACGTTTTTGTTGTTGTTGTTATTTTCTTTCGCGTCGGTTGCTCCTTTAGCAGTATTGCTTTGTAAAAACGTGATAGATTGTTGCGTGGTGACCATGCCGGTGATTTGTGCAACTCTGGCGCACCCAACGTCGCATATTTTTGCGCTTGATCCGTTCAATAAAACGTTGTGCGACTTCAAATCGCCGTGTGTGATTTTCAATTCGTGTAAATACGCGCATCCCGCGGCGACGTCGGACGCGACGCGGAGAAATTCCAGTCGAGTCAGTCGTCTGCTTTTCTTATTTCCCCCGTCGTTTTCGTGTAAAACTTGGAACAGACTTTTCGTCATGAGTTCCATGACGACGCAGAGTTGGTTATCTTTATCGTCCGTACACGCGCCGTAAAACGCGACTATGTTCGCATGCGATAGTCTGCTGAGAAGCGATATTTCGCGTTCAAATGCACTTTTTTCTTTCCGCGATAACGTCGATTTACACGCGTTTAACGTTTTAACAGCGACTGGAAATCCTCTAAACGTACCTTCACACACGACGCCGTATGCACCGAGTCCTATGGCGTGTCCAACCTTGACGTCAGCAAGCGCAATTTTGAATTCATTCTTTCGCAACGCTCGCGCGCGCCACCCTTTCTTTTCCTTTGGCGACGGTTCACCTGTAGTCCCATCTCCGTCCCACCGTTGTTTAGTAAATAAATCGCTGTCAAACATCCGAGCGAGTGACTGTACGTAGCCGCTAACGCTGCCGTGTGCTTCGAATGTTTGTGACGCGTACTTTAAACCTCTGAGTTCCGATGAAGATCCTTTCTCTCGTCTGCCGTCTTCGTGCCCTTGACTATCCAACTTGTTTTGCGACGACGCGACGCCGCATTCAAACTCCAACGTTCTCGTACCGTCGTTTTCGAAAATCGAGACGTGTCTCGATTGGGGTCGTCGTAATGTGTGCTCTGATGTTGCTTCGTTAGCATTCGCATGATGATGGTTATGTGCTTTCGAGACTATTATACCTTCGAGATCTACATCGAGCGAAACGTTCGTTTGACCCGGCAACAAGTGCGTGAGCTTACGAGAAATCTCAGGAGCGCAGCTTTCCAAATCTTTCGCCACGCGTTTTATGCACCGCCTCGAAATTTCCATGACTATTGCAATCAAAACTAGAGCAACACAAATCAATCCCGCGATTGAACCGAACGTACCGATGTTGGATGGAAGTTTTGAACTTTTTGGCATTCGAGCGCCTCGATCGAGCGCTTGCGCTAAAGGCGTAAGCGGCACGTTCTTGGAATTATGAAACGAGACATCGAAAACGCTCGGAGATGAATGCTCAAACATATCAAATGCTCCTAGTGGTCCAGACATGCTAGTAATGTTATCATCGTCCGAATACGAATTATTTCCGTTCCCACCAATTGGCGAGATGAGGATTTGAGGCGGAGGAGGAGGAGATGAAAGAAACGGTCCGCAACACCAAGCATACGACGTTTCTGCACACGTTGACACGCCGCCGCTCGAGACTCTCTCGCACCACTGACCGTTATATGCTATGGCTACCAAATTATCGGCTCTCTTCGTGAAGTTGTTGTTTGACATCACATCTTCCTCGAACAACCTGGAACCCAAAAAACCAAACTCATACGTCCCTCCATCGCCGGCTACACCTCGAAAGAGCATTTTGTTCACCGCGCGAGCAGGCATGCCGTTCGCACCACCCGGATTAATTAATACTGCGCGATTATCGACCCGGCCATCGGCGATTCCTTGTCCGTACGCGAAAACATACGTCACTTGAAAAGATTTGTCCTCTTCCCTCTTATTATTTCTCCAGCGAATGGTTGCGTCAAAGTTGTACTCTTCTTCGATGATTGATGAGACTTCCGAGTTTTCGACGATATATTCCGCCCTACTACTCGTTGACGCATCGCTTCTCGTCGTCGACAACGAACCGACGCTGTATGCGAGATCTACCGCGCACAGTCGAGATAATATTTCGAAAGGGTCCTGACGCGCGACTGAGCTTTCGTCGCATGATGATATGTTCAAACTGTCGTCAGACACGGGCGAGAAAGACGAAGCCATCGGTTCTCCCGCAGCTCGCGTGTGAGAAAACGTTGTGAGTATCGCCGCGCTTGCGATGCCATAAAGTGCGATCCTGTTTGACACGCTCCGCATGATATAATTTTTTTCGCCTCGAAAACCACCATTTTATTCCCCTAGTTGGGACAAACTCCTTTTTTCAATTCTTCTCAATCATCCAACCATTTCCTCCTCGGCATCTTCGAATACTTCTTTTTCTTTTTCGCGTTCTTCGATGATGCTCTCACGATTACCTTTTGTCGACATCAAACGCGACGTCGAGAAACTGCTCTTCTTCAATATGCCTCGCGGCGGCGGCGGCGGCGGCGGCGGCGGCGGCGGCGACATCTTGGCCTCCTTCGACACCGCCCACGGTGCGACACCGTCCCCTCCGCTCATAGATTTCCCAACCATCTGTCCTAACACACTCTCTTCTCTCTTTTTCATGCCACCGCTACCACTCGAAGAAGTAATAAACGCTTCACCGGAACTTTTAAACGCTCTCCCCCTAGTGCGCTCCCCCGTTCCCGCATACCTATTATACCCGCTTCCGATGTTACCATCACTACTTCTCGAGCTCTTTAGTGGTTGTTTGTGCGCGTATCTATCGCTCTCGTACGATTCTTCTTCTTTATTTAATTTTATGTACACGTTCTCGTCGTCATCCACTTTGACTTCGTGCGTCCTTTGTCTCCTCGCGACCGTCTTGCGTTCTTTCGTAAACGCATCGAAATACACTCGTTCGCCACCTAATCCGACGTCGATTTTATAATGGTGCCACGGGCAGACAACGACGCACGATTTCTTTTTCTCGTCGTCCTTCGCGTCGCACGGTGCGCGGCGGCTCACATCTTCGATGTCTGCGTGTAACAGCGGTGCGCCCATGTGGTAACACGTTGCATCGAAACAGACGAAATCCTTCTCCGAAGACATCATCAAAACGACGAATCGCGCGTCGATTTCCAATTGCATTCGGAAGTTCCCGTTTTGAACGAACGGCGCGAGTTTGGAGGCAAAGCGCCACCCCTCGTCGTCGTCGTCGTCGTTTCCGCGTTCTTCTCCTTTTTCCGCGGCGCCGTTTTCCGACATCTCAGTTGTTGTTGTTGTCTCCACCGGACCGATGATGATGATGATGATGATGTCGGTATCTTTCCATTTTTTATATCGCGCGTAGGTGTTGAGAGGCGAAAAAAAATGGCGCAAAAACGACACAAACAAAAAGGGAAAAGGGGATATGTCGCGCGCGATGAAGAGCATCATCAACGCCAGAGCGGCGAGACGGCGCGTCGTCGTCGTCGCCGCGTTGGTGCTCTTTATGGTGACCATCACCGTTTCGCTGGTGGCACGTCGAGGGGGTGACCAGAAAGCGATGCGAACAGAAGTTGTGTCAACACCACCCAAAGGGGAGGACGCGATTGCACATGGAAAAGCAGATGCGGAATCGAATTTGACGCGCGACAAAGAAGAAGAAGAAGAAGAAGAAGAAGAAACGAGAGATGACAACGAGAGTACCGAAGACGAAGAAATCGACCCGTCGCGCAGAGAAGATGAAGCTCCTCCTCCTCCTCCTCCTCCTAAAGTACTACGCAGACGTTTTGTTGGTGACATCAAACTGCACTCCTCTCTCGTCTCTCTGGTCGAAGCGAGAGCGACGCCGAGAAAGAAACAACTGGTTTTAACAACATTCGACCATCGGTCGTACGTTTTCGCATTGCATCACGCGTTGAATGTAGAACGGGTTTTACGAGAAAGCGAGTTTAGCGAAGATGATGATAATAGTAGTAATGAAGAAGAAGATATCGGCGGATGGGTCGCGCTGACGTATGACGAAGCGACGTGCGTTAAATTCGAACGTTTGTGGAAGTTGGCGCACGAACACAATTACCACCACGACGAAAACGGGGAACAGGAAAAGGATAGAACAATGTTAAAGACTGAGATTGGTTGTGTTTGGGATTCTCGATTTAGCGGTCCAGACGGGACGGTGTGGACAGCGTTGAATGACATCCACGAGAGATTGGTGACTGCGGTGACGCAATTCGGACACTTGTTGTGGATGGCGAGATGGGATTTGATGGCGAGAATTGCGTTGAGAGGTGTTCAAGTGATTGGTTCCGATACGGACGTGGTGTATACGACGAATCCGTTCCCATTTTTAACCGAAGGCGCGTTGGGAAAATATACGGTGATGATCGCCGAGGAAGTTCACGAAAGCGGCCATGCGCAGTGCGGGTTGTCGTTTCTGAACGGGCAAAAAATGAGAGCAGATGGACCGAGCGTAAAGTTAATCGCAGACGTGCCTTTGATTTTACGACGCATCATTGATACGGCGAAAGATTTTCCGGATTTTAGGCGGAATTATTTGTACAGGAAGATCACGAGAGAGAGAGATATCGGCCACGGTGTAACGATTTTCTTCGACCAACATTTGTTTAAAGATTCTATAATCACGCACGCGAGAGGCCATCGGTCGTTTACATTTTTCTTCGGCGACGGGATTAACAACTGGGGGGATGCGAAAGAGTACATTGATGCTGGATTAGGAAGAGAACACGAATACAGGCACGGGACCGGCGGGTATAAGTGGAAACGAGAGGTGATGAACGAAGCAAGCGGGTACGACGAAATGCAACTTGAACGGTTCGGCATTTACTCGAACGACACACGAAAGCATCACATTTTATGGACGCCGTTGACGAATAAGCCCTTGAGTAAAGAATCAAGCGAAGCGTTTAATTCAAGTGGTGAAGGTCCGGACGACTTTAAGAAGATGGTGTCGTATTTAAAGTCTTGGAAAGAGAAGAAGGAGAGAAATGAACTCACGCAAGACGACGAGAAGAGAAAAGCGGAGAACGCAATTGGCGCTTTGGAACGATTGACGGTTGGCGCAACGGACGAGGAGATTGCGAAAGGACCATTTTTTGGTGATAAAGGATATAACCCGTTACCTCCAATGGAGAATTTTGTGCCTAATGGTAATTTGCTCGCGCGGTCGTACGTCTTGGAGTTGGAACGTGAAATCCGAGAGTCGCCGCTCCCGAAATGGCACCCGAAAGGAAGACAGCCTTCGAACGAAGAGGAACAACGGAGTGCAAAAACAGAAGAAGAAGAAGAAGAAGAAGAAGAAGAAGAGCACGAATTGTTCGCTTTTTTACCGCAATGGCTCGTTCAAACGTGGCGCGTGGGTACTCTCGGTACCTTTTTAGATCCGTCGAGATTACAGGACGCGAAAAAGGATGCGAGAGCGGTTGCGTTTCACGCGACCAACGCTTGGGATAAGGTAGGGACCTTGAAATCGGTTGGGTTATGGGACGAGCGCGTGGATATTGCATTAGGAGCTAATACGGCGCGTCATAAATTGGCAGATAGACAACGCGTTAAAGCTGTTGCGTACGTACCCGAAATCGACTCGCAACCGCAAACTTTTTTACAATTTGACGTCAAAGAAGATTTCATACTTGCCGGCTTTTACGGTTTGGCTATGGTGGCGAAAAAAAGTGGTCGCGAAATGGTCGTGCCTCGACCACCGTGCGCGTCCAAATGGATTCGATATTTCACCGATCAGAATAGATGGTTGGAGAAACCGTACAAGTATACCAAGTGCACGCACCCGTTTTGCGACGAGTGGAAAATCGTCCCGGTGTTGCGCAAGAGTTTCAATGAACGCGATTCAGAACACGAGGAAACGGATTTGTCAAAGAAATATCGATGCGAAATTCAAGGGGAATCGATCATTGACGAAGACCCAGATCCGAATAAGAATAGAAGATTAGCCTGGGGTAAAATGTGCAAACACAATCACGACAATCCGAAAGGTTTATCGCCTTCAGATTTGGATTTTTACATGAAAATTTTCCCAGACGTGAAACCAAACGGCGGTTCGAAAAGTTTCGAATTACAAATCCCATCTTCGGCGGTGAAAGATGAGAAAACGGGCATTTACTCGTTGACGGCACGAGAACTTTCCGATATGATTCGAACTGCGGACGAAAACGCAGACGTTTGGTATCTTTCAAAACCCATAGCGCCTGATTTTACGAGAAATGCGACGACAGTTGAGGAGACCGATGCAAACACGATGATGCGATTTGAAGCTCTCCATTATTGCATCAGTTAATAAAAGTAATAGTATTAGAAAGAGAGATAGAGACGACAAAGTACGCATTGTTTGTTTAATGATTGAATTAGTATTTAGTTGGAATTAAATCTTGACAGTTTCACGTGCAAATGGCGAACATTTGCGCGCGGACTTTATCGTTCGTCTCTCGTTCGTTCGAAAGAAAACAGGAGACGAACAATGTTTTAAAACGTACGAGTACGACGTAAAACACATTTACATCGAATCGGCGACTTTAGCAGTCAACAAAGCCATACCAGCGCAGAACACGCCGTTCGCGACCAACTGTTCCGGCTTGAACGCATCTTTTTGTATGGCCATGACCGGTAACGCGGATCCCCACGACAAGGCGAGGCCTTGCATCTGTTGCTTCGTCGCGACTTTTCTCGAGAGCAACGTCGTGACGCCGTGGCCAATCAACGCTTGGCCCATCCACGCTTGCCATTTCGGCGAGGCTTCCACTTCGCCTTTCTTGTAGTAGAAATCGTTCGCCCATTCCGGGGCGAGCATCATTTGTGCACCGTAGTTGCACTGCGTTCAGGAAAGGGTGAGGGAGAAAGAAAGAGTGAGTAAAGCCGTTCGTAAAGAGAGAAAAAAAATCCTTGTCGACCACTTTTTTCTCCCGATTTTGGTCGACAAGAAGAAAAGGAATAAAAAAGCGTCCGTCCTTTGGAGAACAAAACTAGAAAAAGAATTCTCGTTCGGCAAAAGCGGCGCTTGTGATCGCGCTCGCACCGATCGAACCGCGCTCGCGCCCGATGAGTATTGGACGCGAACCGTCGTCGTCGCGAGAAGAAGAACAACGCTCTCTCTTTACGCTCTCTCCTTCTCTCTTCAGAGCGCGCAACACCAACACCATCACCACCACGACAAGAAAAAGTACAATCCCCGATCGCTTTTCGTCCATATCGTCATTACTAATTCAGGAAGCAAAAGAAAAAGAAAAATTGTACGAGACGCGGGCGGTCGTGTGGGGTACGGAAGTCGATGGTGTTGTTGGACGCGCAGGTGCTCCGATACAACGTGTGTCAGGACTTGCGGCTGTGTTCAGCATTCTGGTGGCACGCCGACTCACAGACCGAAAGTTGCTCGAAAGGGTTGTGCGTGCAGTCACTCATCCACT
>Ga0115011_10003869_pt1 | contig 10153 bp, 7 predicted proteins | sample TroAtlMetagenome_2_FD_88705 | JGI IMG/M metagenome (GOLD analysis project Ga0115011, IMG submission 88705) | Marine eukaryotic phytoplankton communities from Atlantic Ocean - Tropical Atlantic ANT8 Metagenome | ecosystem: Environmental > Aquatic > Marine > Oceanic | place: Tropical Atlantic...
ATAAGTTTGCTTAAACTTATAAAAACTAAGCACTGTTCTGGAGTAGCTTTATCATTGTGATAAGTTAATTCTGTGTCCCTATCGTCTAGAGGCCTAGGACACCGCCCTTTCACGGCGGTAACAGGGGTTCGAGTCCCCTAGGGGACGCCATTGTTTGACCGGTACACTCTGTGTGCCGGGGTCGCAAGACCACGGGGCTATAGCTCAGCTGGGAGAGCGCCTGCATGGCATGCAGGAGGTCTGCGGTTCGATCCCGCATAGCTCCACCATTACCAAGGGCCGACATTGATTGTCGGCCCTTTTTTTTGCTCAGATTTCAGTCAGGCAATCCACGCCCGCCAGCACTGTCCCGTCTGTTTGGCGGCTGTGGCGCACGCCGTGGATATCGCTCTCGAATCCGGGAAAGCGATCATCCTGGCGCTGGGCGATCTGCAGAAAATCGGCGATCGCACTGCTCTCCGACGGAAAACGTTCCCCCGGCATGATCACCGGAATGCCGGGCGGGTAGGGCACCAGCATGACGGCACTGACGCGTCCGGCCAGCTGGTCCAGCGGCACCGTCTCCACCTGGCCCCGCACCATCTGCTGATAGGCATCGGCCGGACGTACGACCATTTCCGGCAGCTCCGTATAGATATGCCGTAGGGTGCGCACCATGCGTTGCTCCTTGTAGAAGCCGTGCAGTTGCTCGCAGAGTTCGCGCAGGCCCACGCCCGGGTAGTGTCCGGTTGCGGCAATGCCAGGCAGCGTGCCGGTCAGGGGCGTGTTGAGGTCGTACAGCCGCTTGAACTCCTGCAGTTCGGACACCAGCGTGCTCCATTTGCCCTTGGTGATGCCCAGCGAGAACAGGATCAGGAAGGAATACAGACCGGTTTTCTCGACCACCAGTCCGCGTTCGGCGAGAAAGCGGGTAACCACGGTTGCCGGAATGCCGCTCTTGGCCAGGCGCCCGTGCTCCTCGACCCCCGGGGTAAGCAGCGTCACCTTGATCGGATCGAGCAGGGCGTAGTTGTCGGCCATCGCACCAAAGCCGTGCCAGGCCTCCTCGTTGTCCAGCGTCCAGTCGCGCGGCCCGAGGGTCTCCGGTTCCAGTGCGTCCTCTGGCTCCCAGACGTCAAACCACCACTGATCCTCGTCGAGGCGCTCGGCGGTCTGTTGCATCGCGCGGCGGAACGACAGCGCCTCGTCCAGGGTTTCCTGCACCAGGGACCGGCCCGGCTCGCCGGCCATCATGCCGGTGGAAACGTCGATCGAGGCGATGATGCCGTAGTGCGGCGAGGTCGAGGTATGCATCATGAAGGCTTCGTTGAAGCGCTCCAGGTCCAGTTGCTGGTCGATGCTGTTTTCGGCAAGGATGATCGATGCCTGGGACATTGCCGCGAGCACCTTGTGCGGCGATTGGGTGGCGAACACCAGCGGATGCCTGGCCCGCTCGAAGCCGCGCTTGCTGCCCATGCCATGGCGGCCGGCATAAAACTCGTGGAAAGCGGCGTAGCCATACCAGGCCTCATCGAAGTGCAGCACATCGACGGCATCCTCGAGCTCGTCCTTGATCAGCTCGGCGTTGTAACAGAGGCCGTCATAGGTCGAGTTGGTCAGCACTGCCAGACGTATCCTTGCCTCGCGCCCCTGCAACAGGGGGTGCTCGGCAATGCGCTGCTGCAGATTCGCTGGCGCGAAGGAATCCAGGCTGATCGGTCCGATGATGCCGTAATCGTTGCGCGAGCCAGTCAGATAGATCGGAATTGCGCCGGTCATGATGATCGCGTGCAGGATCGACTTGTGGCAGTTGCGGTCGACCAGTACCACGTCATCACGACTGACGAAGGCATGCCAGATGATCTTGTTCGAGGTCGAGGTGCCGTTGACCACATAGAAGCTGTGATCGGCGCCAAAGGTTCGCGCCGTGTTGGCCTCGGCGGCGGCAATGGGGCCGTTATGGTCGAGCAGCGAGCCCAGGCCGGGCACGGAGACGGAAAGGTCCGAGCGCAGCGTATTCTCGCCGAAGAAGTCGTGGAAGGCGCGGCCTACCGGGCTCTTGCGGAACGCCACACCCCCGCCGTGGCCGGGCGAGTGCCAGGAGTAGCTGGCGCGTCCGGTGTAGTCCAGCAGCGCCTTGAAGAAGGGCGGTAGCAAATTGCTCAGGTAGGCCTGGGCGGTGCGTGCGATCTGGCCGGCGATAAAGGGCAGGGTGTCTTCGAACAGGTAGATGATGCCGCGCAGCTGATGCAGGTCGCGCAGCTGGCTGAGTTTGTCGTTGTCCAGATTCTGCCGCGTGCTCAGCGCCATGATCGGCAGTTCCGGCGAGCGCGAATGGGCGGCCAGAAACAGTGCGCGAACCTGGTCCAGGTCGCCCTCCTGGTCAGCGGTGAAGAGAATGCATGACAGGCCCCGATGGGCCTCGGCAATCAGCCGACCTTCATCTACCGAGGCTGTGGCCAGTACCTCGAAGCCTTCCAGCCTTAACGCCTTGAACAGCTCGGCCAGTTGAGAGCCAGCCACATCCTGATGACCGATATGGGGGTTGATCACCAGAATCGGAAAGTGAAGGTGCTTGAACATAAAAAACCGTTTCCCTGGAGAGTCTCTCTTGAGCCTACACCAGCCGGGCACTTCCTGCTCCGAGGTTTGGTCGGGGCGGTCCTGTTAAAGCGCCCGGCGATGGTATGCTGTGCGCCATTGCAAATGATCGGAGAGGAAGCGAGTGATGCTGCCATGGGATCTGGAGAACCCGTACACCCTGGATATCAAGGTGCAACCCGAGGATATAGATGGCCTCGGGCACGCCAACAATACCGTGTATGTCACCTGGTTGGAGCGCTGCGCCTGGGAGCACTCCAGTTCACTGGGGCTGGGCGTCGAGGATTATCGCCGGCTTGATCGCGCCATGGCGGTATTTCGACACGAGATCGACTACCTGAGCGCAGCCTACGAGGGCGATGAGCTGGTGATGGCGACCTGGATCATCAACTGGGATCGAAAACTGCGCATGACCCGTCACTTCCAGCTATGCCGCAAATCGGACGGCGCGACCTTGCTGCGTGCGCGCACGACCTTTGTGTGTATCGAGGTCACTACCGGCAAGCCCAAGCGTATGCCGCCGGTGTTCATCGACGTTTACGCCAAGGGGATGACCGAGATAGCGTCTGGCCAGGAGGATGCGGCGGCGACGCTCGGTAAGTAGGTGCAGAGCGAACGGCTGGCGAGATGTCAGCCGTTGCAGTGGCTGAATATCAGCGGTATTCGCACAGGTAGGCAGTATCCTGCGCAACCTTGAGGTTGAACTTGCTGTTGGCCGGCACGGTGAACTGGCTTCCGGCGCTGAAGTCCTCCCACTGGTCGCTGCCCGGCAACTTGACCGTCAGTTGACCGGTGATCACGTGCATGATCTCCAGTTGGCTGGTACCGAATTCGTATTCGCCCGGGGCCATTACGCCAACGGTGGCGGTGCCTTCGGGTTGCGTGAAACCGATTGATGCAACCTTGCCTTCAAAATACTGATTGACGCTGAACATCTGCGGGCTCCTCCGGAGCATGGGTAGGGCGCGTAGTATGCCGATGAGCCTGCAATGTCGGCAACGTCTTCATGCCGCGCTCTGGCTGTTGGTCAGGCGGCGGCCCAATCTTTCCGCTGCCGCGTTGACGATCATGTACAGGCAGGGTACGACGAAAAGGGTCAGCAGCATGGACAGGGACAGTCCGCCCACGACAGTCAGTGCCAACGGGCGCATGATCTCGGCACCCTCGCCGAAGCCAATCGCCAGCGGCAGCATACCGAGCACGGTCGTCAGCGTTGTCATCAGGATAGGGCGCAGTCGAGCGCTGCCGGCGCGTACGATGGCATCGACCACGCCGAGATTATCCTCGCGGCGTCCCTGTTCGATGTATTCCACCAGCAGGATGGCGTTGTTGACCACGATACCGATCAGCAGGATGAGCCCGATCAGCACTGGCGAGGACACCGGGGTGGAGGTCGCCCAGAGAATCAGGCTGACGCCGACCAGCGCCAGAGGCGCAGCGGCAAGAATGATCAGCGGATTGCTCAAGCGCTCGTATTGCACGGCGAGCACAACAAATACCAGGAAGATCGACAGCATGACTACCAGGGCGATTTCCTTGTTGGTTTCCTTGATGGTTTCCCACTGCCCTCCGGTAATCAGGCTGTAGCGCTCCGGCAGCTCAAGGTCGGCAAGGCGAGACTCGACCTGCGCCATGACGGTGCCAACGTCCGCCACGCTGGTGTTGATGTCACCTACCACGCGCATGATCCGGCTCTGGTTTTCCCGATAGATTTCCGCGGGCCCTTCACCCAGCTCCAGATTGGCGACGTCACGCAGCAGTACCGGCTCATCCTGGCCGCGGGAGATGCGAAGATTGCCCAGATCCTCGGCATTCTCGATCGTCGCGTAGGGCAAGCGCACGCGGATGTCGTACTCCTGATTGCCATCGATATATTGCGTGGTCACCAGGCCGTCGACTGCCTGGCGTATGGCTTCGCCGACCTCGGTCACGCGCATGCCGTATTGAGCTGCCCGCTGACGGTCGACGAACAGGCGCAGCAATGGCGCCTGATCCTGAGCGCCGGTTTCCAGCCCGACCAGTCCGGGTATGCCTTCCAGCCGACGGCCTATCTCGCTGGAGATACGCTGCAATTCATCGAGATCCGGGCCGCTGACGCCGATAGCCAGATCGTTGCCGTCGCTGGTGAAGCGCAGGCCGCGGATCTGGGGCGGTCGCGCACTGATGCTGGCCCCGGGGATCTGCAATGCCACAACCGCCTGTCGGGCTTCGGTAATCCAGTTGCCAGCCGTGACGCCAGGGCGTTCGCCTGCGGGCACCAGTTGAATCAGAAAGATCGCCGAGCCGGCACGCTCGCTGACAACGCCACCCCACAAGGCGCCACCGGCCAGAGTGAACACCGTATCCACGTGTTCACGCTCGATCAGCAGCTGTTCGATCTCTCGAGAGATTGTCTGGGTTTGCTCGGGCGGCGTACCCGCCGGGAGTGTTATGCGGATCTGGACGTTGCCATCGTCCAGTTGTGGCAGAAACTCGCTACCCAACTGGGTGAAGGTCCAGGCCGAAACTGCGAGCAGGGCCGTAGCAATGACCATTACGCCCCAGCGCCATCGCAGGGCCATTGGCAGCAGCTTGGCGTAAACCGAGCGCAGGCGGACAACCGAACGACCGAAGGAGCGCACAGGGAGGCTGGTTTCCAGGCCGCTCCTGAAGCTGATCTTGCCCGTGAGCGCGGCCAGGGCGGGTACCAGGGAGAGAGCGGCGAGCAGAGTCGCGATAATGGCAAAGGCGATCGTCAGGATCATTTCGCGAAACACCAGCGCTGCAACCCCGCTGACCAGCAGGAAGGGCAGTACGGCAGCAAGATTGGTCAGGGTGCCCGCGGTGATCGCCGACACCACCTCGCTGGCGCCGTCGCGGGCCGCTTCGTCAGGGGATTTGCCCAGTGTATCGCGATGGCGGTAGATATTTTCCAGCATCACGATAGCGTTATCCAGCAACAGCCCCACACCCAGGGCCAGGCCGCCCATGCTGATGATATTCAGCGTCAGGCCGCTCACCCCCATCAGGCTGAAGGTAGCCATGAGTGCAATAGGGATCGAAAGACCGATAACGAAGCCCTTGCGCAAGCTCCCCAGGAACAGGAGAACCATGAGCATGGCCAGAGTGCCGCCGATCAACGCTGCAGCGCTTACGCTGGCGAGGGCGCCGCGGATGAAATAGGTCGGGTCCTGGGTCGCACGAAAACGTATGTCCGCGGGAATGAAGCCGCCGCGGTCCAGCTCTGCCAACGTGTCGCGCACTGCATCAGCCACGGCCACGGTGTTCGCATCCGGCAGCTTGTAGATGGAAACCTGGGAGGCAGGACTCCCGTTGAGGCGGGCGAATACCCGTTGCCGCCGACTGCCGTCATACACCTCGGCGACATCGTGCAGACGGACATTGCGGCCATAGCGGGAAACCTCGCGCGGCAATGGAAGCAACAGGTTCTCGATCTGTTCGAGAGAGGTGAAACGACCTTCGGTCTTGGCTGCGACATCAAACTGGTCGGAGGTAACCCGGCCAATCGCCGAGTCGCGATTCTGCGCCGCCAGTGCCGCGCCGACGTCACCCATCGATATGCCATAGGAGAGCAGCCGCTGCTGATCGACTACCACCTCGATCTCGCGCACCATCCCGCCTGTCGCTTCCACCGAGGACACGCCGGGTATGCCGATGAGTTGGGGTGTCAGCGTATTTTCGATCCAGTCGTTGACGGCGGCTTCATTGCGGACGGTAGAGCTGAAGCCGCCCTGCCATACAGCCTCCTGGCCGGGATCGAACTTGCGCACCCGGGGTGGGTCAATGTCGGGTAACAACGCGCGCGCCTGTTCCAGTCCACGGGCAACGTCCTGCAGGGCCAGATCCAGATCGGTGCCGAACTCGAATGTCAGATCCAGATCGGTTTCGCTGTCTTCAGCCGCGCTGCTGATACGCACGAGGTTTTCGGTGGAAGCCAGGCTGCGCTCCAGTACGCGGGTTACCTGTTGTTCGATGACCTCGGCGGATACCCCCGGATACTCCACGCTGACGCGGATCTGCGGGTAATCGATTGTCGGCAGCAGATCAATGGGCAGACGCTGCAGAAAATACAGACCCATCACCAGTACTACCGAAGCCAGAGCCAGAGTACCGACCGGACGCCGGATGGCCAGGCCGGTCAGCCCGGAGCGGCGCGGGACCTCACTCATGACGCTTTACTACCTGAACCGTCTGGCCATCCAGCATATCGATCGGACTGCTCGCCAGCACCGTTTCGCCCGGCTCAAGGCCTGCCAGTATCTCGACCCAGCGGTCTCGGGTGATGCCTACGGTGACCGCGCGCCGTACCAGAGCCTCATTTTCGATCACATAAACGTAATTTTCCTGGTTCATTGTGCCTACCGCCCCGGCGGGAACGACCAGGGTGTCGGGTCGCGGATCGATGGCACTTTCGATGCGGCCCAGAAAACCGGGGCGTACGCCTTTTACCCAGGCGTTTTCAGGCAGGGTAACCTCCACGGTGATCAATCGGCTGCTTCCCAGGGCTGCGGGGAATATGCGTCGTATGCTGCCTTCCAGTTGAAGATCTGGCAGAGCATCGATACTGACGGGCAGAGACTGGCCTGCCTGCATGTGCACCACATCGAGTTCGGATACGCCCAGACGCAGGACCAGATGGTCCAGATCGGCCAGCTCGAATAGGGTGCTTTGCGCCTCCACGGCTTCGCCGGGCTCAATCTGGCGCATCACCACGGTACTGTCGCGTGGTGCTTCAATCCGGCCATAGGCAACCCTGCTCTGCCATAGCTCATGCTCGCTGCGAGCAACCTGCAGGGCCACCTGGGCAGCCTGAAACTCGATCGCGCTGGCCACCCCGCGCCGCTTGAGTTCTGATGCACGGTCAAAATCAAGCTTGGCCGAGGCCATTACCGCTGCGGCACGGCCAAGCTCTGCCGCCGCCTCGGCAACGTCCAGCTGCGCCATGAGCTGGCCGGTTTCGACACGATCCCCTTCTTCCACCAGGACCTCCCGAACAGTGCCCTCGGTACGGGCGGCCAGGCTGATGACCACTGCAGGCTCGACCGTGGCGGCCAAGCGCAGCGGGCGGGACAGGTCTCGGGTAGTGACCTCGAACGCTGCAACTGGCGTCGATGCGGGAGCTCTGGGTGCGGGGGGCTCCGGGCTGCAGGCCGCAAGCGAGAGGATCAGGGCGGCCAGCGAAAGGGTGCGCAGCAATAAGGGGCAGGGCATGGATCGGTCTTCTTTGAGAAACATTCTCAGATGTTACCCTGCGAGCCATGGGAGTTGCATGATTCGATGGGCATGCAGTGTAAAGATTGTTAGCAAGACGTGTCCCTGACGCCGTTATTGCTTTGAGCAGGCAAACTCGAGCCTCGCCAACTGCTATGATCAGCACTTCTAAGTATTTGCCGCTGCAGTGCCGACGGGTTTTCCCGCTGGAGGCGCCTGGCGTTCACATATGGAGGCGTAATGGCCAATATTGCATTCATCGGCCTCGGCGTAATGGGTTACCCCATGGCCGGGCACCTCAAGCGCGCAGGCCATGACCTTTGCGTTTACAACCGCACCGCTTCCAAGGCTGAAGCCTGGGTCGCCGAGTACGGCGGCAGATCCGCTCCGACCCCCGCCGAAGCGGCGGCCGAGCAGGATTTTGTGATGCTCTGCGTTGGCAATGACAATGATCTGCGCGAAGTGATGGCCGGGGAGGGCGGCGTGCTCCAGGGCGCGCGCAGCGGCACTGTGATCGTTGACCACACCACGGCGTCTGCCGATGTGGCTCGCGAAATGGCCGCGCTGGCCCGGGAGAGCGGCATCGGCTTTCTTGATGCGCCGGTATCCGGCGGTCAGGCGGGCGCCGAGAACGGCAAGCTCACGGTCATGGTGGGAGGCGAGGAGTCGGTGTTCGATTTTGCCCGGCCGGTCATCAACAGCTACGCGAAAATGCTCAAGCACATGGGGCCGACCGGATCGGGGCAGTTGACCAAGATGGTCAATCAGATCTGCATAGCCGGGCTGGTGCAGGGACTGGCCGAGGCGCTGCATTTTGCCAACAAGGCCGGGCTCGATGGTCAGGCGGCGATCGACGTTATCAGCAAGGGTGCCGCGCAATCCTGGCAGATGGAGAACCGGCACAAGACCATGCTCGCGGGCGAGTTCGATTTCGGCTTTGCGGTGGACTGGATGCGCAAGGATCTGTCGATTGTGCTGGATGAGTCGCGCCACAACGGCGCCCAGTTACCGGTCACTGCCCTGGTCGATCAGTTCTACGCCGATGTGCAGTCCATGGGCGGCGGGCGCTGGGATACCTCGAGCCTGATCGCCCGGCTGGATCGGGACACCTGATAGCATGGCCATGCTCTGCCGACCTGGCTGCGGTGCGTGCTGCATAGCACCGTCGATCACCTCGCCGATACCGGGAATGCCTGCAGGCAAACCCGCAGGCGTGGCCTGCGTGCAACTGGACGAAGAGTATCGCTGCCGCATCTTCGGTCATCCCGAGCGGCCGGCGGTGTGCTCGGGATTCAAGGCAGATGCTGAGGTATGCGGTGATTCGCAGACAGATGCGCTGCGGATTATTGGCTGGTAGGAAGCGCAGACGGGGTAAACCCAGCGGCAAGCGGCAAGCGGCAAGCTGCAAGAAAAAGCTTGGACTCCGAGGGTTGGTGGGGTTTGCTTGAAGCTTGCAGCTTGAAGCTTGCAGCTTGAAGCTTGCAGCTTGAAGCAAAAAAAACCCGCCGAGGCGGGTTTTTTGGCTGCTGCGACTTACTTCTTGGGATAGTCGCGCTTGGTGGCGCCGGTGTAGAGCTGGCGCGGGCGGCCGATCTTGTATGGGCTGCTGATCATCTCGTTCCAGTGCGCGATCCAGCCGGGCGTGCGGCCGGTGGCGAAGATCACGGTGAACATCGAGGCCGGGATACCGATGGCCTTGAGGATGATGCCGGAGTAGAAGTCGACGTTCGGGTACAGGTTGCGCTCGACGAAGTAGGGATCGTTACGGGCGATTTCTTCCAGCTTCATCGCCAGTTCCAGCTGCGGATCATTGATACCCAGCTCGGCCAGTACCTCATCACAGGTTTCCTTCATGACCTTGGCGCGCGGATCGAAGTTCTTGTAGACGCGGTGACCGAAGCCCATCAGCTTGAACGGATCGTCCTTGTCCTTGGCCTTGGCGATGAAGGTCTCGATGTTGGAGACGTCACCAATTTCATCCAGCATGCGCAGCACGGCTTCGTTGGCGCCGCCGTGTGCGGGCCCCCAGAGTGCGGCGATACCGGCAGCGATACAGGCGAACGGGTTGGCGCCGGAGGAGCCGGCCAGGCGTACGGTCGACGTCGACGCGTTCTGCTCGTGGTCGGCGTGCAATACGAAGATGCGGTCCATGGCCTTGGCCAGGATCGGATTGACCTTCTTCTCTTCACAGGGTGTGTTGAACATCATGTGCAGGAAGTTTTCGGAATAGGACAGGTCGTTGCGCGGGTACATCATGGGTTGGCCCATGGAATACTTGTATACCATGGCTGCCAGGGTGGGCATCTTGGCAATCAGGCGGATCGCGGAGATCTCGCGGTGATGTGCGTCGTTGATGTCCAGG
>Ga0115011_10003870_pt1 | contig 10152 bp, 5 predicted proteins | sample TroAtlMetagenome_2_FD_88705 | JGI IMG/M metagenome (GOLD analysis project Ga0115011, IMG submission 88705) | Marine eukaryotic phytoplankton communities from Atlantic Ocean - Tropical Atlantic ANT8 Metagenome | ecosystem: Environmental > Aquatic > Marine > Oceanic | place: Tropical Atlantic...
TCGGAAGGGTCGACTGGTTCATTCATTGATTGTCGATGAGTTGATAATGCTCCGTCAACGGGCTGATTTAACCTGTTGAGTTCAAACCATATGAGTCGTCGAACTCGAGATCTTAGCCCGTCGTTTCGTCCCCATATTATTCGTCTCAAGACACCCATTGCTCCTCCACACCTGACACACAATTATAGCGTCTAGTGAATCCAATCACCCCAATTTGATCCCGCACGGTATATGATCTAGTTCACGGGAGGACTCTTATGAGGCGGACAACACGGGCGGTTTGGTTTGGAGCACTCATGTCAACCTCCGCCCTATCGGCTGTCCCTGGCTCGACTCTCCCCGTCTCTCCCAGTGTCCCACCCGGTGTCAGCGCTCAATTGCCTGAAGACCCCCTTGGTGACGCAAGGCACAGGTGGGAACAAGGCGACACCCGAGGAACCCTCGCCATTCTTGAGGCATGGTTTGAGCACAACGGACCGCGCGGTCGCACCGCGGACGCCGCCCACTTGCTTGCTGGGATGGCTCATTTTTCTCTTCAAAACCACAACCGTGCCTCCTTTCATTTTTATCGAGTCAGACGAACGGACCGTAATTTGGCGCCGTACGGTGCCTATTACGAGGCATTGGCTGACCACAAACGAGGTCGACACAGCGTCGCTATCACAGAGTGCGAGCAATACCGACAACGGTGGCCTGATGGCATCCACGCTGATGATTGCTTGATCCTAAGTGGCGATGCGTACGGAGCTCTAGGTCGACCACAATCAGCACAAGCAGCATACGCGGAATTTCTCGAAGACAACCCTGACACCCCACGAGCCGAGGAACTCCGTGTCGCCCATGTGCGGGCCAAGATGACCTCCTCAGCGGCACGAGCTACCCCAGCGATCATCGAACTCACCCTCAATCACGGATACCCATCGACAGATTTGGCCGCGAGTCAGATGCTAGAGACCATCTCTGATATGGGTATCGAAGCTGTGATGCCATCTGATGCCCAGTCCTTGATGCGACGCTGTGCGTCGTTGAAGAGAAGTGGAAAACTCGACGAAGCCTGGGCTCTGTTCGAACAACTCGCCAATGATGAAACCGACCCCGTGGTCGTCACTTGGGTAGCCAACAACGAAGACAAGTATGCGTGGGGGACCAGACACTTCGACGTCTATGCCTCCAATCTTGAGGAAGACTACCTTACCAACCCATCTGCAGATACAGCCTGGAAAATATTTCGAGCTCATGTTCGGGGTGGCCAATGGGATTCAGCAGTAATTTGGGGAGAGAGAGGATTGACCAACCATGGCTCACATTCACGATGGCGTTCGGCCCGTGATGATGTGGCCCAAGCCATCATGCTGTCTGGCAACTACAGTTCAGCTTCTGATCGATGGGGCGCTCTGTCTGGACAAGACGCTCGGTTCTATGAAGCCTTTAGTGCTTATAAAGCCGACGAGTTTGACAAAGCTGACGCGGCGTTTAGCGCAGTCATTAACAGCGGGAGCAGCTGGACTGCTGCCGCCTACTACTGGAGGGGAAAGTCACGACTGAACATTGGTCATCCCGACGCCGCTGCCAGAGATCTGGAAATGGCAGCTGAGATCGACAAAACCGGTTGGTATCGACTCTTGCAACAACAACGCCCGGCGGACTCTGGTTGGCGTTACCGCGATGGCTCCTGGCGTGGCTCAAGTCAGCCCACCTTGCCTCAGATTCCCGGACACGAGACCCAAGACACCCCCTCCAACAGCATGTGGCCTGAGTACTACCCCATCGTTTACCACAATGGTAAGGGCAGGCAAGGCCTATCTGCTCCGACCGATTTGCACATCGATTGGTCCGCTCTTGCTTGGCCCCACCATGGTGAATCTCCGATTACATCAGCGCCTGTCCAGAGGCAAAACGTACCCATATCGTCAACTGTCGGTGATCTGCCCAACGGATATGTGGCCAGCAAATGGTTTGACCCAAAGGCATCAGCGCGAGTACTGCATCGAGTCGGAAACGAACTTCAGGATACGTATCCAGAGTTTTCAATCGCTTCGGATCTGGCGAATGCAGGCCAACATGGGGAAGCCGCACGATTGCTTGAGCCGTTGTATGAGACCTGGAGGTCCACAGGCGAGGGTCCGGAACTTCCGACAGGCACGTGGAGACAGATCTTTCTAAGTGTTCGTTCTCACTACAACGCCACACGTTTTCACGCAGGGCTCGGACGAAGTGAACCCGATGAGATCCGAGCACAAGCACTCCGCCTCGCTTATCCGGTCGTTCGCCCGCCTGAATTGTGGCGACACAGCGAAGAAGTGGGCATTGACCCTCTCTTAATGATGGCGATAATGCGCCAAGAGAGCACCTACAGAGAATTCATCGTTAGTCACGCCGGCGCCATCGGACTCGTTCAAGTCATGCCCAGGACTGGCGCACTCGTCGCTGCACTCATGGGCGAGCAAAGCTATTCACCTAGAGACTTAGAGAATCCATCAACGAACATACGCTATGGGACGTACTATCTATCCAAATTAATGGAGCGATTTGGAGGCGTTTTTCCTTTGGCTGTTGCAAGCTACAACGGTGGTCCCCACAACGTCTCACGGTGGCTTACCCAAATAAATGACAATGTCACTCTCGCCGAATTCGTCGAGTTGATTCCATATTCTGAAACCCGTGATTACGTAAAACGCGTTTCTAGTCACTATGCCGTCTACGTGTCACTATACGGCGCACCAGATGCGTTTGTCGCGTTGCCACAAGCACCGGGTCTCAACGATCCAACAGTCATCGATTTCTGACTAGCCCACACTCCAGACCTTAGTGGTAAATTACTCCCTAGCTAAATCTGAAGGCTATCTCGGATACGCGCCCACCAATTGTCCTTTTGATCGTCTTGTGGCATGTCCATGACGAGATCACTGCGCTTGCAAATCACCACGTCAGGTCCTGTCTTGACATCATCATTGAGGATCAGCATGCGATCTGCGTTGAGGATGAATCCAGTGACGCGACTTCCAGTAGATTCGACAACAAAATCCTTCACAACACCCAGTTGAGCACCTCGACGATTCACGATCTCCATACCGCAATAACCACTCGCCCACGCCCGACCATCTATGGCCCCGGGTTTACTTCCTGACCATTCAATCTCGGAGTCACCAGTAATCAATACGACGTCTCGACCGATTAAAGTCACCTCGGATGCTCTAAGACCACCAGTCGGCGCGAACATGCCTTGACCCTTGACTCTCCATCCGTAGATATTCCAGTCGTCCAAATCAAACTGAAAATCATCGAGTCGGCCGACCAGCACTCCTCCTGAGAGCGCAACAATATCCATGTTCTGTACGCGTTTCCATGTCTCCACAAAGACTCCGGTCATCCACTTCGCACTAACCCGACACATTCGTCACCTTCAACTCTGAACCATTCTCCAATGGATACCTACAGAGTCATCTTGGCAACCATCTACATCTACATCGGTGTGCCTTGGGGCAATTTGAAGCGTAAAACACCGCCCGCCAACATACCAAAAACCTCATCAACCAGTGCGTCCACATTACAGTCTCTACCATCAAGCATCGAGATGAACACCGGTTGTTTGATCATGCCCATGACACATGTTGCGGTTAACTCGCAGCTGCCTGCGCGGACGATTCCCAGCCGCTGCCCGTCTTCCAATGCACGCTGAATGCGATTTGTGGCTTGGGTATAGAAATCCCTCAACGCCGCGTCCCCTTCCGCGTCAATCCCCACCGCCTGAGTAAACAAGAGTCTCCCAACTCGTTGATCGGTCAATACCTGAATCAAGCATCGAAGATTATCGATGACCTGCATCTGAATGTTTTGACTAATATCAATGGGTGCTATCGCATCCGTCACCTCACCCATTAACCGCTCAATCACTGCCTCGAAGACCTGACGCTTGCTGTCGAAATAGCGATAAAACGTACCCCGCGCCACACCAGCGAGATCGATAATGTCGGCCACTGAAGCTTTGTGGTATCCGCGGTCGGAGAATACACGTCGCGCCGTATCCAGCAGCTGTGCGCGTCGCTCATCTGGCGCCAGTGAAATCGCTCGACTCATTGTGCCTCCGGCTACCCTCCGTCTATCCACTCCTCATCGTTGCGTCACCGTTAAATGCATACGCCCCTGACCACTGATGGGTTCATTAATCGGCACGGTCTCACAAAAATACACCCCGCTGGCAAGAACAAGGAATTCAATTAGACTGACATGTCATTCTAGCTGTGTGCTAAGTGATTAAGGGGATCCACTGTGTCAACTCCACCAGCATCGAAGCCAAGTCCAATGAAGAGCATCGCCATTGGGATCGATGTGGGTTCGACCACCGTTAAGGCGACGGTCTGTCATCCTGAAACTCTAGAGATCCTCTGGTCGGACTATCAACGTCACGAGACCCAACAGCCCGAAAAGACTCTTGAGTTCCTGGTTCGTATCGGTAACGCCTTCCCCAATGCCGATGACATCTCGATTTTCATGACCGGGTCCGGATCCAGCCCACTGCTCACACCCATCGGCGCGCGCTTCGTCCAAGAGGTCAATGCGGTCACGATAGCTGTGGAAAAACTGCACCCAGACGTCGGTTCTGTCATCGAGTTGGGCGGTCAAGACGCCAAGATCATCATGTTTCGTTCAAGGGAAAACGACAAAGGTGAGACGGAAAAAAACGCGATTACATCCATGAACGACAAGTGTGCATCGGGTACTGGCGCGACCATCGACAAGTGCTTCATTAAAGTCGGAATGGCGCCTGACGAGGTCTCAAAAGTCAAATTCGATCCCACTAAGCTGCATCATGTCGCAGCCAAATGCGGCGTGTTCGCCGAAACTGACATCGTCAACTTGATAAAAAGTGGAATTCCCAGCCACGAGGTGATGAACTCTCTGGCCGATGCCATCGTGCATCAAAATCTTTCGGTACTTACCCGAGGAAATACGCTGCAGCACAAGGTTCTCTTGTTGGGTGGACCCAACAAATATCTGCCATTTCTAAAAGAATGCTGGCGGATGAGAATACCAGAGACTTGGGCAGCCCGTGGATATGACTACCCCAAGGATGTCCCCATAGAGGAGTTGATCTTCACACCCGAAAACGCGGAATATTACGCTGCATACGGTGCTGTGGTATTCGGACTGACCGACCGAACAGCGAATCAAGACCAAAAGTACGTCGGATTACAAGGCCTCAAGGACTACATAAAAACTGGACGATCGGCGGGTTTAGCGGCCTCCGCCGACGAGCCCTTAGTAAACAATATCGAAGAGCTTGAGCAATTCAAACACGAGTACACCATCCCAGAGTTTATTGCCTCGACGTTTGAGCCTGGACAAGTCGTTCGAGGGGTCATTGGACTCGACGGTGGATCCACCAGCTCGAAAGCAGTACTCACCGACTACGATAGCGGTGAAATTTTGTACAAGGCCTATACGCTGTCAAAGGGCAACCCTATCCAAGACACAAAAGAGATCGTCGCAGAGATCCACAACTACGTCACCGGATTTGGCGCCAGCTTGGAGTGTATGGGGTTTGGTGCAACTGGCTACGCTGCGAACGTCTTGGAGGAGAGTGTCAAGGCTGACGTGAACATCGTAGAGACGGTGGCTCACATGATGTCTGCTGTCCGCTATGTCCCCGACGCTGACGTCGTATGCGACATTGGTGGACAAGACATCAAGGTCTTGTTCTTGTCAGAAAACGACCGCGGTGGTCGCGATGTGAAGGACTTTAAACTGTCCAACCAGTGCTCCGCAGGAAACGGCATGCTGCTTCAAGCCATGGCTGACCAATTCGGCGTGTCTCTATACGATTACGCCGATACCGCATTTGACGCTGACCTTGCGCCTAAGTTCTCCTATGGGTGCGCGGTTTTCTTAGATGCCGACCGGGTCAACTTCCAAAAAGAAGGATTTACCGCGCCACAAATGCTCGCGGGGCTGGCAAAAGTGCTCCCTAAGAACGTGTGGCAATACGTTGTTCAAGTCCCTCGCCTCGCCGAATACGGGCGCGTGTTTGTCCTACAAGGTGGAACGCAACGCAATCTTGCCGCACTCAAAGCGCAGGTCGACTACATCAAAGCCCGCGTGCCCGATTGCAAGGTCGTCGTACATCCACACTGTGGAGAGGCAGGTGCGATTGGTGCAGCGATGGAGACGTTGCGGGTCGTGAAACGACGAGGAACATCCTCGTTCATTGGAATTGAATCGACCATAAACCTTCAATATACCACCAAGAATGACGAAGAGACCGTCTGTCACTTTTGTCCAAACAACTGCAGTCGCACCTTTATCGACACGTTGACCCCCACTGGACAAACCAGTCGTTACATCTCCGGATTTTCCTGCGAAAAGGGCACGGTGGAAAGCAAAGATGCTTTACGAATCCTCAATAAGGCACGAACGCAGACTCGTCGCCAGTACCCCAATATGGTCGAATACGAATCTAAGCTCGCGTTCAAACACTTTTTTGAACCAGACCCAATACCGTTGGCGGGGTCTAGTAAGGACGACGTACAGGTCCGGCGACTGTCTTGGAAACGGGTGGCCCGAAAGGCGATCAGCCGCGGTTTTCAACGCAGCGATGTTGATCTAAGAAGTGTAAAAATTGGGATGCCTCGCGTTCTCAATTTGTTCTCCATGGCCCCATTTTTTCGAACATACTTCGAAACCATCGGACTACCCAAACGCAATCTGATCTGGTCGCCGGAAACCAGTGAAGAGCTCTGGGTGGAAGGCGGCCGTTACGGCAGTATTGACCCTTGCTATCCTTCCAAGGTCATTCAGGCTCATGTGCATGAATTGTTGTTTCACGCGCATACCGATGAAAAAAAGCGACGAGGACCACTGGATTACATTTACTACCCGTGCATTACCCACATCCCATCCTGGGTGCAAAACACCATGGACACTGCCTCGTGCCCCATCGTCGCGGGTAGTCCCAACGTCGTAAAGGCCGCGTTCACCAAAGAAAAAGACTTCTTTGCCGACGCGGGTATTGAGTATATCGACAATGCCGTCTCATTCACTGAAGTGAACCTATTGAAGAAACGCATGTTCGAGGTGTGGGGACCACGTTTAGGCGTTACCGCCGATGAAAGCGACTGGGCAGTCGATCAAGGCTACGCTGCCCTACACACATTTGACGACATCTTGCAGGCTAAGGGCCGTGAAATTCTCGATCAGGTCGAACAAGAAGGTCGTATGGCGATCCTGATGATCGGTCGTCCGTATCACAACGATCCCGGCCTCAATCATGGTATCCCGGAAGAATTTCAGGTCCGCGGATACCCCATCTTGTCCATGCGCTCACTCCCTCGCGATCCAGAGTGGTTGAGAAAGTACTTTGGGAATACCGATCCAATGGACATCAACGACGTCTGGCCAGAAAATTACTCGGCTAACTCAGTCCAAAAGGTGTGGGCAGCAAGGCTGGCCGCCCGACACCCCAACATCGCCTTGCTCGACATCAGCTCGTTCAAGTGCGGCAATGATGCGCCCACTTATGGCATCATCGACAAAATCGTGTCCACAGCCAAAATCCCTTTCTCTGCACTTCATGATGTGGACGCCAACAAACCGACCGGTAGCATTGGCATCCGCGTGAAGACTTACGCTCACCGACTTAAGTTGGCTGAAGAGGAGTTAGCCGACCAGGCTGCGCAGCGCGCACTATTGGCCAGAAGTATGGCTGAGAAACGAGCCCAACTGACCGCCCAACTAATCGCGAAACGGAATGTCATTGCCACAGCAGGACCGACTCCGACCCCACCAAACCAACAAACGGAACGAGCATGAGTCAAGAAAACGAAAACGCCCCTCAGGATCACACTCACCTTTCAGAAGCTGAGCAAGAAGAACTCAACCGAAAACTTGCCGACTTCGCGGAAGAGGAATCCCAACGACTGGGTATTGGGCGAACGCAATGGACAGATACAGTCCACCAAAACTTTACTCAAGAGCAACGTGCCACTACGACTCTACTCACCAGCGGGTTGACATTCATGCACGATCGTCTGTCGTCTGCAGCATTCCGGGGGCTGGGTTACCACGCTCGAAATCTCGACGCTCCAGATCATGAGTCTCTACAATATGGCAAAGAGTTCGGCAATCGAGGGCAGTGTAATCCAACTTATTTCACTGTCGGAAACCTGGTCAAGTCTCTCTGTAAAATGCGAGATGAGCAAGGTCTATCAACCCAAGAGATCATCGATAAGTACATCTTCTTGACCGCCGGAGCATGTGGCCCTTGTCGATTCGGGACGTATGTAACCGAGTACCGCAAAGCACTAAGAGATGCCGGTTTTGAGGGTTTCCGCGTCCTGCTTTTCCAACAGCAAGGGGGCGTCAAGCAAGCCACTGGAGATGCTGTCGGACTCGAAGTCAACGCAAAATTTGTATTTGCTCTGATCCGTTCAGTCATTGTTGGCGATGTCCTCAATCTACTCGGCTATCGCCTACGACCATATGAGACTGTCGAAGGTAGCACAGATGCTGCTCTCGACGAATGCCGAGGCCTCTTGGAGTCCGCGTTTGAAAACAAACGCAACATTCATTTGACGTTAATGAAATGCCGAAAAATCATGAAGCGGGTCAAGGTCGATCGTACTCATCCCAAACCACTGGTGAGCATCATTGGAGAATTTTGGGCCATGACCACCGAAACGGCCGGAAATTACCATCTACAGCGTTTTCTTGAATCTGAGGGTGCCGAAGTTGATGTGCAAGGCATCACCAACTGGATCCTGTTTATGATCTGGGAGAACAAATACGACACCGAGTTGCGAATCGGCCTGCGTGATGATGATGATGCTCGAAAAGGGCTCAAAGACACCAACCCCACGAAGAAATTGTGGTCTCTGGCAGCTGCCGACAAAGTTATCCGTGGCGTCTTTCACAGTTACGCACACATCTTAGGGCTGCATGGATACCATCTGCCAGACATGGATGACATCGCCAAGAGATCCGCGGAATTTTACGACAACAACGTCCGAGGTGGGGAAGCACACATGGAAGTGGGTAAGGTAATACACTTCTGCGAAGACAAGATCAACCACATGACGATCTCGGTGAAACCCTTTGGCTGCATGCCATCGTCCGGTGTCAGTGACGGTGTTCAATCAAAGATCACCTCCAAGTGGCCTGAGGCGATATTTCTTCCTATCGAAACCACAGGAGACGGGGCAGTCAACGTATACAGTCGCATCCAGATGATGCTATTTAAGGCGCGTCAACGCGCTGACAAAGAATTCAACGACGCCCTAGACGGCGCCCACCTCTCTGAAGAGGTCTTCCGAAACCGTGTCAATCAATCCCGTCGTTGGCGGAATGCCTTTTGGAGACCGCCCCATAAGGATGTGGGTATCTCAGCCAACCTCGTTCACGCTGTAAAATAGACTCGACTCTGGAAACAGCCACGCCTCCTGTACAACTCAGCTGCCGACCCCACTAAACTTGTGTGCGTGGCCGGCGTTCGCCCGGAAACACGTCTTCGTGCTGATGCGCACTGACTCGAAATGCTATAAACCCCAGTTATGCAGTCCTTAGTAGAACGTTTCTGTCCCCACATACATGACGCACCAATCACGGCTGTCGATTATGACCCGGATAGCGGCACGATTGTCACAGCCGACACCAACGGGCTGGTAGCCGTCCAACGCTCGGGAGAGAATACACCCGGACATTCATTTCAACCCGGTGGCAGCGTGATCGGTGGTATCGGGCTTATCTCCGGCGGTAGTTTAGTCGCTGTGGGTGACACTGAAGGCACCATTGGTGTTTATCGTTGTGACACCGGAGAACCCACGTTCATCGAACAACGCGATGGCCACCGCGGCAGCGTTCGTGCCTTCAGCGGTGTCGCGATCAATCCACAAGGGTCCTTACTCGCAACGATCTCTGTCGACAATCTTCTGCGTCTGTGGAGCCTCACTTCTGGCGAACGGCTCGCATCGTGGCGAGGATTTTCTGGCTCTTCGGTCGAGTTCGACCAACGCGGGAGCCGTCTTCTAGCAATGGACGACGCTGGCCAGCCCAAATTGCTCGATTTGGCATCTGTGAACAGCCACGGCCAAGCCGACCACGTCCAAGCCATCCCAATGAATCGTCTGCCGACCCCCGCCAAGCACGGTCAGTTTAGCCGAA
>Ga0115011_10003871_pt1 | contig 10146 bp, 8 predicted proteins | sample TroAtlMetagenome_2_FD_88705 | JGI IMG/M metagenome (GOLD analysis project Ga0115011, IMG submission 88705) | Marine eukaryotic phytoplankton communities from Atlantic Ocean - Tropical Atlantic ANT8 Metagenome | ecosystem: Environmental > Aquatic > Marine > Oceanic | place: Tropical Atlantic...
AGGCGCCCATGTCGGACGCTCCGACCGGCGTACTGCGTCTGGTTGGCCAAAATGGCCTCGCCCGGATACTGGTTCTGCCCCCACACATCCCCCTGGTCCGTACAGCTGGCCATGCAGCAGCGGCCCACCGCAGCGGGGGGCATGGGCTGGGAAAAGGCACGGGTGGTCAATGACGGCAGAAAGGGAATCGCCATCAAAGCGCCACCGGCGCCGCGCAAAAACATTCGTCGGTTCAAGGGGGCAGCCATCAGTCGTCCTCCCCCCGCAGCACGTCGCCACGGCGATAGGGGTGTGAAAATTGGGGGAGCAACGCGATCCCTCGAAATGCCGAGCCCAGGGTGGCCCCGTCCCGGAGCGTTTGGCTCAAGGCTTCGATGGCGGCGTCGTCTGACGCCCACTCCAGGCGCCCCATGGCGAATCGGAAGTACTCTCGCGACCAACACCACTCCATGCGGCCGCTTTCGACCAGCACATCTGCGGCCTCCTGAGCCCCATCGAATTGGACCACTCGGCCTTGGAGAACGGTCTCGCCGGCGGTGTCGATCTCGCGCCACTCCTCGGGGGGCAACACGAACCACCAAAACTCGCCTTCGGCGTTTCGGCGATCGCTGAACATATGCTCGGTTTCCCAGTACTTGCCCACCGAGGAAAAATGGCCCAGGGCATGGCCAAAACCGTTGATCAGCGTCGAGTGACATTGCGCGCAACTGTCCTCGGCATTCTCGGTCAAGGCCTCGACCTTTTCCCGAACGGTCATCAAGACTTGGTCCTCCCCCTCGACCTCCGGGGGTTTGACCACGTCGCAGTTCTCCGGGGGCGGCACCGGGTCACACAAGAGCATTTCCCGAATCTTGAGCCCGCGCCGGATAGGTCTGGCAGCCAAGGTGTCATGGGCCAGGAAACTCATGCGCGTCAGGAGGCCCACCCGCTCCCGCTCGGGCAATTCGATGGGCTCGCTCTCACCGTCCCACCCGATGTCGACATCGACCCATCCACGCTCGAAGCAATCGGCCCAGTTCTCGCAATTGCCAGCGATTTCATAGGTCGACTGGGCCCAGGGACCGGCTCCGAAACAGGTCTCGTCCCACCGGGTCGTGCACTCCATCAGATGCAGATTGCTCCTGAACATGTCTTCGAAGGTGCCAGGCCGAGCCTGGGTGAACCAACGCCCCAGATTGATCAACTCACTGGCCATGCTCTCGACGATGAAGCCACCGGCCCCGCGAGCGCTATTCCAATGGACGTGACTGAGTTCACGGTTGGGGCCCGTGTGGTAGTCGACGCGGGCGTGCGATGTAGGACCGTCTTGATTGTTCACATCGGGCAGATCACGCACCCGAAAATAGTCCTCATAGAACTCGCGAATGCTCCGGTCCGTGCGGGGGTCGGCGAACAGGCGGTCCACTTCGGCGCCATAGCCGTCTGGGTCCGAGAGCCGTCCCGCAGCAGCCGCCTCGAAAAGGGCATCGTCGGGCATGGTGTTCCAGAAATGATACGAGAGCCGGCTCGCCAGTTCGTAGGCATCGAGCCGTCCGTCTTCTGCGGGCAACTCCACCCGATAGAGAAACTCTGGTGAGAGATTGATCATCGCGACCAGGTCGCGAATCGTGCGCGCAAACCGGCCGTTCCGATCCAACCCCTCCTCGGCGTAGATCATGGGTACGCGGGCGGCGTAGTCCATATAGTCGCCCACTTCGTCGGGGGAGAGGGGCCGTCGATAGGCCCGCCGTCCAAACTCGCTGATGAAGGTTTCGATACAATGGGCATCGACCTCGGCATCGGTCTCGAACTGGGTCACGCCCTCGCGGTTGTTCCATAGGCAAGGGGTATGCACCAGGTGGCGACCCACCCAGTCTTGGTAGTTGTCAGTGGCCATGCCCATCACCGCCCCTGTCCAGACGTTCAAATGCTCGCCGTAAACCGTGGCGTCCAACCGTCTAAAGCCCCCCCGTGGGTCCCCCGCGGAACTCACCGGACTGTCCGACGGGTAGCTCGATCGAAACGTGCCCCAGTATCCCCAATTCTGGGTGGTGAAGCGCTCGTACCATTGGGCCGATGTGACCGGCCAATCACATCCAGCCTCGCCGAATGCGGGGTGGCCGCAGCGAGACATCCAATACGTCCCGTGAAGGTCAGCGAGGGTGCGGGTGAACTGCTCTCGAGTCAGGCGCCGAAAACCAGGGTCGAAGCGCGGGAACTCTGGGCCCATGCCGCCCATCGGCGCCCGGCCACAGTCATCCAAGGTCCCGTCGAGCCGGCCCGCCATCTCTTCGAGCAGCGCATAGGCTGGCGAATTGCGCGCAATGACCGCCCCGCCGACGTGGTTTGTCTGGCCACTGGGTTTGAGGACCAGAAGTGACCGGCCATCGACCTGGGCTGTCGCCACACGGGTCAAAGCCGCCATCCCCGATTCAGCCCAGTCGTCCGCTTCCCGTTCGAGAAACGTCAAACGGGTGTCCTCGGCAAACCCCTCGTCCACATGGCAGCCGACACAATTGGGTTCGATGACCTGGGGCCAGAGCGTCTGAACAAAGAAATCGGTGTGTGACGTGCAGGCCGCCTGGCCACCGCCCCCCATGCCGCCGGCCCCGGAGGCGCCCCCTTGACCCGGTTCACCCCCGGCATCGGGGTCGCCGCCGGCCCCCTGGCCGCCTCCTGCGCCTTGAGCCCCTCCTGCGCCTTGGGTCCCCCCCGCAGGGCCTACCAGGACGTCCGCCGCGCCATCCAGCTCAGTCATCGGTCCGGCGTCCGGGGATACGGTGCCCCCCATTTGACCGGCATCGGCATCGCCCGTCTCTGGCGTCCCCTCGTCGCAGGCCCACACGAGGCAAAACGCCGCACCTAGCAAAAGAATTCGAATCACGCTGTCCACCCCCCACTCGGGCAGTCAACAAGGTAGGCCATGTCCAGAATGCCGCACAAGATATGCGACCTAAACGGCCCCCAAGGGCCATACCGGGCCAAACTCACCACGGCCTCGATGTGCCATTTGCGGTGCCTGTGAGACCCGAGCCTTCGGCAATGAGGTGCCGGCAGACCGAGACACAAACTGACCGCCAAAACATCGGCCACGACAGCGTGACCCCGGGGCATCGACTCCGGCCCGTCTCTCGGCCATGAACGGTCTCCCAGGAAGGCGTATTGAGACCGCCCAAGAGCGCTGTGCCGAGCGGCCCTAGCCCGAATTCTAAACGAGGGCGGTAGGCGCAGCAGGGCAACGCACAAAACGTTTCTCGTAGATCCCGGGTAAGAAACCGCCCGCTGGCCGTCGAGTTCTACGAATTCAAACCCAATCAAGGATTTTCACAATGATTACTCGAACCCAACGCCGCCCTTCCGCCCTCGCCTTTGTTTTGCTCGGACTGGCCACCTTTGCCGTTGGCTGCGAACAGGAAGACCCTGGGGACGGCCAAGACTCGTGTTTGGCGGTCCCGATGTGTCTAGACGGCGAATCTTCGTCCTCTGACGCCTGTGGAGAAGACGAAATGGGCTGTCGAGCGGAGACGCTGTGCGACAGCACAATATACTGTCGAGCTGATCTCAATTGTGAGGCGATGCCGGCGTGTGCCGAGGGCCAGACTGAGAGCGCAGATCCCTGCGGTGACGACGAACCCGGCTGCGAAGAGAACTCGATGTGCGGCACTACGATCTACTGCCGCCCCGAAGTCAACTGCTCGGCTTTCCCGGTATGTCTCGCCGGCACCGCCCCCTCGGATGCACCGTGCGGAGACGATGAAGCAGAGTGCACCGCTGTCACCGAATGCGGCAGCACCATCTACTGCCGACCGGAGCTCAATTGTGATGCAGTGCCCGTGTGTGCCGATGGCGAAACTGAGAGTCAGGACCCGTGCGGCGACGATGAGGCCGAGTGCTCGGCACTGACCGAGTGCGGCAACACCATCTACTGCCGTCCCGAGATCAATTGCGCCGCCGAGCCCGTTTGCCCCGCCGATACCGCCCAGTCCGACGAGCCGTGTGCCGACGGCGAGGCAGAGTGCAGCGCTGAGACCATGTGCGGCAGCACCATCTACTGCCGACCCGACGTACAGTGCGAGGCCGTTCCCAGTTGCCAGCCCGAAGAAGCCATGTCCGATGTCCCCTGCGAAGACGGCGAAGCGTGTCGAGCCGAGACCCTGTGCGGGACCACCATCTACTGCCGAGCCGAGGTGATGTGCCAGGCCGTCCCCATGTGCCTGGAAGGTGAAGACGCCTCCGATGAGCCCTGTGAAGATGACCGCGGCTGCGTCGAAGAGAACCTGTGTGGCAACACCATCTACTGTCGCTCGGACATCAGCTGCGATGCGGTCCCGGTCTGCCAAGATGGCGAAAATGGATCCGAGGATCGCTGCGCCGAAGGCGAAGAGAACTGCTATCGAAACACCGTGTGTGGCGACACCATTTACTGCCGCACGGCCGAAGGCTGATTCCCCTACCCGCCGGTGCTCTCAAGCGCCGGCGGTCATCCCCCCCTTCATTCACCCGACGCCGCCATACCCCGCCAGGGACACTGGCCGGCTAGTTCAAGACCACCGGCGGCATGAAGCCGGTGGTCACATCCCCCGACGAATACATAATCTCCGGCGTAAAGCAGGTGGACTCGGCCGTATTGAATCGAATGAAGATCATATAGCTCTCGGTTTGGTCGAAACTGGGCTCACCCCAGATGGTTCGGCCCGTCGAGTCGGCGAAACTCGAGGTGTCCGGGATCGTCGGTGGTCCCCAATCTGCGTCGGTGGACGGGCGCGTGCGCGTGTAGAGTTCAGTGTCACCATTGGCCTGTCGATGATTGAAAACGATCCGCGTCTCCTCATCGTTGACCCAAATCTGGGTCTCGAAATTCGTAGAGCCCGGAATGGTCACGGGGCTCGCATACGTCGGTTCCGCGTCGGTCCCTCCCGTTCGCTCACCGAACCGGAGAAGGTTGTCGCCGTTATCGAACCATTCCCATAGATACAGATTGCCCGAGGGTGCTTGGTGGATATCGTGACGATAATGGTCCCCCGACTGATCCCCGGTGCCGTAGTCACCCGACAAGGGGACCGGCTCGCCCCACGGTGAATTCCGGTCCGCCCGCGTTGCACGGTAATTGCCCGACGGGGGCAGACCAATATCCCCATCGATGCCATCCCCATCCAGGTCCGTGACTCGATTAAAGATGATCTCCGTGTCATCTGCGTTGAGCCACATACAACACTCCATGCCGAGACTGTTGATGGGGGCCCCCAGATTGGTCGGCGCCGACCACTGCGTCCCGTCCCATTCCACATAGTAGAGGTCTGTATTCCATTCGAGACCGTCGGTGGTGATGTGGCCCGGGAGTTGTTGCGTCTGATAGGCGCGACAGTCGTCCTGAGTGGCGCGCCCGTCGAGCACCCCAGGGGAGAAGATGGAGTGGAGAAAATAGATCCGGTCACCGGCCTTGTTCATGAACGCTGAGTCGATGTAGCCGCCGTTCGACAGACTCTCGGGGAGACTCCCTGCACGAAACTGTGCACTGAGGTCAGACTGGGCATCACCCCGCGATTCGGCGTCATCGTGCGCGCCGACCTGAGCATCTACGGCCCCCTCGTGTTCATGCGGTTCCGACTCACTGCAGGCGCCCGCGGAGAGGGCTATTAGACCCCCAAAAAGGGTACACAAAAGTGGAAATTTGGCCGCTATATCTACTCCTTGGGCATCGGTCCCCCGTAGGCCTTGCCCTCGGATCATGGTGCTTGACCGCTTGCGTCTGGTGCAAACTCGAACCCAATTCACTTTGGGGCGGCCTCCCACGAGTGCGATTTTCTTCCTTGACCCCACAGCAAGCTTAGCGCTACACGTCCCTTTGTACCGGTGTACCGATGGAGTAGAACACCTTGCGCCCCACCTTCCCCAAAGACCTCATCCGCGTCCTGTCTGCACTGGACGACGAGTTGGCGATGTCGCGTCTCTTGCGCGACATTTTCACCCCCTCTGAGGTGGAGGCCATCGGAGAAAGATGGGAGATCGTCAAGCTCCTGGCCGCCGGCTGTAGTCAGCGAACCGTGCGGGATGAATTGGGGGTGTCCATCGGCACCGTCAGTCGCGGCGCTCGGCAACTCAAATATGGTGAAGATGGCTTCGCGGCCGCGTTCGACATCCTGGGTGCACTGGATCTCGGCGATCCCCGGGACGAGGAGGCTGCGTCATGAACGTGCGGCCGTCCTTAGCCGAAATATTGGCCTATGACGGGCCTGCGACCCACGCAGCGGTGAGCGTCCAGCTCTTAGCCGATGCGGAGACCCCCGTCTCGGTGTACGCCAAGCTCACTGCCGGTGCCCAGGACGCGGTCCTCTTGGAGAGCGTCGAGGGCGGGGAACGCATGGCGCGCTACTCCTTTATCGTCCGCGGTGACCACGGTCGCCTGAGCGTCCGCGACGGCTTGCTCATGGCGGCAGACGAATCCGGGGTCAACGAGACGCCCGTGACCGATCCTTTGGCCCCCCTCAAAGCGGCTCTCACGGCGCGTGCGGTGTGGAGCCCAGTGTCCCTGCCCCGCTTCCATGGCGGCGCGGTGGGCTTCCTGGGCTTCGATTGCATTCGCTATTTCGAGGACGTGCCCCTGGCCGAGGCAGATCCCCAAGGTCTGCCCGAGGCGGTCTTTGTCTTCGCGCGCGAAGTCTACATTTACGACCACGTCACGCGTCGTCTCTCCCTGGTCATCCAAGCGCCTTTGCAAGGCGACCGCGCTGCACACCATGCGGCCGCTGTAGCCCGTTTGGAGACCGCCGTCGCGGCCCTCGCCGAGCCCGCCCCTCAGCTCCGACCACTGCCCGCCGGGGCCGACGTGGGGACGTTGCCCGAGTTCACCTCCAATCGCAGTCAACGCCAAATGGAAGCGGCCGTCTCCCAGGCCAGAGAGGCCATCGCGGCCGGTGAAATTTTCCAGGTCGTGCTGAGCCAACGCTTCACAGTGCACGAGGCCCTCGACCCCCTCACGCTCTACCGCGCGCTCCGGGCCCTCAATCCATCGCCCTATATGTTCCTCTTTCAGTTGAGGGACTTCGCGTTGGTGGGGGCCTCACCCGAGGTCTTGGTCCGCGTCGAAGACGATGACATTTTTCTCCGACCCATTGCCGGCACCCGGCGACGCGGAGACGACGTCGCTGAGGACCTCGCCCTCGAACAGGAACTCTTGGCCGACGAAAAAGAGTTGGCCGAACACCGCATGCTGGTGGATTTGGGCCGAAACGATGTGGGGCGAGTCGCTGAGATCGGGACGGTCCGCTTGGACGACCCCCTCCACATCGAACGGTACGCCCATGTGATGCACATCGTCAGCGACGTCCATGGCCGGCTCGCAGAGGGCAAAGACTGCTTCGATGTCCTGCGGGCGTGTTTCCCCGCCGGTACCGTCAGCGGTGCCCCCAAAGTACGCGCGTGCGAATTGATCGCTCGATTGGAGCCAGACCGGCGCGGTGTTTATGCCGGCGCAGTGGGCTACTTTGGAGACAACGGCAATATGGACCTCTGCATCGCGATCCGCTCCCTGGTGGCCCACCGTGATCGGGTCTCGACCCAGGCAGGGGCCGGGATCGTCTGGGACTCAGACCCCACCAAGGAGCACGAAGAGTGCCTCCACAAAGCCCGTTCCGGCCTCAGAGCCATCGGCCTGGCACACAGTTGGGGGCAACGATGAAGCGCGTCCTCATCATCGACAATTACGACTCGTTCACCCACAACCTCTACCAACTGATTGGCGGATTGGGCGCCGAGGTGGTCGTGCATCGGAACGATCGCATCACCTTGGGCGAAATCGAGACCTATGACCCCACTCATTTGGTGCTTTCCCCTGGCCCTGGACACCCTTCGGTCCCCCGTGATGTCGGCCTCTGTCCGGCCATCATCGATCATTTTGGGCCCCGAGTGCCGCTCCTCGGGGTCTGCCTCGGCCACCAGACCATCGCCCACCACTTGGGCGGTCGCGTCATGCGCGCGCCCCAAATCGTGCACGGTAAAATGGACACGATCACCCACGACCACGGAGGGATTTTTGCAGGGCTCGAGTCGCCCCTGGAGGTCATGCGGTACCACTCTCTCACAGTGGAGGAGTCGGGCCTTCCTGCTGCCCTCGAAGTGACTGCGCGCACCCAAGACGGCATCGTGATGGCCCTCCGCCATACCATCTGGCCCATGGTCGGCGTACAGTTTCATCCGGAGAGTATCGGCACCCCGCGCGGGGCGGCTCTCTTGAAGAATTTCTTGAGCCGAGAAACGCAGACGAGGGCCGCAGCATGAACGAATTGTACCTCTCTACAATGCGCACACTCTTCGCCGGAGAGAGCCTCGACCGCCAAGGCGCGGAGGCGGTGATGGGGCTGTGTTTGGACGATGGCCTCGCACCGGCCCGCATTGCGGCGCTCTTGACGGCGTTGGCCGCGAAGGGGCTCGCCGGCAGTGAATTGACCGGCTTTGCCACGGCGATGCGGGCGCGCATGCGGTCCATTCAATCCGAGAGCGCGGTCATCGTAGACACCTGCGGAACCGGCGGTTCGGGCCTCGACACGGTCAACACCTCTACACTCTGCGGCTTCATCGTGGCCGCGGCGGGCCTCACGGTGGCCAAGCACGGCAATCGGGCCAGTTCGGGCCGATGCGGCAGCACCGACGTATTGGAGCGAATGGGGGTCAATGTCGACTTGACCCCCGAGGCCGCCGAAGACGTCTTGGCCACGGAGAATATGGTCTTCATGTTTGCCCCGCGGCATCACCCCTCCTTGGGACCGGTGATGCCCGTTCGGCGCGCCCTTGGTTTTCGGACCGTGTTCAATTTTCTGGGACCGCTCTGTAACCCGGGAGGGGCCACGCACCAACTCCTGGGGGTCAGCGATCCCACCCACGCCGCGTTGCTCGCCGAGACATTGCGCGATTTGGGCACGACCCGTGCACTCGTGGTCTCCGCTGAGGACGGTCTCGACGAGATCTCGCTCTGCACGACCACCCAGGTCTGGGAAGTGGACAATGGCGGAGTCGAGCACTACCAACTCACGCCGGAGGCCATGAAGCTCAAGAGCGTCGACTTTGACGAGATCGCCGGCGGGAGCGCCGACGACAATGTGCGGATTTTCAAAGCACTCCTCTCGGGCGAAGAACGCGGGCCGCGTCGGACCCATCTCTTATTGAATGCGGGCGCAGCCCTGTACGTGGCGGGACAGGCACAAACCATCGGCCGCGGCGTCCAGCAGGCAGCCCTCCTCATCGACTCCGGGGCAGCCATGGGACGCTTCGAAAGCTATCGCGCCGCCTCGCACCGCAAACGAGACGCCCAATGAAGATCCATCGCGCTCCAGCCGACTCCGTGCTGGGCCGCATCGCCGATCGCACCTTCGCCGACCTGATGGCGCGTCAGGCGCAGGTGCCGATGATCGAGTTGGCCGACGCCCTCGACGGTCCAGTGCGTGACTTTCGAGCCGCCTTGACCGCACCGGCAACCCAGGGCCTCGCGCTCATCGCGGAGTTCAAACCCAAGTCGCCCTCCCGCGGTGAGATCAGACCCGGGGCCCAGCCGGAGACCATCGCCGATGCCTATGAGCCCTACGCGGCCGCCATCTCGGTCCTGTGTGACCGACCCTTCTTCGGGGGTGGACATGATTTATTGGAGCGGGTTCGGGCGCGATCCACACGCCCCGTGCTCTGCAAGGACTTCATCCTCGACCGCTATCAAGTATACGAGGCGCGTGCCTTTGGCGCAGATGCCGTCTTGCTCATGGTCTCGCTCCTTGAACCCGAGCGTCTCTCCGCACTCCTGGCTCTGACCCACGCATTGGGCATGTCGGCCTTGGTGGAGACCCATGACCTCGACGAGGTGGCGACAGCCGTCGAGGCGGGTGCCCAAATCATCGGGGTCAATAGCCGCGACTTGCGCACCCTGGAAATCGACCTCAGTCTCATTCCCCGCCTCTGTGCAGCGATTCCCGAGGGGATCATCAAGGTGGCCGAGAGCGGGTTGCTCACCAAAGCCGACGTCGACTTTGTGCGCCCCCATGTGGACGCCACTCTAATCGGATCGGCCATCATGGCTGCGCCGGACCCCACGGCCCAAATCGAGACCTTGGGGTTTCCGTCATGCAGATAAAAATCTGCGGGGTGCGTAGCGTCGCCGATGCGCGGGCCTGTGTCGCGGCGTCG
>Ga0115011_10003875_pt1 | contig 10140 bp, 8 predicted proteins | sample TroAtlMetagenome_2_FD_88705 | JGI IMG/M metagenome (GOLD analysis project Ga0115011, IMG submission 88705) | Marine eukaryotic phytoplankton communities from Atlantic Ocean - Tropical Atlantic ANT8 Metagenome | ecosystem: Environmental > Aquatic > Marine > Oceanic | place: Tropical Atlantic...
TCTATTGCATTTAGCACTGATTCTATGGTTTGCTTTGAAGGTATACATATTGGAGCTGGGGGGAGCCCATTATGTATATAGGTATTATATATAGAACTAATTTTTGTATGTTTTTGATAAACTCTTGTTAAAGTTGTGTCAAAACCATGTATTTGTTGAAATGCATAATTAGCCGTGGCGCAAGAACCTAATGGAATTTCATCCTTCAATCTATTTAAATATAATGCAGCAATTGTATCATATTCAAACTCACGTGTTGTTTCTTTATATACAATGGAAGCCAAAATACTAACTTCTATAGGAGACAAATTAATCTTATTAGCTTTATACAACCTTTCTTTACTCCAAAATCTGTCATATTCCTGCAACATTCTATCAATAAAATCTTCTTTAGTACAATGAGGTCTCAACATATAACTATCTGGAAGAAATAAAGCTTTAACTAAATTACTATCAATCGATAAATCAATATAATTACTATAATCATAATTATAAATTGAAAAAATAAAATCTTGTTCAGAATCTACAGAACTAGGTAAATTTTTAATAAAATTGGAAGAAAGTAATTTAAAATTATCAGAAGCATTAAAAGTAATCTTAACATCTGCTATATCGCGAGATCTAATGACATTTACAATATCATTTAAAGAATATCCTTTTTTTAAGTTATATACTCCTGGAATAAATCTAAATAAATTCTTTTTTTTAGCATAAGTATGAAAAAAAACATTATCAGCTATATCAAAAGAGTCTCTTAAATTTTGAAGTAAAGTGTGATAATTAGTTTTATCAGATATATGAAATTTTTTTTCTTCATATATAATTTGTTTAAAATATTGAGAATTCAAATGATTAAAATAATTGAAAATATTTAAAAAAATAATAAAATAGGATATTAGCCAAATAGATATCCATAATTGTGATTTATATGTTTTAAAAATAATCTTCATTTATTTTATTTAATAATAACTCCACATCCTTAGATTCAGGATATAAATCTAAAATTTTTATTAATAATAATTTAGCTTCTTGAAAATCATTATCAACAATGAATAAATCTGTTTTATTAAGCATTGCTTCTTTATATATTGGATTAATACTTAAAGCAATATCACAATAATAATTAGATAAATTTTTATCGCCCTCATATTGATTTTGTAAATAATTCTCAAAATAAAGCCTACTTAAATTATTATAAGCTGAAACAAATTGATTGTTTTCATTGATTATAAACTGAAATTTTTCCTTTGCTTCTTCAAAACGATTAATCATAACTAAATTACTACCATATTTATCTAAAAAATTCAGATTAAACGGAGACAAATTAGATGCTTGCTCAAAAAATAAAATAGAAGAATTATACTTCTTTTGATTATAAAAAGCTTCACCTATTCTGTAACATGTCCAAGCGTCAAAATTATTAAATTGTTTGTTTTTAAAAATATTTAAAAAAAATTCTCTTCCTAATTCATTGACTATTGTACATATCTGATTTAGATCTTCATTAAGAAAGAAATAGTAAATATGTGAATACAGCCCCTCTTTAGTTGATATATCAATTAATTTTAAATAAACACTTGCTGAATCTAAGTAAGCTGGTTTTTTTGAAAATTTATCATATTCTTGAAGATACGCATTAGTAATACTATAATATGAAGGATTGTCATTATTAACACACTCTAGACCTAAAAAAAATTTTTCTGAGCTTACGTTATTAGTCTTAGGTATAGATATCTTGTGATCCGTAATAGTTACATGAGGTATATCTATTGTTTCTGATTCTATCATATGACAAGACACACAGTCATTATTAAAATTATTTTTATTCTGTAAAGAATCGTTACAATCATCATTATTATGACAAGAAAAACATGTTGAGTTAAAAACTGTATGATCTGTTTTTTTTACAGATTTATGAGGATTATGACAATCTATACAAGAAATTTGATTATTTGATTTGATAAAGCAATCACTTTGTTTTAACCTATCAACATGAGATGCCATTATAAATTCATCATCTGCATTTTCATATCTAGGAAAGTAAACATCCATTATCTCATTTAAATACATACCTGGTCTAAAATCGAAAAAAGATTTATCATATTTTAGCACGCTATTTCCCTGAATATGACATCTAGAACATATCTCATTTTGAAGTTCAATAGATAAACTTGCAGGATTAATAATAGTATGATCAAAGTAAATAGAAGTATCTACAATATTACCAGATTCAATACTTTTTACATGAAGTTCTCCAGGCCCATGACATCGCTCACAATCAATTCCAGTAGGTACTTTGGTGAATTTATTTGTTGAACCTAAAATAAAATCAGGATAAGCATTATGACATGTTATACATTCTAATCCAATCTCTCTTTCAAATCTAGAGTTATTCCCAGATTCAAATCCTGGGGGAAAATCTAAAATACTATCTTGAGTATAATATGTGAATGGGGCCTGAAAAAGATAACCATTATGATCAATAATATGTGAGTTTGTATGATGTCCTGAACCAATTATATAATTAACATATGTAGTGTCCGACAGATTAAATTTATGATAGTATTCTGATATGAATAATGAATCATTATGCCAATAAGGATTATATGTTATATCTAATTTATCATCATTTAATACAGTGTCAAATATAGCAGAGCTATATTCTTTTTTTGCATAATTAAATGACTGTCCCATACCTGTTTCAATAAATGTTTCATATATATCATAGTGACATTGTTTACATTGATTAATACCTAAATGCTCAACATCTGCATAAATATTTAAATGTGGATTAAAATCGGAATCTATTATTTGAATTTCAGAACCTGATTTGAATACAAAATATCTGATAAAAATAATTATTATCAAAAAAGAAAAACTAATTAAAAAATATAGTAACCATTTCTTCATGAAACATCACCTTGAAAAACTAAAGAAGCAGTCCCTGAAAGAAAAATGTCTTTATATGTCTGATTACTATAGTTAAAACTGACATTCATAACCCCTCCATTAGTTTTTATTTTTATACTATCAATATTAACAAACCCTTTTTTATGAGATGCTATAGCAGATGCAACAACACCTGTTCCACATGAAAGCGTTTCTTTTTCAACACCTCTTTCATAAGTTCTGACATAAAGAGATTGATTATGAACTTCAACAAAATTGACATTAATTCCTTTTTCTTTATAATCCACTGAATTTCTAATATTTTTACCTAAATGACCTATATCTAAATTTTGAACAGAATTTCTAAAAAAAACTATATGAGGAGACCCTGAATCCATCAAAACTGAATCATCTTGATTAACAATTATATCTGAAATATTTTGCATTTTTATTGAGACAACATCATTATTCACATTCGCTTGATAACGATTGCCATTAGCTAAAAAAGAAGCATGTTTTTTAAATATTTTTTTTTTATGCGCTAAATGCGCTAAACAACGGCTACCATTTCCACAAAAAGAAGATTTTTTTCCATCAGAATTATAATATAACATTGAATAATCAAAACCTGATTCCAACTCTAATAAAATTAATCCATCTGCACCAACACCAAATTTCCTGTCACATAAAATCTTAACATCCTCTTCACTAAGTTTAATGTTCTTATGAGTATTATCAATAATAATAAAATCATTTCCTGTAGCTTGATATTTAAAAAACTTCATTTGATTAAATTTCAATTAATTTTTTTATAAAAATAACTAAATAAAATGTTAGATTTAATGTCAGTTATAATTTAATACAAATGAGCATACAATCTGAATACAAAAATAATTTTGAGGAATACATTGAAAAAGAAAAATCTGTAATTGAATTAATTAATTATACTGGTAAATTGTTATATGAAAAAGGAGTAGAATTAGTCTTTTTTAGAAGACATTTAATAGATGTGAATATTACTGAAATACTACGTTTACATCATTATGCTAAAAATTTTGTAAAAAAACCAATTAGCGTTTTCGAAACAGCTAAGATGACCAAAGAATTATATAAATTCAATCTTTGTTCATCTAAAATAGATGTTGGAAAATTAACACATGAATGGATTGATCAGCAAAAACAATTTGAAAATACTTCTGATTTTCTGAAAAAAAAATTAGATTTCTTAATAAAAAATCCTGACTTAAAACCAAATCCAAAAGATGTAGTATTATTTGGTTTTGGAAGAATAGGAAGATTGTGCGCAAGAGAATTAATAAAACAAGCAGGGAAAGGTCAACAATTACGCTTAAGAGCTATTATCATAAGGTCTGTTGATGAAAAATCTATTAAAAAAAGAGCGTCTTTATTATTACAAGATTCTGTACATGGCAGATTTTCAGGTTCATTGGAAATTAATAATAAAGAAAACAGCATTATAGTTAATGGTCAAAATATAACATTTTTAAGCTCGAATGAGAAAATAGATTTTACAAAATATGAAATCAAAAATGCTATTTTGATTGACAGTACCGGCATAAAAAAAGATCGAGAAAGTTTAAGTACTCATCTAAATAAAGAAATCAAAAAGGTTATCTTAACAGCTCCAGGAAAGTCAATACCAAATATTGTATATGGTGTGAATCATAAAAAAATGGATATTGATAATGAACACATTTTTTCCGCAGCATCTTGCACTACAAATGCAATTGCTCCTATTTTACAAATTATAAATGAAAATAAAAAAATAATTTCTGGACATATAGAAACTATTCATGCATATACAAATGACCAAAATTTACTTGATAACATACATCAAAAAAGTAGAAGGGGTCGAGCTGCCGCTGTAAATATGGTTATTACTTCTACTGGAGCAGGAAAAGCAATTTCTAAAATCATACCTAGTTTAGAAGGTAAATTAACTGCAAATGCTATTAGAGTTCCTACTCCGAATGGATCCCTAGCTATTATACACTTAAATGTCGAAGAAGAAACTAGTATAATTGAAATACAAGAATTACTAAGAAAAGCTGCTCTAGAAGGAGATTTAGTTAACCAAATTAAATACTCTACAAATACAGAATTGGTTTCATCAGATATAATTGGAACTAGTGGTTGTGCTATATTTGATTCAAATTCTACTTTAGTGGGAAAAAATAAAAAAAGTATAACATTATATATTTGGTATGACAATGAATTTGGTTATACAAAACAGGTAATTAGACTTTGTAAGTATATTAGTAAAGTACGAAGACTTCATTATTATTAATTTTTATTACTAACTAAATAAGATAATTTTTCAACAACATAATCAATTTCCTCTACAGTATTATATTTACTAAAAGAAAACCTAATATTTATTCTATTTTCTCTATCCTTTAATCTAGATATGACATGAGAAGGAGAGGAGCTACCAGAACTACAAGCACTTCCTCCTGAACAAGCTATACCAAATAAATCTAAATTAAATAACAATAAATCAGAATATTCTTGATTAGGAAGGGAAACGCTTAAAATCGTATATAAACTATTCTCTAAATCTGCTGATTGACCATTAAAAAAAATGCCTGATATAGATTCTTTAAGTTTACATATCATTCTAGACTTTAAATTTAAAATATGTTTTTTATCAATATCCATATTTTTACAAGCAATTTCCATTGCTTTTGACAAACCTACAATTCCATGTAAATATTCCGTCCCTCCCCTCATATTATTTTCTTGAGAACCACCATGAATTAAAGGAGAGATATTAACAGAGTCTTTAATATATAAAAAACCCACTCCTTTTGGGCCATGTAACTTATGTGCTGAACATGTTAAAAAATCTAAAGGAGTATCTTTAACACTAATAGGTATATGACCAATAGTCTGAACAGTATCTGAGTGAAAAAGAGCTTTATACTTTAAACATAATTTAGTAACTTTTTCTAAAGAGATTAAATTACCTATCTCATTATTAGCATGCATTAAAGTAACTAAAGTATTTTTATTATTAACTAATAATTCTTCCAAATGATTCATATCTAACTCTCCTAATGCATTAAGTTTCACATAATGAATATTAGCTTTGTTTTTTCTTTTTAAATGAGACATTGTATTTATGACAGCAGGATGTTCAATCTGTGAGGTAATAATATTTTTAATTCCCGCGTCCCTTACCGCTCCTCTAATTGCCATATTATCTGCCTCTGTCCCTCCTGATGTGAAAAATATATCTCTTGGAGAAGCATCAATGAATTCAGCAATATTTCTTCTAGCGCATTCAATTAGAGACCGACTTTTTCTTCCGAAAGAATGAATAGATGATGGATTTCCGTATCTATTTATTAAACAATCTGTCATAACCTTAACAACTTCTTCATCTATCTTTGTTGTTGCAGCATTATCTAAATATATATTCACTATTTTAAGTTTTTTAATTTTACAATCATACCTTCCATTAATTCTATTACTTTATCTTTAGAATTTGATTCACTAATTATTCTAATAATAGGCTCAGTATTAGATTTTCTTATATGAATCCAGCTGCCACAATCTAAATTTATTCTAAGCCCGTCTATCAAAATAACATCTTTTTCTTGAAAATATTTTTTATATTTTAATAAAAATTTATCAAAAGAAAAATCATCAGCAATTTTAATTTTTTCTTTTAACATAAAATATTTAGGCAAAACATTTTTAAGGTCCGTAATCTTTAAGTTAGACCTAGATATTAAAGATAGAAATAATGCTATACCTACTAAAGCATCTCGCCCATAATGTAATTCTGGAAATATAACACCTCCACTACCCTCTCCTCCAAAAATGGCATTATTTTCTTTCATTACTTGAATTACATTTGCTTCACCAACGGGAGAATAAAAATGTTTTCCTCCATATGATAAAGTAATATCTTTTAATGCATTTGAAGAAGATAAATTACAAACTGTATTTCCTATTCTATTTGAAAGAATATACTTAGCTATTGCTACAATAGTATACTCTTCTCCAAAAAAAGATCCATCTTCACATATAAACACTAATCTATCTACATCAGGATCCACTGCAATTCCTAAATCTGCCCCAGTAGAAATAACTAAATCAGATAATTCTGTTAAATTATTTGGTAATGGCTCTGGATTATGTGAAAAATTGCCATTAGGCACGCAATTCAACTTAATAACTTCTACACCTAATTTCTCTAACAAAAAAGGTACAAAAACTCCTCCAGATGAATTAATGCCGTCAACAACGATTTTAAACTTTTTTCCTTTAATAGAATCAACATCTACATCAGGTAAATTTAAAATTAAAGATGTATGCTTTTCTTTATAATCAAAATAATTAATTGTTCCATAATTTAATATTGATTCATTTTTTTTTTGAGAATTTATTTGAATATTATAAAACTGTTCACTTTGTTTTTTTGATAAAAATTCTCCTTCAGAATTAAGAAATTTTAAACCATTCCAATTAATAGGGTTATGACTAGCTGAAACCATAATACCCCCTATGCATTTTTCTGTAATAATAGCCATTTGTACTGAAGGAGTAGTGGTTAAACTTAAATTCAATACATTAAATTTTAACTTTATTAAAATATCTGATATTTGACTTAAAATATTATCCCCACTAACCCTTCCATCTCTACCTAATACTATTAATCCTTTTTTAACTTTAAGATTTTCATATTGCTTCAACCAAAGAGAATATTGGTTAATACATTTTTCAATCTCAAAAGAAGACAATCCTTTATTATCATCTTTATGAATAGTGCCTCTAACTCCAGAAATTGATTTAATTAAAAACATAACATAACAAATGTAAATAACTTTTTATTTATCAATTGATAAGAGATAAAGTATTTTGGTATTTTTGCATAAAAAAAGATGAATTTTAATTTAAGTAATATACCTGAACGCAGTAAAAGACCAAGAAAAAATGGCTTAACAATGGTTATGGACAAAGGCCTGAGTATTGGGGAATGTGAAAATTTAATGAGTGCCTGTTCTGATTATATAGATATAATAAAACTTGGATTTGGGACTAGTATAATCACAAAAAATGTAAAAGAAAAAATTAAAATTTATCAAAAAAATAATATAACAGTATACTTAGGAGGAACTTTATTTGAAGCATTCTTCATAAGAAATATGTTGCCAGAATATGAATCTTTTGTGAAGGACTTAAAATTAGATACTATAGAAATTTCTGATGGCGTATGTAATGAATTAACTCATGACTTAAAATGTAAATATATTTATGAATTATCCAAAAAATTTACAATTTTTTCAGAAGTGGGCTCAAAAATTTCAGAAAAAATAATTCCTCCATATAAATGGATAAAATTAATGCAAAAAGAATTAGACGCAGGGTCATCTAAAGTAATAGCAGAAGCACGAGAAAGTGGAACAGTAGGAGTGTTTAGAAAAGATGGAGAAGTAAGATCTGATTTAATAGAGGAGATTTTAACAAAAATACCTAGTGATAAAATATTATGGGAAGCCCCTTTAAAAGATCAACAAGTTTGGTTTATTAAATTAATTGGAACAAATGTTAATTTGGGAAATATTGACCCACAAGAAGTGATACCACTTGAATGCCTTCGATTAGGATTAAGGGGAGACACATTTTATGATTTTATAAAAAAATAATTAATAATGGAAATAGTTACTCAAAAAGAAATTAGCATAAAACAATTTCTGGAATTAAATAAAAAACATAATATTCAAATTATTGACATAAGGGAAAAATATGAATACGATTCAGGAGCAATCTTCAAATCAATTCATATTCCTATGGATCAAATTTTAAAATCAATAGATAAAATAGAAAAAGAAAAAAAAGTAATTATTTATTGTAGAAGTGGAAGAAGATCCGCTGCTGTAAAATATATGCTTGAAAGAGAATACGAATTGAAAAATATATATTGTCTTGAAGGAGGATACGAGTCCTACTTAAATTATCAGAAAAACGAAAAATAATAATTTGCAAAATTTTGTATCAAATTTATTTAAAGGAATACTTATAGGTATAGCTTTCGTTATTCCAGGACTGTCTGGAGGCACCATTGCCTTAATTTTAATGGTATACGAAAAACTAATTACAGAGCTAGCAAAAATAAATTTTAGTTTAATAAAAAAAATTATTCTATTAGATTTTAAAAATCTAAATAAAAAACTATCTTTTTCCTTTCTAATACCAATTGGCCTAGGCGGCATTATAGGAGTTGTCTTATTTGCTAAAATACTTGAGAACCTAGATTTATTAGGTGAATTTAAACCCTATACCTTATCTTACTTTTTTGGATTAGTTCTTGCCTCAGTAATATATATCATCAATATGGTCTCATGTTGGAAAAAAATACACACTATCTTATTTTTAATCGGATTAACTTTCGCTATATACATTGCATATCTACCCTACTTTGAAGACGGGAATAATAATCTTTTATACATATTTTTTTGTGGCTTTATAGGTGTTTTTGGTATGATAATACCCGGTCTTTCGGGATCACATTTATTATGGATTTTAGGAAACTACACATTAATAGTAAAAGATAGTGTAAATAACTTTTTACATGATACTGAATATACTGTATACCTACTAGTTTTTTTTAGCGGCATTATATTTGGAATAGTTAGTTTATCCAAAATAATAAAGTGGATATTTCAGAAACATAGAAATAAAACTTTAGCTACCATTGCTGGCTTTGTATTTGGATCATTAATATTTTTATGGCCCATAACTAACAATAGTGAATTAAGTATAATACAAAATATTGAAATGCCTGATTTTAATATTAAAAGTTTAAAATATTTACTTTTCATATTCTTAGGTTTTTTAACTATTGATTTTTTTAATGTATACAACAAAAAAATATAAAACAGGCTTAATTGGAAAATATTTAAATCATTCTTTTTCTAAAAATTATTTTGACAAAAAGAGGGAGAAAAAATTAAAAATTAATTTTTCTTATGATTTATATGAAATATCATCTATTAATGAAATAGAAAAATTATTTAAACAAAATAATTTAATTGGACTTAATATTACATATCCATATAAAGAAAAAATCTTAAAATTTATAAACTCTTTAGATGAAGAAGCAAAAGAAATAAAATCTGTAAATACAATATTTATTAACAAAAAAACATCTAAAATAAGTGGACACAACACTGACTGGTACGGGTTTGACAAATCACTTAATAATTTCTTAAAAACAATGAA